>MDSW01008815.1_pt1 | contig 13232 bp, 9 predicted proteins | sample 811171 | NCBI WGS metagenome assembly MDSW01 (sample SAMN05326641, study PRJNA326480) | marine metagenome | isolation source: seawater | place: Atlantic Ocean: North West | collected 2012 | reverse complement strand
ATGAATTTTAGATTCTCTAATTAAGTTTTGTATAGGAGCAGTACACTTCATCACCTCAAAAGCACCACATCGTCCTTGTCCATCTTTTGTTTTTAATAATCTTTGAGTTACAACCATTTTTAATGATGTTGAAATTTGTGCACGTATCTGAGCTTGTTGCTCTGGTGGAAAAACGTCAATAATTCTATTAATTGTACTTGGTGCGCCACTAGTATGCAATGTTCCAAAAACCAGGTGGCCAGTTTCAGCTGCAGTTAACGCAAGCGAAACGGTTTCTAAATCTCGCATCTCACCAACTAGAATAACATCTGGATCTTCTCTAAGAGCAGCCTTTAAAGCACTAGCAAAACTTTGTGTTTGTTTTCCAACCTCTCTGTGAGACACAATACTCTTTATATCTTTATGAATAAATTCAACTGGATCTTCAACTGTAATTATATTTGAAGTTCTAGTTTTATTAATTTCATTTACAATTGCTGCTAGTGTCGTTGATTTTCCTGATCCTGTTGGTCCAGTTACTAAAACTAAACCCTTGTGCATATCTATAATATCATAAAGTACTGGAGGTAAATCAAATTGATCCATAGTTGGTATTACGCTTTCTACTCTTCTAAGAACTGCTGCTGGACCATGGATAGTTTTATAAAAATTAGCTCTAAATCTCAATCCTGCTAGTGTTACGGATGAGTCTAGCTCATGTGTATCTTGAAATCTCTTCATTTCTATTTCATTACAATTAGTTGAAATTAGATCTTGTAAATCTTGTTTTTTCACAACTACTTCTTGGACCTTATGTATTTCTCCTGTTTGCCTAAAAGCTAAAGGCCATCCACTTCTGATATGGAAATCAGATATTTTTTTATTGTTTTTTGCTAATTCTTCTAATTTTTCAAACATTTTTTTTTGTTTTATATAATAAACCCTAAATAACAATCAATAAACCTAAGAATAAACCCAAAATAGTGATTAAAATATTGATTTTCTTTAAGTTATACGTTTCTAGGTTGAAAAATTTAAGAGATTAATTGTTTACTATATATATTAGAACTCATTACTATACTAAAACCAATCATTGTTGCTAGCATGGAAGATCCACCGTATGACATGATTGGTAATGGAGATCCAACAATAGGCAATAATCCCAAAACCATACTCATATTAACTGCTATATAAATAAATATAGCTGACCCAAAACTATAACAATAAAGTTTTGCAAAATAGCTTCTTGTAAATGAGCCTATTCTTAAAATTCTAAATATCATTATTGCGTATAGGACCAAAAGCAAAACTGATCCGGTAAATCCATGTTCTTCTGAAAATAATGTGAAAATAAAGTCAGTATGTTTTTCCGGTAAGAAATCCAAATAGCTTTGTGTACCCTTTAAAAAACCTTTTCCTGTAAGTCCCCCTGATCCTATTGCAATTTTTGACTGAATAATTTGATAGCCGGCTCCTAGAGGATCTTTGTCGGGATTAAAGAAAGTTAATATTCTTAGTTTTTGGTAAGGTTTTAAAAATGCTATTACAAACGGCATAGAAATTATAAAAACTAAAGAGGAGTAAACAAAATATTTTATATTTAACCCTGCAAGCCATAGAACAACTAACCCGCTTAAAGCAATTAAAATTGATGTACCTAAATCTGGTTGACTTACAACTAAAACTATTGGAAGAATTAATATTGCAATAGGTAAAACTAAATTTTTAAAGCTATTTACATCGCTTATTTGAGTTCTATGATAATATTTTGCAAAACAAACAATTATCGCAATTTTCATTAACTCTGAAGGCTGTAAATTAATAAAATATAAATTTATCCAACGCTGAGAGCCAGACGCGGTAATTCCATAAAATGAAGCCCATATTAAAAATCCTAAAACAATCAGATAAAATAAATATCCCGTAGCGTGCCAAAATCTTATACTAAAAAAAGATAAAACAATCATTAAAGTAAAAAAAATCAAAAATCTAAGTATATGACTTTTAGTATGATATTGTAATTCACCTCCATCTGTTGAGTACATTGAATAACAACTTATTATTCCAATTAATAAAATACATCCTAGCAAAATATAATCGAATGATCTTATTTTTTGAAAGAAAGTTAAATCATTTGTAATTGTTCTTCTTTGAAACATTTATGTAATAGATAAATTTTGTTTTAAAATTTTTTCTCTTTCCTCATGTCTATCAATTATTAATTTAAAAAGTTTTTTTGCCATCGGAGCTGCAACTTTGCTTCCTGTTCCACCATGTTCAATTATAATACTAAGCGCGTATCTTGGATTTTTATATGGTCCAAAAGCAATATATAAAGCATGGTCTCTTTCTTCGTAGGGAACATCTTTTGCTTTAAGTTCTAATTCCCTATGTCTTTCGGATATTTTTTTTACTTGAGCTGTTCCAGTTTTTCCAGCGAATTGATATTTCTTATCTTCAATTCTCGATCCAAAAGAAGTTCCCATTACTTCATTGGTAGATCCCCACATTGCATCTAAAACAAACTTAATGTTTTCAGGGTTTCTATACAAAGGTTTATATTTTTGCTCTTTATTGTTCAAAAATCTTCTATAAATTATTGGTGCTTTTGGATCGTCTTTTTTTTCTTGTAATTTTTCTATACCAGCAAAAGCCATTTTGTTTTTTATCTGCTCCGCAGTATCTTGGTTATCTTCTACTTTAATTCTAGGATAAATTTTGTATCCCCCATTTGCTAATTGAGCGGTCATTAAACATAGTTGCAGAGGTGTTGTTTGAATGTATCCTTGGCCTATGCCTGTAATTAACGTTTCACCTAACACCCATCCTAAACCCAAGTTATCTTTTTTCCATTTAGTACTTGGAACTAAGCCCTTTTTTTCATCAATAAATGTATTACCAAAAACCTTCTCACCTAAACCAAATTTTAACCCTGTTTTATTTAGACGGTCTACTCCTAACTTTCTTGCAGCTTCATAAAAATAGGTATCGCATGATTGTTTTATTGCATTTCTTAAATTCATATATCCATGACCCTTTTTCTTCCAACAATGATAAGTTTGACCATACATTTCCATTTTTCCTGTACAACGAACTGTAAATTTTGGAGAAATAACATCGTTTTCAAGAGCTGATAAAGCTACCAAGGGTTTGATGGTAGATCCTGGAGAATATAATCCTGCAACAGTTTTATTTACCAGAGGTTTTAAAGGATTTTCTCTAATTTCTTGCCAATCTTTATGACTGATACCATACAAAAATAAGTTTGGATCAAATGATGGTGAAGAGTGCATGGCAATTATATCACCAGTATAAATGTCCATTACACTTATCGATCCAGCTTTATCTAATAACAGATCGTTTGCAAGTTTTTGAACTTCTGTATCAACAGTTAGTCTTAAGTTTTTACCTTTTTTTCCTTCTTCAAAATCAATTTGGTTAATTCTTTTGCCATATGCATTAACCTCATATCTTTGAATCCCATTAGATCCAATTAAATCATTTTCAAAAGCTTTCTCTAATCCAATTTTGCCAACTCTTAATCCAGGAACGTGGTTTTTTTTAATAATTTCACTATTTGCTAGATCGCTCTCGCTTGCTTGCGATACATATCCTAAAACATGGGTAAATTTCTCTTTATGTGGATAACTTCTCGCAACAGATAAGACTGGTTTTGCACCGCCAAGTTCATGTAAATAAAAATTTACCTTAGAAAATTGATCCCAGGTCAAATTTTCTGAAACAACTAAAGTTTCCCAAGGTTTTTGTTTGTTTTTCTTCTTTATTATTTTTGAAAACTCTTTTTCGTCTAGTTCAAGAATATCTTTTAGCCTTACCATTAAATACTTGAAATCTTCTACCTGTTCAGGAACTACGTGAAGTTGATAAACCTTAAGATTACCTGCTATAGTCTTTCCAAAAAAATCTAAAAATTCACCTCGTTCTGGTGGCAATTTCCATTCTCTTAGACGATTTTTATCAGATAAAGTTAAGTATTTTTTGTTTTCGTTTATTTGTAGTGAAAATAGTCTTGTTACTATACCTGTAAAAACAACTAACTTAGCAGCAGAAATTATAAACATTCTCCTATTCATTGTGTTTAGTTTTCTAAAACTTGAGTCGCCACCACTAATCATTTGTTGCACTTCTTGTTGTTAGTTTTTGATAAATTTCAAAAAGGTTTGCAAAAATAATATATAAAAAAAATGTAAAAATTATATTTATAATTATATCTAGGTAACCTATGTTTAAATCGAAAAATAAAACTACTATAGAGTAGTTTAACGAGCTTACTACCATTACAGTAAATAAAAAAAACAACCAATCTTTAAGAATGCTTGGTCTTAATGTAATATTTCTTAAATAAGCAGCAAATCCACAAATAAATAAATAACTAAAACTACTTATCCCTATAGGAAAACCTACCACTACATCATTTATCAATCCTGCAAAAAATATTAATCCATATCCCAAATTTTCAGGTTTTTTTAAGCTCCAATAAAAAACCAATATAAAAGGGAAATTAAATGAAAAATAAGGTAGATTTAAGTAGTTAAAATCAAACTCATTCAGAACAGCAAGGTAAAGCAATAAAATAGGAGTTAATTCATTTAACTTTTCTAAGATTTTTACTTTTCCTAATCTAGACATCAATTAATTACTTTCTTTTTCATAATTCAAAACTTTAACAAATTTCAATTGAGTAAAATCTGAAAAAAAATTAACATTTGTATTATTTTTAATTTTTCCAATTGGTATCCCTGATTTAAATAAAGCTCCCGATCCAGACGTATAAACTATGTCTCCCACATTTAATTTAGTTTCCTCTTTTGAATATTGTATCTCTCCGTCATCTTTTCCACTACCAGACAATATGGATTGGTAACCCTCCGGTTCTATTGATACTGGGATTTTGCTATTTAAATCTGAAAGTAATAAAACTCTTGATGTTGTATAGTTTACCTCTATTACTTTTCCAACTAAGTATTCATCATCCAAAACAGCCATACCTAATTTTATATTGTCCTTACTTCCCTTGTTAATTATTATTGACCTTAAAAAAGGACTCTGTTTATCTATTAAAACTTTTGCTACTATCTCACTGGAAACAACTAAATAATCATCAATTATTTTTTTTAATCTTTGATTTTCCAAAATAATAAAATCATTTTTTTGTATGTCTGATTTAAATTTTTTATTTTGTTTTTTTAATTCTAAATATTCTTCATAATAAGAAAAATGGTCTTTAATGTTTATATAACTATTTTTTATATAGTTTTCTGGAACAGAGACAATAAAAGATGATCTATACACAATTTCGTTGATAGAAACTTTAAGAAACTTTACTGCTGAAAAATTAAATTTTCCTAAAACTAATAATAAAATTGACGTGATTATTAAAAAAAATAATGAAAATCTCTGTTTGTTACCTCTTTGAATAAAAGCGGAGCGAATTGCTATGACGAAATCGTCTCGGCTCGCTTCCATTTTATTTTAATACTCTGATAACATCGTAGAAAAAGTTTCCTCTTGATCTAATGCCTTGCCCGTTCCGACTGCAACACACGCCAATGGATCGTCGGCTATGTGTACCGGCAAACCTGTTTCTTTGGAAAATCTTTTATCTATATTTTTTAATAAAGCTCCACCGCCAGTCAATGTTAATCCCATATCTACTAGGTCAGCTGATAGTTCAGGAGGTGTGTTTTCTAAAGCATCTTTAATTCCATTTACAATTTCTTTTAAAATTACATTTAATGCTTCAGAGGAGTCTTCTTCTGTTATATTAACTTCTTTTGGGGTTCCTGATCTTATATCTCTTCCTTTTACTGCGTACGTATTATTATTTGTTGGTATTGCAGTTCCAATTTCTTTTTTTATTTTTTCTGCTGTACTGTCACCAATCATTAAATTATATTCTTTTCTCATGTAATTTGCTAAAGCTTGGTCCATTGCATCTCCTGCAACTCTTAATGATCTTGAGTAAACCACTCCACCAAGAGACATCACAGCAATCTCGGTTGTGCCTCCTCCTATATCAACAACCATTGAGCCAGTTGCTTCTGAAATAGGTAGATTTGCACCAATTGCTGCAGCAATAGGTTCCTCAATTAATTGAACTCTTCTTGCGCCAGCGGCTAAAGCACTATCTTGAATCGCCTTTCTTTCAACAGGTGTAGAGCCTGTTGGTACACAAATTAAAATTCTTGGATTTGCAAATGTACTTCTTTTATGAACTTTTTTTATAAAATGTTTAATCATCTCTTCAGTTACAATAAAATCAGCAATCACTCCGTCTCTTAAAGGTCTAATTGCACTTATATTTCCTGGTGTTCTACCAAGCATAGTTTTAGCCTCGTCACCAACTGCTAAAACAGATTTTTTTCCTTTGCTATCAACTACAGCAACTACAGAAGGTTCGTTTAAAACAACCCCTTGACCTTTTAAAACAACTAATGTGTTAGCCGTACCTAAGTCAATTGCCATGTCTTGGCTCCAAACTGAACTAATTTTATCTAATAATCCCATCTATATTCCTCTTACTTTTTGTTCATAGTTTTGCTCCCGGGTTTGGCCTGGAGCAGTTTTGTCTCTTTTTATAATCATCTTATTTAAAGCGTTAATATATGCATTTGCGGATGCAACTAATGTATCAGTATCTGCTGCCTGACCAACTGTTGTTTTGCCATTTTCCTCAATTCGGACACTTACAGTTGCCTGTGCGTCTGTGCCTTCTGTAACTGCGTGAACTTGATACAGTTGAAGCTTAACTTCATGTGGATATAATTTTTTAATACACTTAAATATCGCATCAACAGGTCCATCTCCCATTTCAGTGGCATCTTTTACTTCGCCATAAACATCTAAAATCATTTCGGCTTTTTGAGGTTCCCCAGTTCCAGCATAAACTTTTAGTGACTTCAAATTTATAGCATTGACCTTATTATCTATAATTAAACTATCATCTACTAAGGCAATAATGTCTTCATCATAAACATGCTTCTTTTTATCAGCTAAAATTTTAAATTTTCCAAATGCGTTTTCTACAACATCGTCTGTAACTTCTTTATAGCCAAGGCTAGTAAGTTTATCTTTAAATGCATGCCGTCCAGAATGTTTTCCCATTACAAGCGATGTTTGTTTAACTCCAACACTTTCAGGAGTCATAATCTCATAAGTTTGTCTATTTTTTAACATTCCATCTTGATGAATTCCAGATTCGTGCGCAAAAGCATTTTTCCCAACTATTGCTTTATTATATTGCACAGGAAAACCTGTAGCATTTGAAACTATCTTTGATGCCTTGCTCAATAGTGTTGTATTAATTCCGGTTTCATATGGCATTAAGTCAGGTCTAGTTTTCATTGCCATGACTACTTCTTCTAAAGCTGCATTTCCGGCTCTTTCCCCAATACCATTTATTGTACATTCTATTTGCCTAGCTCCAGCTTGAACTCCAGCTAATGAATTTGCAACTGCTAAACCTAAGTCATTGTGACAATGAGTTGATAAAATTGCCTTGTCTATGTTTGGAACTTTATTTAATAATGTTTGGATTATTTTTGTAAATTCTGATGGGACAGTATATCCAACTGTATCAGGAATATTTATAGTTTTTGCACCACACTTGATTGCTAACTCAACAGTTTTACACATATAATCCATATCAGTTCTAGTTCCGTCTTCACATGACCATTCAACATCATCTGTAAATTTTCTTGCATAAGTGACATGTTCTTTGATTGCTTCATAAACCTCCTCTGGAGATTTATTTAGTTTGTGTTTCATATGGAGTGGACTTGTTGATATAAAAGTATGGATCCTAAATCTCGGGGCATGTTTAAGTGCCTCGTAACATCTATCTATATCCTTTTTAGAGTGTCTTGATAAACCTGCAGGTATAGATTTTTTTAAAATTTTACTTACCTCGGTTACAGCTTCGAAGTCACCAGGTGAGGCTATTGGGAAGCCAGCTTCAATTATATCGACTCCCAAATCATCAAAGACTCTAGCAATTTGAATTTTTTCTTCCAAACTCATGGATGCTCCAGGTGATTGCTCACCATCTCGCATCGTTGTATCAAATATATAAACTCTATTTTTGTCTGACATTTTAAAAAATTTACAGCATACGCAATATACTATCTCTCGCGCAGATTGCAAAATAAATTGGTAATCTTAATATAAAAAATTAAAAGATTGCCTTATTTCTTGTCACTATCTACCAATTTTTTCTTTGCAATCCAAGGCATCATTGCTCTTAGTCTTGTGCCAACTTTTTCAACTGGATGTTCAGCAAGTTTTTCCCTCGTTTTTAAGAAATTTTTCTGACCATTTTTACACTCATTCATCCAGTCTTTTGTAAACTTACCAGACTGAATATCGTTCAATACTTCTTTCATTCTTTTTTTTGTTTCCTCTTTTTTAATAATTCTTGGACCTGACATATATTCACCATACTCTGCTGTATTTGAAATTGAATAATTCATATTAGCTATCCCACCTTCATAAATTAGATCAACTATCAATTTAACTTCATGCACTGTCTCAAAATAAGCCATCTCGGGTTCATAACCTGCCTCAACCAATGTTTCGTATCCATTTTTGATTAGCTCAACCAAACCTCCGCAAAGTACTGTTTGTTCACCAAATAAATCAGTTTCAACCTCATCTTTAAATGTAGTTTCAATAATACCAGATCTACCTCCGCCAACAGCAGATGCATATGACATTGCAAGTTCTCTTGCTTTGCCTGATCCATTTTGATGTACGGCAAATAAACATGGAACTCCTCCACCTTTTTCAAATTCACTTCTAACTAAATGACCTGGTCCCTTAGGGGCAACCATAAATACATCTAGATCTTTTCTAGCTTTAATCAGATCATAATGAATGTTTAATCCATGAGCAAATGCAATGGATGTACCTTCTCTTACTCTTTGTTCAATATGATTTTTATAAATTGACGCTTGTAGTTCATCTGGAGTTAATACCATAACAACATCTGCCCACTCAGCAGCATCAGATAAATTCATAACCTTCAATCCTTTTGACTCTGCTTTTAATTTACTTGGAGAACCATCTCTCAAAGCAACAACAACATCTTTGACTCCACTGTCTTTTAAATTCAAAGCATGTGCATGACCTTGACTTCCATAACCAAATATAGCTATTTTTTTTTCTTTAATTAAATTAACATCTGTATCTTTTTCATAGAACATTTTCATAATAATCTCCTTTTTATTTAAAAGTATCTGAACCTCTTGTCATTGCAACCGCTCCTGTTCTAGAAGCACTAACTAGTCCATATGACTTTAAATTTTTTGATAGTTTATCTATATCCCTCCTTAAAGCAGTAACTTGAATAACTAAAGATTTTTTTGTCTTATCCAATATGACTGCATTAAATTTTTTGCAGGCTTTTAAGGCTTTATTTGCTTTAGACGAATTTCCTACAATTTTTAATAGTGCCATTTCTTTAAATATCACGTTTTTATCCTCTCTTTTAAAATCAGCTACCTTATGAACTGGAACAAGTTTTTTCAGCTGCAATTTTATCTGCTCTATAACTTGGGGTGTACCTGTTGTTACAATTGTTATTCTAGAAAGATTTTTTTTTTGGTCTACTTCCGCAACTGCTAGTGACTCTATATTGTAGCCTCTTCCAGAAAATAATCCTACTACTCTCGCTAAAACTCCAGCCTCGTTGTCTACCCATACAACAATTATATGGGTATCCATTTTGCCAATTTTGCCTGGAATGCTATATGCTGATTTAGATTTTGACATTAAACTAAAGTTTTACCCTTTCCTGTAATTTTTTTTTCTTTTTGGTCGTTAGGTCCAAGTAACATTTCGTTATGAGGTTTTCCTGAAGGTATCATTGGAAAACAATTTTCAACTTTATCAACTCTACAGTCAAATATTACTGGTCTATCAGTATTAAGCATTTCAATAATTTTATCATCAAGCTCTTCAGGTGTGGTAGCTCTTATTCCTACACACCCATAAGCTTCTGCTAATTTGACAAAATCAGGTAATGCAGCAGTATAACTTTCGGAATAATTTTTATCATGCAATAATTCTTGCCACTGACGAACCATGCCCATGTATTCATTGTTTAAAATAAAGATTTTAATTGGTAAACTATATTGAACAGCCGTAGACATTTCTTGCATTGTCATCAAAACTGAAGCTTCTCCAGCAATGTCAATCACTAATTTATTTGGATGAGCAACTTGTACGCCAACTGCAGCAGGTAAACCATATCCCATTGTACCCAGGCCTCCAGATGTCATCCATCTATTTGGTTTATTAAATTTATAATGTTGGGCAGCCCACATTTGATGTTGACCAACTTCAGTCGTAATATAAGTGTCTTTATCCTTTGTTAATTCATATAATCTTTGTACTGCATATTGTGGTTTAATTGTTTCAGTGCTATTTTCATAATTTAATGAATTTATAGATCGCCACTCTGCAATTTTTTCCCACCATTTAGAAATTTTTTGTTTATTAGACTTAGTAAAATTTGGTTTTGTTTTTTTTATCATTTTTAGTGTTGAGCTTAATACATCTGAAACATCTCCAACAATTGGTAAATCAACTTTAACATTTTTATTAATTGATGACGGATCAATATCTATATGAACTTTTTTCGATTTTGGAGAAAACTCATCTAATTTTCCAGTAATTCTATCATCAAATCTAGCTCCTACATTAATCATTAAATCACAATCATGCATTGCATTATTAGCTTCATAAGTTCCATGCATGCCTAACATTCCTATGAACTGATTATCATCGGCAGGAAAGGCACCGAGCCCTTGAAGAGTGGATGTTATTGGAAATCCCGTAGCTGAAACCAATTCTCTTAGCAGGTCACTTGCTTTGGGTCCAGAATTAATAACGCCTCCTCCGGTATAAAAAATTGGTTTGGATGAATTATTCATTAATTCTACAAGCTTATCAATCTCTGGCTGTTTAAAATGATTTTGAACTTTACCATTTAATTTTTTTTGTTTTTTATATTTGTTGTAAGTTGTTTTTTGAAACTGTATATCTTTTGGAATATCAATAAGAACTGGGCCTGGTCTACCTGTCGTTGCAACTTCAAACGCTCTATGTATTACTTTTGCTAAATCCTTTACATCTTTTACTAGCCAATTATGTTTTGTACATGGACGAGTTATACCAGTAGTATCACATTCTTGAAAAGCATCTGTTCCTATCAAATGTGTTGGTACCTGACCTGATATACAAACAATTGGAACTGAGTCCATATACGCATCAGTTAAAGCAGTTACTATATTCGTCGCTCCAGGTCCTGAAGTAACTAAAGCTACTCCTGGCTTGCCTGATGATCTTGCATATCCTTCTGCTGCATGTCCTGCCCCTTGTTCATGTCTGACCAGAAAATGCTTAATTGATGAAAAGTTTTTTAGCTCATCATATATTGGCAGCACTGCCCCACCTGGATACCCAAAAATTACATTAACGTTTTGATCTTCTAAACATTTAAAAACAATTTCTGCGCCTGAATATAATTTTGACATTTGATCAATCTACTTGAAATTGTATTAATAGGTCAAGTTTTAGAGCTAATTATTCTGATAAAAATTTTTGAACCTCAGAAAAATGAACTGCAAAATTCATGCCCTCTGAAGAATCTTTGTTTAAACCTTGAGTATTTACACCAACCACTTTATCCTTAAAAAAGAGTGGTCCACCTGAGTTACCTTTGTTTATTGCGGCATCAGTCTGAATGAATAACACATTATTATTATCGGTTACCGAATAGGTGCTGTTCCACATCCTTATTGCGCTAATTGAACCTTTTGTTATTGAAAACTTGAAACCTTTTGGATGACCTAGCGCTTCAACATTAGCTCCTTGCTTAAGTTGGCCAGAGTGGAAAGATACTGGTTTTCCTTTCATGTTTGTTTTCAATAAAGCTAAATCTCTTTTCAGGTCAGTTTTTAAAATAACAGCCGAGGATCTTTTTTTATTTTGATTAATTATTGATATGTTAGTTGCTCCTTCAATTACATGATAATTTGTTAATACCTCATCTTTACTTATAAAGAATCCAGATCCTAATCCACTTTTAGTTTTAATAAGAACTACACTATTGAATCGTTCATCTTTAATTTCATATGAGGAATTTGATAGAGATGAAAATTTCTTTTTTTTAGTCTTCTTTTTTTTATCTGATCCAAAAAGTTTTTTCCAAAATGATTTTTCTTTATCTTGTTCATAGTTTAAAAGTGCATAAACGTCTTTTAATCCATCTAATTGACTTCTTTCTGAATTTTCTAACTTAACTAAAAATTTATCAATACTAACTTCATTTAATTTTTGGCTTTCCCAATTTCTTACATTATCCATAGTATCATATTTATTAGTCAATTCTTGATATCTTTTATCTTGTGGCTGTATATTGTAAGCTACATTAAAATTTTTTTCCTCTTTGAATGAAATGTTGCTTGTGTAAAAAGTCTTATTTTTATATTGAATCACTTCATAATGTGCTTTTTTTTCTGATTTCACATTTACAACGTCATAATTATATGGGCTAAAGATTTCCTTGTCTAAGTACATTGGTGTAGTGGAATATTCAGAAATTAAATCTGTAAGCTTATTTTGTAAATTAACGTATTTGTTATGGTAAGAAATTGATCCAGCAGTATTAGCAAATGCTCCTAAAACATCCAACCAACCATAACCTGTACTTTGTTGAGTTGAAAGATTGTACTCATATATTTCTGCCTCACGTTTTGCCATTAAAGATTTTTGTTCTGTATCTCTTATTTCCATTTCAAGTCTACGATAATCGGGATTTGGAATTTGTTGTATTCCTGAAACAACTCTCGAGGTCATCTTATTTTGTGAAGCATTATTTGAAAAAGACTCAAAATCTTTTGGAATTATTAATACTAAATTTATATTTTCGTTTATTAATTTTTTTAAACTTTGTTTATTTAATTCTTCTAGAATTGAAACTTCACCAGTTAAGTTAGGAACTAAATTATTGTTTACTATTTTTTTATTATATAGTGCAACTTTTAAATTTTCATTAATGATAATTGGCTCATCTGAATTCGATTTTATCTCATCGTTTTTTACAAATTTTTCATTATTTTTTATCTTTTGTAATTTTTTTCTTTCTTCTATTTTAGCTAATCTTTCCTGTTTCTTTTTTGCTTGAAGTTTTTTTCTTTCTTCTATTTTAGCTAATCTTTCCTGTTTCTTTT
>MDSW01208990.1_pt1 | contig 13234 bp, 14 predicted proteins | sample 811171 | NCBI WGS metagenome assembly MDSW01 (sample SAMN05326641, study PRJNA326480) | marine metagenome | isolation source: seawater | place: Atlantic Ocean: North West | collected 2012 | reverse complement strand
TTTTTTATGGATGAAGGAATTGATAGTGGTGAAATTTTATCTCAGAAAAGTTTTAATATTTTAAGTAATGATGATGCACAAACTTTATATGATAAAATGATTAATATTGCTTTACTGCAAATAGAAGAATTTTTACCACAACTTGAAAAAAAAAATTATCAAACAATTAAACAAAATGATGAAACCTCCAATATCTGGAGGAAACGAGTTAAAACTGACGGTCAAATAGATTTTCGAATGGAAAGTCAGGCTATTTATAATTTGGTAAGAGCTTTAACAAAACCTTATGTTGGAGCTCATATTAATTATAAAGAGAAAGAAATTACTGTTTGGAAGGTAGAAATAGTTGAGAATAAAGAAAATAATATTGAGAGTGGAAAAGTTTTAGATATAAATGAAGATAAAATCCTAGTAAAAACTTATGATGGAGCCATAAGAATAACGCACCATGAATTTAAAAAACCCCCAAATATTGGAGAATATCTTTGAAAAATAGAATACTAGTTGTGGCCGTGCATCCAGACGATGAAACTTTAGGATGTGGAGGAACTTTACTCAAACATAAATCTAATGGTGATAAAATTCACTGGCTTATTTGTACAACTCTTAACAAAAAACATAGCTATTATCAAAGTAGAGTTAAAGAAATAAAAAAAGTTTCAAAACTTTTTAGTTTTAATAGTATTCATAATCTTTCATTGGAAACTACTAAGGTTGATCAATATAGTACGGCCAAATTAATTGAAAAAATATCAAAAGTAATTAATAAGGTGAGACCAAATATTATTTATCTTCCATTTAAAGAAGATATTCATACTGATCATAAAAAAATTTTTGAAGCTAGTTATAGTAGCACCAAATCATTTAGATACCCATTTATAAAAAAAATATACATGATGGAGATTTTAAGTGAAACAGAGTTTGCCCCAAGCATTAAAAAAGATAGCTTTATTCCGAATACATTTGTGGACATAAGTAAATTTTTAAATAAAAAAATTCAAATAATGAAAGTTTATAAAAGTGAAATTAATAAACATCCTTCTCCAAGAAGTGAAAAAAGTATTAAAGCACTAGCAACCTTTCGAGGATCAACTTCTGGATGTAATTTTGCTGAAAGCTTTATGCTCTTGAAAGAAATTATATAAAAAAACTCAATGTCGCAAGTAAGATTAATTCCTAGGCTAGATATTAAAGGTGAAAATTTAGTAAAAGGTATTAACCTTGAGGGTTTTAGAGCCCTTGGAGATGCAAATATGTATGCTGTTAAATATTATAAAGATCAAGCAGACGAAATAATCTTAAATGATGTAGTTGCATCATTATATAATAGAAACACACTACATAATTTTGTTAGAAATTTAAGCAATGAAGTTTTTGTTCCATTAATAGTTGGCGGTGGCATTAAAACTTTAAACCAAATTGAATATTTATTAAAATCAGGAGCAGATAGGGTCTTTTTAAATAGTTCAATAATTGAAAATCCTAAATTTTTAAGTTCAGCTGTAAAATATTTTGGATCATCTACAATTGTGGCTTCATTAGAAGTAATTTTTTTTAAAAATAAATATACATGCCTAAGTCATTCTGGAAGAGAGATCACAAATCTAGAGTTGGGAAATTGGGCAAAAGAAATAGAGTCACGTGGTGCAAGTGAAATATTATTAACTTCAGTAAATGAAGACGGAATGGGTAATGGATTTGACTTAAATGCACTAAATCTATTAGACAATATAGTTAACATACCCATCATAATAAGTGGTGGATATGGCAAACCAAAACACATCAATAGCTTGAAAAAAATTAAAAACTTGAGTGGAGTTACAATTTCCTCTGCTCTTCATTATTCAGTTAAAGATGAGTTGAATATTAAAACTGATACATCTAGTGAGGGAAATTTTAGTTTTTTTTTAAAAAAGACTTCTTACAAAAATTTTAAAAATATAAAAATTAAGAATTTAAAAAAAATGATACAGAAAAGTTTATGAATGATGTAGCAATCTTAAATTATAATATGGGTAACCTTAGAAGTATAAAAGCTGCATGTGATAAAGTAGGTTTAAAATCTGCAATTACTAATGATAAAGAAATAGTTATGAATTCTAAATCTTTATTATTACCAGGTGTTGGAGCGTATAACCAAGCAATGAAAAATTTAAAAAAATTAAACTTAGTAAATGCCATAAAAAAATTCAATAAATCTGGAAAACCTATAATTGGAATATGTCTTGGAATGCAGCTACTTTTTGATGAAAGCAATGAAATTAAAAAAACTAAAGGATTAGGTTTAATCAAGGGTAATGTGGATATATTGATTAAAGAAAAAAAGGACGATAATAATAATTTTCACATAGGATGGAACAAAATTAAATTATCTAATATAAAAAATACTCTTTTAGACAAGAAATTAAAAGATAAAAAATTTTATTTTATTCACAAATATGTTTGTTATCCATCGGATAAGAGGAAAATTATTGCTAAATCATTATTTAAAAATAATTTTTATTGTGTAGCAATAAAAAACAAAAATATTGAAGCTTATCAATTTCACCCAGAAAAAAGTGGTATAAATGGTTTAAAAATATACTCCAACTTGAAAAGGAAATTATTAAATGAAAAATCTTTATAATTTACCAAAAAAAGTATTTTTTTGTAAATTGTGTGTCAATTCAAATCAAAGACCATGTTCTTATCCTGAATTTCATCATGATAGAGAAAGAAAAAACGCTAATTATCTTAATATTAATAATGAAGGAATTTGTGACGCGTGCAATGTTGCTCTCCAAAAAAATAAAATTAATTGGAAAAAAAGAGAAAAAGAACTTTTAAAATTGTTAGATAAAAATAGAAAAAGTAATGGTGATTATGATTGTATAGTTCCAGGTAGTGGAGGGAAGGATAGTATGTTAGCCTCTTATATTCTTAAATATGAATATGACATGAATCCGCTAACAGTTACCTGGCCACCAATTTTATATACAGATTATGGTTATAAAAATTTTTTAAATTGGATTGAAATTGGAGGTTTTGACAATATTTCATTTAAACAAAATGGAAATGTAATGAAGTTATTAACAAAACTTTCTATACAAAATTTATTACATCCATTTCAAACATTTATTTTAGGTCAAAAAAATATAGGACCAATAATTGCAGAAAAATTCAATATTTCTCTAATATTTTATGGTGAAAATGAAGCGGAATATGGCAACCCAAAGCAGGACTTTAATAAGTCAAAGAGAGAAAATAAATATTTTACAGTAAAAAATTATAAAAATATTTTATTAGCTGGTATTCCAATTAAAAAGTTACAATCTAGATACAATCTTAGCCTTAAAGACCTAAAACCTTTTTTACCAATTTTAAATAATAAAAGTAATAAAAATCTTGAGGTACATTATTTGGGTTATTATTTAAAATGGATACCACAAGAAGCTTATTACTACGCAGTAGAAAAATGTAATTTTAAACCAAGACCTTTTAGGACACAAGGAACATATAGTAAATATAATAGCATAGATGATAAAATTGATGATTTACACTATTATACAACTTTTATTAAATATGGAATTGGTAGAACAACAAGCGATGCTTCACAAGAAATAAGAAACAAACATATAACAAGAGATGAAGCTAGGAGATTAGTAAAAAAATTTGATGGTGAATACCCTTCAATATATTTAAAAGAAATTTTAGAGTATATAGATTTAAATCCTTCTGAGTTTGACAAGTTGTGTGATAGTTTTAGGTCTCCACATTTATGGAAAAAAACATCAAGAGGATATAAATTGAGGCATACAGTTAATAAAGATGGCACAGATGATTAAAAAAATAAAAAATATAAAAAATATAAAAATCACTAAAGATGCTACAATTAAAAAAGCTTTAAAGGTTATTGAAAATGGAGATATTAAAATTGCACTTGTTGTTGATGAAGAAGACAAGTTAATTGGTACGTTAACAGATGGTGATATTAGAAGAGGATTTTTAAAAGGCCACAACATTAATAGCTCTATTAGCTCGATAATTAATAAAAAACCACTGGTTGCAAAAAAGACTGATACGAGAGGAAAGTTATTGAATAATGGGCTTTCTAAAAAAATTTACCAAATTCCTGTAGTTGATAGTAAAGGAAAAGTAACAAAAATATATATAATAGACGAGCTTTTAAAAAGTAAAACAAAATCAAATAAAGTTGTGATAATGGCTGGTGGAAAGGGAATACGTCTAAGACCACTTACTAAAAACACTCCAAAACCAATGTTAAAGGTAGGGGGAAAACCTATCTTACAAACAATCATTAAAACTTTTAGTCATTGTGGATATAAAAATTTAATAATTTGCGTTAACTATAAATCACATGTCATTGAAAATTACTTCGGCAATGGAAATAAGTTTGGAGTAAATATAGAGTATGTTAAAGAAAAAAAAATGATGGGAACAGCTGGTGCTTTAAGCCTTATTAAAAAAAAGTTAACTGAACCTTTTTTTATAATAAATGGTGATTTACTTACCAATCTCGATTTTGAAAAAATGTTGGATTTTCATACCAAACATAATTCTATTGCTACAATGGGTATAAAAAAATACACTATAAACTCACCTTATGGTGAGGTAAATTTGTTTAATGAACACATTTCCTCTATCAATGAAAAACCAACACATAAATTTTTTGCGAATGCGGGAATATATATTTTAAATCCAGAATGCGTTGATTTAGTTCCAAAAAAATTTTACGATATGACATCTCTTTTTAAAAAAATTATTTTAACCAAAAAAAAAACAATTTCTTTTCCATTAGAAGAATATTGGAAAGATATTGGTAGGTTAAGTGATTATGAGATAGCAAATAAAGAATTTTTAAAACAGTTTTAAAACCAAAAAATTTTACAAACTTTTAAATATGAAAATATTAGCAATTATACCAGCTAGAAAAAACTCCAAAAGAATAAAAAATAAAAATAAAATTTTACTAAATAAAAAAAAATTGATTGAGCACACTTTTTTAGTTGCAAAAAAATCAAAATTATTTACTGAAATATTATTAACAACTGATGACAAAGAACTTATAAAGTTGTCAAAAAAATATGATATTTTGGCTCCTTGGGTTAGACCTAAAAAAATATCAGATGATTTTTCTCCTTCTTACAAGGCAATAATTCATGCATATAATTGGTACAAAAAAAATTATGGAGAAGTTGATGGAATTTTCATTTTACAGCCCACATCTCCTTTCCGAACAATAAATACTTTAAAAGAAATGATAAAAATTTTTAAGATTAATAATAAAAAATCTGTAGTTAACGTTTCTAAATGTAACGAGCATCCAGAATGGATGTTGAAATTAAAGAACAATAAGATTTTACCATATAAATCACAAAAATATTTTACATACAGATCACAATCACTTGCCAATTTATATAAAATTAATGGATTGGGTTATTTAATTAATCCTTCAATTTTAAAAAAAGAAAAAACTTTGATACCAAAGAATGCAATACCTTGTATTAATAAATCTAAAATTGAGTCTATAGACATTGATGACATACAAGACTATTTAATTGCAAAAAAATTTAACAAATAAAAAAAAGCTAAAAAGATATTTAATATTTTTTTTACAATCTCAGTTTAGCTGGGTTTTTTTATTTTTTTAAAATAAGCCATTTACCTACTGATCTGTCGTCTTCCCAGGTTGAATCTAATATTGTTATGTCTTGGTATACTTTTTTACAATGATTATGCCACCATGCCTCTGAATTGTTAAAATAGCTTTGATATGGCGTTATCCAACCCTCATCTTTATTAGATCTAGACATTGGGATTTGATGAAAAGAATAAAGTTTAGTTACTTTTTTTGCTGAAATTAGAAACTTTTCTATTTGATCTTCTGTAAAATGCTCTAAAGAACCAATTGAGTATGAATAATCAAAACTATTCTCTTCATATAATAGGTTGGTTGCATCACACACAACCAATTTTTCACTGGGTATACCTTTTTGTTTTGCTTTATTAATTAAAAAATCCGATATATCACAGCCATGAACATCCTTAATTCCTATATTATTCAAAATTTGAATTACTTTTCCAGTACCGCAAGCTATATCAAGTACTTTTGCTTTTTTATCAAATAACAAATGCTGAATTTCTATCCACGTATTTCGCTCGCCCCAAGTGTCCAAAATTTGTGCCATTTTCTCATCATAATATAAATCTAAAGATTGGTTTTTTGGATTTTGGGTATCTAAATTTTGTTTTTTTAATAATTTTTTTAATAAATCAATTATTTTAATTGGCAAAATTTTTATTAGTATTCTTTTTAAAAACATCATAAATTAATTATATAGAGTATATTTTAATAAATTATTGGGTAATAACATACAATAGTATTTTACATTTTTAAATAATTAAAAATTCAGAAAAACTATTAATTCAATTATGAAAAATATGACTGTTTATAAAAATACAAATCAATTTTTTATAATGTCGAAAACTATAAATATTTAGATATTAAATGTTAAATTATTTATCAAACTTAGTAAAATTATCTTTTTGTAAAAAAATAATCATTATCTCAAATACATTTCAGATGCTATGTCTATTCGAATTTATTAATGAAAATAAATCTGTGCGCAATGAATTAAGTAATTTTATAATTATATGTACTTACGCAAATGAAGAGGCTTATAAAAAAATTACAACTTGCTATAGGGAGCTAATAAAAAAAAATAATTTAATACTAAATTTTCAGAAAAAAATAGAAATTAAGCTCTTGTATTTAATATTTTATTTTAAGAAATTATTAAATTTAGAAATAGAGCAGATAATTATAGGTAATTATTACTCATATTTAAATCGAAAATTTGCAAAAATCTCAAGAGAAACATTTGTACTTGATGATGGTACAAATATATTAGAGCAAAAAAATCGTAAATTACTAAAAAAATCAAAGTATTTATTTTTTTCTTGTTTCGATAAAAAAATCTTCTCAAAAAAAAATAATTTTAAAAAAAATAATTTAAAGTTTCTTAAAAATAAATTTATTCATAAAAAAAAATATTCAGAAGATGTATTAATTTTAGGTATACCAGTTGTTGAAGTAGATTTTTTTAAAGAACATCAATATGACTTTCTTATAAAATATATAAAAAATAAATATAAAAATAAAAATCTTAGTTACTTTCCTCACCCAAAAGAAAAATATGATATGTTAAAAAAAAAATTTAGAACAATAAGATTTATAAAATCAAAATATCCTGTTGAACTTTATTTTTTAAAGGCAAAAAAATTTCCAAAAACTATAGTCAGTTTCAATACTAGTGCGGTCATTTTATTAAAATTATTTAATAAAAAATTAGATATATTTAATATTCATTTTAATATAAAACTTGACAAAAATCATTATTGGGCACCTTATCTTGCTGAAGAGGGAAAGACGGTAGATTATTTTAAATCACAACTATCAATAAAAAGCAAAACAGTTAAAATCATAGACTAATTTTTCTTAAAATATATTTAATTAGTTTTTTACAAAAATATCTTATTTCTAAAAAAATAGAAAAGTCATCTTTGTTAAAAAGGTAACTATAATTTATGTCCTCGTAAAATTTATCATTATTAGCTTTATGAAACCAATCAATAAATAAATTCTCACTTTTCATAATTTGATGGTTTGCTTTTTTAAAATGACAGGCAAGCCTATATTTAAGATTTTCCATCTTCCAGGACTCATGATTAATATCTTCTAATTCAATATTTTTTGTAATTGAAATTTCATTTAAAAAATTAAATAATTTGGTTTTATTAAAATTTTCATCAAATTCCTTTAATTTTTCATTTTTAATTTGTATGTTGCTTCCTTTCATTAATTCTTTTTGAATATCATCAATAACTTCATCAATATTTTTATTTTTTTCATCATATATAAATGAGTTATTTGAATTTAAATATTTGCTAATACCAAATCTCAACTTGTTTGATATTATTACTTTTGTATTTAAACATATGGCTTCAACTAAAACTCTTGCCAATCCTTCTCTATAAGAATTTAAAATTAAATATTTTGACTCTGCTATATTTTTATATATTTCTTCTTCAGCAAGAGGAAAAAGACCTTTTTCATCGGCGTTATTAATTATAAATTCTATATTTCTATATTTTGAGTTATTTTTAATGTTTTCGATTATTTTTTCAGTCTCTTTAAAGTACTCTAACTCTTTATTTGAAAAAATTCTTTTTTTTGGTGTTTCTTTTGGTGCAATTAAAATAAATTTATAATTACTATTTTTATCCGAAAGTTTTTTAAATATTTCTAATGTCAGTTGAATATTCTTTAGATATGAAAATCTTGTTACAGAAATGATTTCCACCTTTTTTTTTGAATTGCTAAAATTTTTGACTCCTTCATTTAAAAAATTAATACACGTGAGTTCTGTAATCTTTTCTGGTGGTACATTTTCAAGAAATTTTGCTTTTTTATCAGGCCACATAAAAAAATTATGCCACTCTTTATAAGGCCAAGAATTCAAGTTACTACAATCTCCCTGGATATGAATTCCAAAAATCCATTTTTTTTGCCGATTTTGATCAATTAAAAGATCATCAATTTTTTTTGACTTTTTAGTTATGCCCCTTAAGATTTCACTATGAGTAAACACGATTATTCCGGGAGATTTTTCTGTTCTCTTCTTCAATACTATTGGCATTAAATTTTCACTGTTTTTTTTAGTTCTTTTTGTAAATTGATAAATTTATAATTCTTTAATAAATTTATATTTTTCTTTAATGAAAAGACTCTTTTTAATTGAGAATTTTCATTTTTTTTCATAATTTAACTCTTGCACTTTTATATAATCATTTTGTCTTCCGATATCGAACCATAAACCATTAAAGAAGAATAAGTTTACATCTATATTTTTTTTTAAAAATTGTTTCATTAAATGATCAAATCCATAATATTTATTTTTCGGTATAAATTTTATTACTCGTTTGCTAACTGCATAAATTCCCATACTGACATTAAAATTTTTTTTAGGTTTTTCAATAAACCCAGTCATTTTATTTTTTTTAAAATTTATCACCCCAAAATCTATCTGGTGCTTTCTTGAGATTGTAGATATAGTAAATATATCTTTACTTTCTATATGCTTTTTAAAAAATTTATCTAAGTTAAGGTTAGTTAAGATGTCTCCATTCATAACAAGGAAATTATTTGGTAATTTTTTTATTAACTTAAGTGGACCCATTGTCCCTAGAGGTTTAACTTCTTCAATATAATTTATTTTTACACCATATTTTTTACCATTCCCAAAAAAACTCTTAATTAAATCACCCTTATATCCAATTGATAAAATAATATTTCTAAAATTATTTTTTTTTAAATTATTAATAACTATTTCTAAAATAGGCTTACCATTTATTGGCATTAATGGCTTGGGTAAAATTTCAGTAAATGGTCTTAATCGAGCACCAAATCCACCACAAAGAATTATAGCTAATTTTTTTTTAGACGACATAATCTGACTCATTAAATTTTCTTAAATTTGCTCCTTTTGATTACCATTTGAAAGTTCGAATTAAATCTGGCTTAAAACTTTCCCCGTCTATAAGAATAATTATATTCATAATGTAGTGCTACTTGGTATATTAACAACTCGTTCATATAACCACTTTGAATTGTTTAAATTATGACATTGTGCATCGTTAAACATTGGTAGATTGTTCATTAATGTCCAAATTGGTCTAGTCATAATACCTTTGGAATTAGTCTCCTCTAAAAATTTATCTTTCTGATGTTTATCTTTAAGAATAATAGAGTTTAACCAATAATTTGATTTACTATTTTTTGGTTCTTTAAAAAAATCACAATCTCTATCTTTAAAGAAAGCTTCATATTTATTTGCTAAATTACGTTTATTATTAATGAAATCATTAAGTTTTTCTAATTGTGCTAATAATAGAGCAGCATTTATATTTGGCATACGATAATTGTAGCCAACCATATCGTGATTAAATTCCCATTTATGAGAAACTTTAGCCGTTGTGGATAGGTGTTTTGCTTTTTCTGCAAGAACTTTGTCACTTGTAACTATACAGCCACCTCCACCAGCCGTAATAATTTTATTGCCATTAAAACTCATAACACCTAAATGGCCAAAAGTTCCAGTGTGTCTATTTTTATAAAAGCTACCTACACTTTCAGCAGCATCTTCAATTAAAAAAATATAACGCTCATCACAAATTTTTTTTATTTCGTCAATTCTACAAGAATGACCATAAGAATGCATAGGCACACATGCCTTAATCACTTTTTTAGTTTTATTATTTAAACACTGTTTGTTTTTAACAGTTGTATTCTTATCTAAAAAAGATTTTAATGCAGAGGGCGACAAACCCATAGTGTCCCTATCAACATCAATAAATATAGGCTCTGCTTTGCAATAACTAATTGCATTACAGGTTGCAACAAAGTTTAATGGCTGAGTAATTACTTCATTATTTTTTTCTACACCAGCTAATATTAAGGATACATGAAGGGCTGAGGTGCCGTTAGTGGTTGCAATTGCATGTTTTGCACCAGTGTATTTTGCTATTTTTTCTTCAAATTCATTAATAAACTTTCCCGAAGTTGCGACAAAAGTTGTATCGACACATTGGTTTAGATATTTTTTTTCATTACCAATAAATTTTGGCTCATGTAAAAGTATATTTTTTTTTGTGCCATATACTTCTCTCACAAAATCAATAAATTCATCAAACATTATAAATTTCAGATTTATACATTTTTAAATTTTCAGATTTTGTTATCCAGTCGATAGTTTTTTTTAATCCATTTCGGATATCTATTTTTGGCTCATAATTGATTAGTTCTTTAATTTTTTTATTATCACAGCAAAGTCTAAATACTTCTGATTTTTTTGGTCGTTTTCTCTGTTCATCATTAATTAAAGTAACATCACTAGACATTAACTCTTTAATTAAATTAAATGTATCGCCAATGCTTATTTCTGTATTGGAACCAATGTTGATGGTTTCTCCAATAGTTTTTTTACTTTCTGCAAGCTCAACAAAACCACGACAACAATCTTCTACATAATTAAAATCTCGAGTGGGTAATGGATCTCCTAATTTAATTTGTTTTTTCCCAGAAGCAATTTGTGTAATTATTGTTGGAATTACAGCTCGAGCTGATTGCCGTGGTCCATAAGTATTAAAAGGTCTTACAGTTGTTACGGGTAAATCAAATGAATTGTAAAAACTCATCACCATTGCATCTGCTGCTATTTTAGTTGCACTATAGGGAGACTGTGGTTGTAAAGGATGTTTCTCATCTATTGGAACATATTGAGCAGTCCCATATACCTCACTTGTAGAGGTGTGAATTAATCTTGAAACCCTATTTTCTTTTGCTGCTTGACAAATATTTAACGTACCTTTTATATTTGTTTCTATATAACTGTCTGGCGCTACATAAGAAAATGGAATTGCTACGAGTGCCGCTAAATGAAAAATTATTTCCACATCCTTTGTGATAGTTTTGCAATAATTAGTGTCTCTTATATCACCTGATAATATTTCAATATCATTTTTACAATTCACCTGCTCAAGCCACCCCCAATTATTGAAAGAATTATATTGAGAAAGTGCTTTCACTTTATATCCTTTTGCAGAAAGCGTCTCAGTTAAATGTGAACCAATAAATCCGTCAGCTCCGGTAACTAATATTTTTTTCATTTTTTTGAAAATTGTAACTAATTTACATTATAAATAATAGCCTTGCTAGATTTGTCAAATCCTTCGTGATTATAATGTCGATTTTTTCGATATGGAAACAAGGAAAGTGGGTCCTTTTCTAATTTAAATACCTCTTCGTGAAGGTCTATTATTGGAATATTTAGTTTAGTAATAATTTTAAGGATTTTTTCTCTATTGAACAGTGCACCTTCTTCTACATAAGAGTAATCCTTATGGTACCTAACATAATTGGGCAAATAAACAAAATATAATTCTGCGTTTTCTTCAGTCGATAATTGTTTAAATTTTTCTGCAATAATATTAAACATTTTCAAGTTTTTTTCAGTTCCATTAACCTTGTCAATTCTCTTCTGTTCTTCTTTTGCTTCATTGATTTTATTTTGGTCTTTATCTAAATTAAGAAATTGATTAATTGTATTTTTTCTAACCATATATAACTTAATCAAATTTTTTAAAAAAAAATCCCTTCTTTGGTTTTTCTCAAGTTCTTTTTTTTTTGAATTAAGAGTGTATTCTTTTTTTAATAGCCCTAATAAAAATTGGTCAATTTCTTTTTGCTTAAGGATTAATTCTTGCGAAAAATTTTTATCCAAATATTTTTTCATAATAGGTATATTTAATTCTTCTCTTAAATTATCTAAATCATTACCCTCTCCATATATCCATATTATTTTTTGTGGCTTTACTTTAAAACCATATTCTTTTAATTGAGCTAGTTGTATTAATGGTCCCGTTCCACCATAACCTAAATTAATAACTTTTTTTTTAGTGTATTCTTGTATTCTGCCAGCAAAGTTAAATTCTTTTTCCATGCAGTCACCATGAACAAAAGAATCTCCTATTAATAAAAAGTCTACCTCGTCTTCATCCCATACATTGTCACTATTATTAAAACCAAATCTATCACTATCGTAAGACACCCAGTAGCCAGACTCGGCACACATTAATGTTGGCCTCATTGAAATACCAGTTAAAGGATAAAAAGATTTAGAGATATTTAGAAAATAACTTCCATGCAAATGGGGATATATTGGACGAACATATTTTGGATTTTTTTTAAAACGCTTATCATATTCGGTGTATTGAAAATGGACAGACAACTCCTTAAAAAATATTGTGTGAACATTTAGTAAAACTTCAAGACAAAAAAGTGTTACATAGCTTGAAATAAAAATTAATAAAATTTTCTCCTTAATATTTTTACTTAAAAAAAAAAGTAAAATAAATAATATTAATACTAACGAGGATATTGTTAAGTTTATTAAGTAATAGTTATGAAAACCTTCTTTGAAGTATTGAAATGCCAAGTAGGTTGTAGTGATTCCAAATAGTAGGATAATTAACAATATAAATAGATCTGTTTTGTTTCTTATCATTCAAACATCTTTATCTCATTTAAAATTTTTTTCAGTGCATAAATCAAGCCAATTGAGCTATTAGTACTGGTCAGCTACATGCGTTACCGCACTTCCACACCCAGCCTATC
>MDSW01018305.1_pt1 | contig 13234 bp, 14 predicted proteins | sample 811171 | NCBI WGS metagenome assembly MDSW01 (sample SAMN05326641, study PRJNA326480) | marine metagenome | isolation source: seawater | place: Atlantic Ocean: North West | collected 2012 | reverse complement strand
TAAAGTAATTTATGAAAATTTCCAACATCCTATTTACACTCAATTATACAAACCATTTGAACAGAATCTTTCAATTTTAGATTTATTATTCAATGAAGGTGATAATTCTAGAAAAATTTTAGATGAAACAAAAAATCTTTAATCTTTCCACGGTGTTGAATTAAAAATATTTGATGGTATATTCATCCAACTCTTTTCATTATTCAGATACCATGAAATTGTCTTCTGTAATCCTTCTTCAAATTTTATTTTCGATGACCAATTTAATTCACGAAAAATTTTTTCTGAAGACATACTATATCTGTAATCATGTCCTGGCCTATCTTCCACATATTCTATAAGATCATTATTCTTGCCCATTAATTCTAAAATCTTTTTTATAATTATGATATTTTCAACTTCATTATTTCCTGCAATATTATACGATGTTCCTGACTTTCCTTGTAAAAACGCAGCTAAAATTGCATCACAATGATCATCAACATGAATCCAATCTCTAATATTATTTCCTTTTCCATAAACAGGAATTTTTTTATTTTGTTTAGCTAAAATTATCGTTTTTGGGATTAATTTTTCTGGAAATTGTCTAGGTCCATAGTTATTTGTGCATCTAGTAATAATAACATCTGAATTGAATGTTTTTGAATATGATTTTACAAGTAATTCTGCTGATGCCTTTGTAGCTGCATATGGACTTGAAGGATTAAATACACTTTCTTCATTTGCATTTCCAGATTTTAGACTTCCAAAAACTTCGTCTGTTGATATTTGAACTAATTTTTTCTTTTGTTTAGTAATTACATCTAAAATTGTAAATGTTCCACGAATGTTTGAAACTAAAAATGAATTTGGATCTGAAATACTCCTATCTACATGTGATTCTGCAGCAAAATTGATTACTGCATCACATTTAGAAATTAAATCTTCCATTAATCGTTTATTTGTAATATTTCCTTTCACAAACTCATAATTATCATGATTTTCTAACTCAGAAAGATTTTTCACATTTGAACCATATAGCTCTGCATCAACATTGATTACATCATACTCGTCATTTTCATTAAGTAATTTTAAAATAAAATTACTACCAATGAATCCTAGACCGCCAGTTACAAGAATTTTCATTAAGTATTTTTTCTTATTAGATTATTAAAATATTGTACGATTTTGAGCTACTTTTCCCAAATTCACTTCACAAATCATACTCAAAATGGATTTCATAGTAAGACTATTTATTCACCAATTTTTTTTAAGATTTATTGTTTAAAAATAAAAAAATTTTGATAACAGGAGGTACCGGTTCATTAGGTAATGCATTAACAAAAAGACTTTTGGATGATGGTGCAGATACTATTAGAATTTTTAGTAGAAATGAAAGTAAACAACTTGAAATGGAATCTAAATTCAATGATGATAGATTAAGATTTCTTATAGGTGATATACGTGATTATGAAAGACTTGAACGTGCAGTTGAAGACATTGATATTGTTTTTCACGCTGCAGCATTGAAACATGTTCCTGTCATTGAATACAATCCCTTTGAGGCAATTAAAACAAATATTCTAGGTTCACAAAATGTCATAAATGCATGTCTTCACGAAAATGTTGAACGTGCAATATGTGTTGGTACAGATAAAGCTGTATCTCCATTGAATACTTATGGCGCAACAAAATTACTTATGGAAAAATTATTTGTAACTGCAAAAAATTATTTGAATAAAGAAAGACATGAAACAAAATTTATTGCATTACGATATGGTAATGTTCTTGGAAGTAGTGGTTCAGTAATACCAAAATTTATTGAACAAATAAAAAATAAAGAAAAGATCACAATAACTGATCCAAATATGACTAGATTTAGTATTTCTATGGATGAAGCATTGAATTTTATTCTAAAAGCTGCTGAATTAGGTAAAGGATCAGAAATTTTTGTTCCAAAATTACGCGCATATTCTATAATGGATGTAAAAGAAGCACTCTTTGAATTATTAGGTAAAACTGATGAAGAAACAATAGGAATAAGACCTGGAGAAAAATTAAATGAAATTTTAATTAACCAAGATGAGATGAAATATTGTTGGGATTACAATGACGTGTATTTGTTAGTTAATCCATCAGTTCAACGTTTTATAAAAACATTAGATCAATATTCTGGAAAAGAGAAAATTGAAAACATTGATGTTTATTCATCAGATAATGTACCACAAATTCCAAAAGATGAATTAAAAGAAATAATTCTTAATTCTGGTTTATTATCTAATTGATATTTAAATGAGAAAAAATTTATTTGTTTTAGTAGATGCAAGTACAGAAATCGGTTCTGGACATATTTTAAGATGTTTAACACTATCTCAAGAATTAAAAAATAAATTTTCCAAAATTATTTTTTTAACATCTAATAATTCCAAACCTATATTAGAAAATATCAAACCTATTTCTATTGAAATTATACATATTTCATCATTGAAAAACCTAAAATCTGTAAATTATGATGATTTATCTGAAACAATAAAAAAAATTGTATTAAATTATTCCGAAGATAATAATTTTCTATTGATAGATCATTATGATGTTGATTTTAATCTTGAATCAATTTTAAAAAATCTCTTTTCAAAAATTTTTGTAATTGATGATTTGGCTAATAGAAAACATCAATGTGATTTATTGATAGATTATGGTTATTATAATGACTTCGAGAATCGTTACAACAAATTTGTATCTAAAAATACTAAAAAATTATTAGGTCCAAAATATATGATAATTCGACCTGAATTTAGGGAAAAAAGTAAAAAAATTTTCCAGGAAAAAATTAAATTAAAAAAAATTTTGATAACATTCGGTTCGGTAGATGATACCAATGAATGTGAAAAAGTTTTAGATGCTTTATGTTCATTAACGAAAAATCAATTTGAAATATTTGTTATTGCTGGTAGTTACAATCAAAATTTTTTACATCTTGTTCAAAAGTTTAAAAAATATAATTATATTAAAATTATTCAACATGTAAATGACATAGAAGTATTAATGTCTAATTGTGATTTATGCTTTGGTGCTGGAGGAACAACAAACTTAGAAAGATTTTGTATTGGATTACCTTCAATTGTTACTATTGTAGCTGATAATCAAGAAGAAGGTGTCAATTTTTTGTCTGATTTAGGCCATGTAATTAATATGGGTTTAGCTAAAAATGTAAGCGCTCATAATTACGCTGAAACAATTCAGAACTTGGATACAAAATTATTATATAATATGTCACAAAAAAACCAGAAGTTGGTTGATGGTTTAGGGTCTAAAAGAATTCAAAATGAAATCATGAATCTAATTTCTACAACCAATTAATTATTTTCTTCATCTAAAAAATATTATTTTTCACTAATTCTATTCATTATAAATAAAAATACAGCTTCCCAAACATATGCAGAAATTAAAACTAATGTTAAACCGATAATTCCATAGATTGGGCCAAATAATAAAAATCCAATAACAACTATGGCAAGAGCACCTAATTTTGTTATAAGAATATAATTACTCTTTTCTTTTCCCAAAAATTTTGATGAGTATAAAATTGAAATTGTACCTGGAACAATTGCTAAACTCATTAACTGAACCGTATCTTTTGCTTCAATAAATTTTGGGAAAAACATATCAATTCCTATTGGAACAACTGTAATTCCAAGAACTGTTACAAGAATTGAAAAAATTATTGTCCACTGTTTAATTTTCTTATTCGATTCCCCTCTTGAATCAAGAGGTAAAATGTATTTGTAAATAATTGTTGAAAACATCATTAACATTGAAAAAATTTGTAATGCTAATGAATAATTCCCTAATAAGGCAAATCCTAACACTGGAACAATTATAATTTTATCAATTACACTTTCTAATCCAACAGATAAATTCATGACATAATTATTAATTATGAATTTTTTTCTTGTTCTTAATAATGAAAAATCTATTTTTGTCATTCTAAATTCTTTTATAAAAATTATTAAATGTGGTGAATATGATAAAGCTAAACCATAAATAATTCCATCAGCACCAAATCCAAAGTAGAAACCTAAACCAAAAGTTACTGTTAAAATTTTTTGTAATAAAATAATTTTTCCATATTTAATAAAATATTTTTTTCCTAATAATACGGAATTAACCATTGAAAACATAATGTATCCAATTGCAAGAAACGCTGTGTCTATTCTATTTAGTACTAGAGTTAATACACATAATGACACTGCGGTTGCTACTAAATTAATAAGAAATAATGTAGATTGAATTTTTATTCCTTTTGATGTATACACTGTTATTACATTTACACTTCCAATTGAAGCAACTAATTGTACCAAACTTGCAATTCCAATGAAATAGATTACTTCTCCATAAATTGCAGGGTCAAGTAATGATGCAATGTATAACCAAAACATTGCAGTAATTCCAGATCCTACTATATCGGCAAATCCAATTGATAACAGGCCTTTTTGGCCTAAAATTTTTTCCTTAAAATTTTTCCATGTAAATGCCATTTTTTTCTTTTTTAATTTTTACCTATAAAATATACTACTCAAAGTTTTTCCATTTTTCCGAAATTTTTATGATATATTCATTATTTTCAATAGAAAATATAATTAAAGAATAAAATATTCATTGTTGATGACTAAAATTAAAATCGGAAATTTTCAGATAGCAAAACACTCGCAGCCGTTTATTATTGCAGAAGCTGGAATCAATCATAATGGAAATTTAAAAAATGCATTAAAAATGATTAAAATTGCAAAAAAATGTGGTGCAAACGCAATAAAGTTTCAAACTTATTCTGCGATAGAAATGATTGCAAATACTAAATTAGAATATTCTTACAAATCTCAAGGTAAAACCATAACTGAATCAATGTTGAAAATGTTTGAACGTTGTGAATTTTCTCCTAATGAATGGAAGAAAATTAGAAATCAATGTAAAAAAGAAAAAATTATTTTTTTATCAACTCCTCAAAATCCGTCAGATTTAAAATTATTACTACAATTAAAAATTCCCGCAATAAAAGTGGGTTCAGATGATTTTACAAACATTCCATTACTAAAAAATTTCATTAAAACAAAATTACCTCTCATAATCTCTTGTGGAATGGCAAATTTAGAAGAGATAAAAACTATTCTTAACGAAATTGGTTCTTTGAAAAATTATCCAACAATTTTGATGTTAACTACATCTGAATACCCTACACCTGCAAAAAATGCAAATCTTTTAAAATTTCAAACTATTTCAAATAAATTTCCAAAGTTAATCTTGGGCTATTCTGATCATACAACAGATAATCTTGCATCATCAATTGCACTTTCTTTAGGTGCAAAAGTCTTTGAAAAACATTTTACACTTAATAACAATTTTGCAGGACCTGATCATTGGTTTTCATTAAATCCACATGAATTAAAAAATTGGATAGATTCGATTCATACATCCTATTCATTACTAGGTTCAAATAAAATTCAGCCAACAAAAAATGAATTAAAAATGAGACTTATTGCAAGAAGATGTCCTGTAGCATTAGTTGATATTAAAAAAAATGAAATATTTAATGAAAAAAATATAGGATTAAGAAGAGCAGGTGCAGGCTTAAATTCAAAAAATTTTTTTAATATTGTAGGTAAAAAATCAAAAAAGAACATTAAACAGGGTAAATTAATCAAAAAAGGTGATTTTTAAAAATTGTATAAACAAAGAAAAACAAAAGTATTTCTTAATGACATAGCCAATTTTTTGAATTACAAAAGTTTTACAGAAAATTTTGAAATTAATTATCCATCTACGATTGAAAATGTAAAAAATAATTCAATTCTTTTTTATACTCAAGTAATAAATCCAAAATTCAATTTATCTGATAAAAACTCTTATGACATAAAAAATCTTGAAAAATTTAATAATATTGTTTTAATTACTGACTCTGAAATTCAACAAGAATTGAATTTTCCAATAATAATTTCTAAAAATCCGAGATTAGATTTTCAAAGAATTATTATTGAATTTTTTAGTGACGATCAATTCAATAGTGGAATACATCCAAATTCCACCATTGAATCTGAAACTAATCTAGGAAAGAATGTATACATTGGACCAAATTGTTACATCGGAAAAGATGTTACAATTGGAGATAATACAAAAATTCTTAGTAATACTGTGATATTTGGTATAACAAAAATTGGTTCTAACTGTGTAATATCATCCAATTCCACAATAGGAAGTGAAGGTTTTAGTTTTACATTTGATAAGGATAGTTTTGTACATTTTAATCACTTGGGTAAAATATTGATTGGAGATTATGTTTGGATTGGTTCTAACTGTACAATCGAACGTTCTCAAATTGATAAAACAATAATTGAAGAACATGTAAAAATAGATGATCTTGTTCACATTTCTCATAATGTTCACATAAAAAAATTTTCACAGATTACCGTTGGAAGTAAAATTCTTGGAAGATCTAAAATTGGTGAACATTGTTGGATTTCTCCTAACTGCATAATTGAAAATGGTTATGAAATAGGTGATCATTCAATAGTTGGTACATCTAGTTTAGTACGAAATAATTTTCCTAGTAATTCAGTAATTATTGGTACACCTGCAAAACTTATCAGAAGTAATAATTAATTTTCAAATTTCGGAATAACTGCTATAATTATCCTTAGGTTGATTATTTTTGAATTTGGGTTTTTTAAATCCCTTTTGAAAAAATGGAATTGAATCAATTACAATTTTTTCTACTTTTGATGTGAGATATTCTTTCACAGCTATACCTTCACCCCAAAATGAATTTGAATCCTTTTTAATTCCATAACAATGAGAGATAAAAATTCCGCTTGGAGATAATCTTGGATATGAAAAATTTATTGCAATTTTTGCTGAATTATAAATATTACAGTCAAGAAATACCAATGAGAATTTTTCCTTTTCTAATTGTTCCAGCGAATTTTCAAAATTACCTTTTATCAACTCAATCTCTTTTTCTGCCCCGAAACTATGAATTTTTTTTGATATTTCTTCTATTTTTGCATCTGAAAACATTCCCTTTCCTCTTTTACTATCTACGAATTGATCCTCTGTTGGAATTCCATCAAATGTATCACATGCAAAAATTTTCTTTTTTGATTTAATTTGTTGCAAAAATTTTGCCATAAGAATTGCATTTCCTGCTTTCCAGGAACCTAATTCAACCACATTTCCTTCCAAATGTTCAGTATCTTTTAGACATTGTAGAAGAAATAATGTTTTGTATATGCCTTGATTGTCTTCAATTTTTTCATGATTTTCAATATAAAATTTAAAAATTTCTTTTATATCATTGTCTTCAATTAAATTTCTAATTTCATTATTTCTTTTTTTTTCTATTATTTGATTTAATTTTATTTTTTTTGCAGGTGAATTTGGTAAAAAATTAGTTTTTTTTCTTACTTTTTGATAGAATTTTTCTATTCCTAAAAACATTATTTTTTCATGAATTATTTTCTGTTTCTATAATATACTTCAAAAATTTATTTTCCTTATCTACTAAGATATTTTTTGCATCAATTGTATTTTCTGATAATTTAAATCCCATTACAATAATTTCTTCTCCTTTTTTAATCAAATGTGCAGCAGCTCCGTTCATACAAATTACACCACTATTTCTTTTCCCAACAATTACATAAGTTTCTAATCTTGCACCTGATGTATTGCTGACAACAAGAACTTTTTCCCCTTCTTTCAAATCAACTTTTTCTAATAATTCTTGATCAATTGTTATACTTCCAATATATTCAAGATTTGCTTCGGTTACTATTGCCTTGTGAATTTTTGAATTTAGAAACCATCTCATAACTTCGTCGAAAGTGAATCCTACTTAAAATTAACTGATACTTACTACTCTTATAATAAAACCAAAAAACTTTCATTAGATGAAATAACTTAATGGATATGAATCAAAATTCTTTTGTATGTGAATTACATGTACGCATAAGTCAGGCTGATATTCATTATGCAGGAAATCTTGTTGATGGTGCTCACATAATGAAACTTTTTGGAGATGTTGCTACACAATTAACAATACAAATTGATGGCGATGAAGGATTATTACGTGCTTATGAAAACGTCGAATTTTTAGCTCCGGTACACGGTGGTGACTTTTTACTTGTACGTGGTAATGTTACAAAAATTGGTAAATCAAGTAGACAGATTGCATTTGAAGCATATAAGACAATACAAGGTGAGACTGGTGAGTTTCCTAGTAGTTGCACCATTTTAGATCCTCCGCTTCTTGTAGCTAAAGCATCTGGAACCTCAATCGTAACAAAAAATAAACAAAAAAACTGATTATTCACTAGGAAAATTTATTTTATCACCCACCAAAACTTGATTATGACAGAACAAATAGTTGAAATCTTGAAAGAATTAGAAATACAAACTGAAAATAATGAAAATGAATTTGCCAATTTTTTTCTTGAAAATGGATATTGTGTTTTGCCACAATCAGATTTTATTTTGAATAATTTGGAAAAATTTAGAAAAATTATTGATGATTTAATGACTAAAGAAGATTGGCGTGGAGGTTGGGAAGGAAAAGAACAATATATGAAATTTAATAAAAAATTCAATAAAGGTGCTAATAGATTAGCTAACTTATTCAATAAAGACAAATTATTTTTAAAATTAATTACTGAAAAAAATCTATTAACAGTTCTTGCTGAAATATTTCAAAATGATTTAAAATTCGGTGCATTAGATATGCGTGAACCATTACAAGGAACTGGTTGGCAAGAATTACATATTGATTGGCTACCTAGAAAAAATTATGATGATCCAATTGAAAATGTGATTTGTTTTATATTTTTAGATGATACTAATGCAGAAAATGGTGCTATGCGAATTGTTCCAAAAACACATAAAAAAATAGGTTGGATTGATGATTATCAAAAAGATAAATCGTCACATCCTGAAGAAATTACTGTTGACGTAAAAAAAGGCAGTATTTTTATTATGAATGCTAATTTATGGCACAGTGGAACCACAAATAAAAATGGTTTAAGAAGACGTGTTTTATATTTAGATGTTAGACGACGCTCTATTCCACAATTATTAAATCAAAGAATTTATCTTGATGAAAATACACAAAATACTTTATCTGAAACAGAAAAGTTTCTGCTTGGAGTTGCAAAAAATGATGAAATTTTTGATGAACGTGTATTTGCTGTTGGAGATTATTATAGAAAACATTTCAAAACGGATGTTGTGGTTCGGGAACAAGAATAATTTTATACATTTTTGTAAATCATGAATCTAAAATTAATCAATGTAAAAGAAGAACATTGGGACTACATAATGGATCTTCGCAATGAATTTTTTCAAAAATATTTTGATAAACAAAATGAACCATTGATTAAATCACAACATTATGCATATATGAAAAAGCAAGCAGAAAATCAAAACTTTCATCAATGGATTGCGGTTACAGATGAAAATTCATTAGTAGGATACGTTAGAATTCTTGATTTTGACATAAATATTATGGTTAATGCTGAATTCCACAATAAAGGCTTTGGTACTATTATTTTGCAATTAGTTGAAGAAAAAGCTAGAAAACTTGGTTTAAAAAAATTAGAGGCTAAAGTGCTTGCTAATAATTCTTCCAGCAAAAAAATTTTTGAAAAAAATAATTTTAAGCATAAACTAGATTATTTAGAGAAAATATTGTGATTATTTTGTAATTAAGCCTACTCCACAATAGAATAAATAATCATCACAAAATATTTCTTTGAATTTAAATTTCTTCACAGACTTAAATTCATTCCAAGCTTTCTTTACTCCTGGATATTCTTTATTTTTTATGTCGTGTACTGCAATAATTCCTTTATTTGATAAAAATTTTGAAAATACTTCTAAATCATTTTTAACATCTTTGTAATCGTGACTGCCATCAATAAATATGAAATCAAACGACCCAAATTTTTTCACATGATTAATTATAGATTTTTCATTAGATTTACCTGTTAACAATATTAATTTTTTTCTCATTAAATTTGCCCATAGATCATTTGTGCTGATATGTGCAGAAAAATTATCTACTGCAACAATTTGTTCAAACTGGAAGAATTTATTAAAAATTGTATTTGTTTTTCCTGAACTAAATCCAATTTCTAAAAATGTTTTTATTTTTTTTCCTGAACTTCTTTCATGTTGTTTTAACAAGAATACTAATTCAGATAATTCTTCAGGTATATGTAACAAATGAGTTCTTCTCCCATCAAATATCTGATACCCCCCATATTCAGCAGTTGTTTGATGTTTTAAAAATTCCAAAAATTTATTTTTATCTTTATTATTTTCAATTTTTTTAAATGCATATTTTTCTTGTTTCATATTTTACAATTAATTAATTTGATAGCTATTAAAGAACTTTTGAATTAATTCTACTAAAACAATTAATAGCACATAAAAATTCAAATTGTATGAAAGTTCTAATTATCGTTGCACATCCTGATGATGAAATCTTGGGTATGGGGGGAACTATTTTAAAACATGCTAAAAATGGTGATGATGTAGTAACTGCATACTTAACTACTGGAATAACTTCACGAAGAAGTTTAAATTATAAAAATTCATCATCTTATGATTTTTCAAATCAAGATTCAAGTCAGATTAAAAAACAAATTATTGATTTACAATCAGATGCAAAAAAAGCACTTAAGATACTTCGTGCTAAAAAATCAATCTTTTTTGATTTTCCTGATAATGAAATGGATTCAGTTCCATTATTAAAAATTATAAAAAAAGTTGAAAAACTAATCTCCAAAGAAAAACCTGACATTGTTTATACTTCTCATTTTAAAGATCTCAATATAGATCATAGAACTGTATTTGATGCAGTACTAACTGCATGTAGACCTTTTGCATTTTCAGTAAAAGAAATTCTTTGTTTTGAAACTCTATCATCTACGGAATGGACATTTTCATATGATTTTCAACCAAATTATTTTGTAAATATTGAAAAAGAATTAGATTCAAAAATCAAAGCAATGAAAATATACAAAAATGAATTAAGAAAATTCCCTCATCCTCGTTCATTAGACAATATTAAAATCTCTGCCCAACGTTGGGGCACAGTATCTGGTTTTAAAGCTGCAGAGGCTTTTCAAATTATACGTAAATTTGAAAAATAGTTTATTGTGTATTGCCTTCAAACTTGAATTCTGTTGCTGAATAGTTGAAAGTTACGTCATTTTCAATTCTTTCCATTTTTTCAGGATCAAGTGGTTTGACTAATTTCTTTTTGACTTTTGCATTTTGATATCCTTTTGTTTTGATGTATGTATCTTCATTCAATCCTAACTCTAGCATATCATTCAATTGTGCAGCACCTTTTTTAATTTCATCCATTATTTCATTGTCTGATAATTTTGTTAAGTTAATACAAATGTCCTGCCTTTCAGTAATAGATTCTAGGTATTTATCTTCGTCAGTGATAAATCCATTTACTTTTGCATAATCATACATTCCTGTGGCAGGAAGAGGTAAGAGAAAACCAATACTAGGATAAACTCCAGCTTTTAAACACTGATCAAATGTCTCTTTAATGGTTTCTTTAGTTTCTATAGGATATCCAAAAACAACGCTTGTCTCACAAATTATGTCAGCTTGTCTCAAAATGTAAATTGTATTATAAAATGAATCTGCTTCTATTTTCTTATTCATCATCTCTAAAATTTCTTGATTTCCTGATTCAAGTGAGAATCCTACTTGATAACATCCTGCCTGTTTCATTTTTTTTGCTACTCGAATTGAATCATCCACTGTTAAATTTGCACGTGAAAATAAATCTACTCGAACAGATGCATTCCATTTGAACTTTAAATTATTTTCAATAATTGCATCACATAATTTTTCAACTTGAATTGCGGATGCAAAACTAAGATCATCCCAAAATTCTATATAATTCACATCATATTTTTTCATTAAAAATTTAATTTCTTCTAGTATGGAATCTGGTTTTCTATTTCTATAAGGATCATTCCAAAATACATAATGGCAAAATGTACATTTGAATGCACAACCTCTAGCAGTTATCACTGGCAATGTTCTCATTTCTTCTCTCTTCAAATTTCTATCTAAATTAACCACTGGTTTTCTTAGGTATCTTTCAACATCAAAGAAATCCCAGTCAATTATTGGAAAATCATTTATGTTTCCAACTTTTCTTGGTTCATTTTGAACAAATTTTTCATCATTATCTTTGAACGCAATTCCTTCAACTGTTTTTAGATTTTTTTCTAGTCTTAAAGCTTCTACTGTTTCATATGCTGAAATTTCTCCTTCACCAATTATTGCAACATCTGCTTTTGTTTTAGTAAGAAATAATTCTGGTATTGAACTTGCTACCGAGTTACCAACAATAATTTTTGTATTAGGTTGGTTCTCTTTTACCGTATTTACAAACCATTTCATCCATTTGTAATGTGTAACTAATGTTCCTATTAATACAAAATCAAAACTTGACCTTTTAACATACTGTTTGATATATTCATCATCGAATTCATTTATGTCTATATCTAATAATGTAAAATCATAATTATGTTTTTTAAAATATGTCATAACCGAACCTAATCCTACAGGCAATAACTTTGTGAATCCTCCTCGTCGTAAACATGGATTTACAAAAAGAATTTTAAGATCTTTTTTCTTTGCAGGCATAATTTTATAATTTTTTACCTCCTTTTATAGAATGCTCACCTTTCCCTTCATATTTCAAATAAATGCATTAATTTTTTCAATATACTCATTCTTTAACTTTGTAAATTCTTCTCTTGTTTCATTCAAAAATAAATTCATTTGTTCCTCAGAAAATTCAACATCCACAAGTAAACTTCCATGATAGAGATATTTTTGCATTAATTGACCATGTAAAATAAAGTTATAATCGAACGAATTTTTTTCTATAAATTGTATATATTTTTCAATATTCTTAGAGTCAACTTTTTTCCTTAAGCATTCATTAATGCATTCTGGAAGTTTTTCAATTTCTTTTAATCTATGAATATCCTCAATCATTGAAAAATCAGTATCTGCAAAAATCATCGTAGGTTTTTCAAAAAATAATGCATCTAATGAACTTGAACTGCAAATTGAAATGACCAATGAAGATTTTTTAATCAATTTTTCAGTATTTGCAGAATGATGTATAGCTACTACATTAGGAATAGAAATTAATTCTTTATAGATTTCT
>MDSW01056959.1_pt1 | contig 13235 bp, 11 predicted proteins | sample 811171 | NCBI WGS metagenome assembly MDSW01 (sample SAMN05326641, study PRJNA326480) | marine metagenome | isolation source: seawater | place: Atlantic Ocean: North West | collected 2012 | reverse complement strand
TTTATATAGTGAATAAAATAATCTTGATTTTCAATATTTCTGATTATGAATATACTATTACTAAAATACTCATAAGCATAACCAAGACCCTTTTAAGAAATTCTATCCATCAATGTTCTAGAAAATTGAATTAATGGGGCTTTATTTTGAGATTCTATGGCATCTAAATGTTTTAGTGCTTTAATATAATATGACCGCATCATATCTGTTGTATGTTTAGGGATGTTAAATTGCTGAAATATTTTCTTAACTGTTTTAATTTTAGCTTCAGAGAAGTCTGTTTCTAAGAATAAACTCTTCAGATTTTTCTTGCTATCAATATCAGCTAATTGCATAGCCTTTAAATACAAAAATGTTTTCTTATTAGCTATAATGTCCCCTCCTAATTTCTTACCAAATAAATCAGGACTTCCAAATGTATCTAGGAAATCATCTCTAAGCTGGAATGCAATCCCAATATTTTTACCAAACTCATATAAATTATTTTGATCCTCAATACTAGCCCCTGCTGTAATTCCCCCGATTTTCAAAGCTGCTGCTAATAAAACTGCTGTCTTATTTTCTATCATTTGCATATATTCTGATAAAGAAACATCTGCCTTAGATTCAAAACTCATGTCCTGCTGTTGGCCCTCGCAAACCTGCACTGCTGCTTTATTAAATGTATCTAAAACATATTTTAATATACTATTATCAACACTAGTTATTAGTTTATATGCCTGAACTACCATTGTGTCTCCTGATAAAATAGCAATATTCTTATCCCATTTTTCATGTACTGTGGAGCTCCCTCTTCTTAAAGAGGCATTATCCATAATGTCATCATGTAATAGAGTGAAAGTATGAAAGATTTCAACAGCTAAAGCCGGAGAAATAGCTTTCTCAATATTTTCATCATATAATTGATGTGCCATTAAAACTAAAATGGGTCTCATTCTTTTCGCCTTTAGTTTCATTATATATTCAATAGGGGCGTATAATGAACTGGGGCTTTCTGGATAAGAGATTTCTCGTATTTGCTGCTCAATAATCGTTCTTAAATCTTCACTATTTCTCATTATTATCTAGTCAAGCGTTTAAGATAATTTCCATAACCACTTTTCATTAGGGGCTTTGATATATCAATTAATTTCTCATCATCAATATAACCCATTCTCCATGCGGCTTCTTCAATACAGCCAATCTTTCTGCCTTGTCTTTCTTCTATTACCTGAACATATTGATTTGCTTGCATTAAAGATTGAAAAGTACCTGTGTCTAACCATACTGTTCCTCTTCCTAAAACTTTCACCTCTAATCTTCCTTGCCTTAGGTATTCTTTATTTACATCTGTAATTTCATATTCCCCCCTCTTAGAAGGCTTTATACTCTTTGCAATATCAATCACTGAATTGTCATAATAATACAATCCTGGAACTGCATAATTCGAGCTAGGAACCTTAGGCTTTTCCTCTAATGATAAAGCATGGAAATTATCATCAAATTCTACTACACCATATCTTTCTGGGTCAAGCACATGGTAACCAAAAATAATACCCCCATTCACATTCTTGCAATCTGCAAGAGTCTTAATTTTCATTTGAAAAATATTATCGCCTAATATTAAACATACTTTATCATCCCCTATAAACTCTTCTCCGATAACAAATGCTTGTGCTAGTCCATTTGGTTTTTCTTGCTCTTTATATTCAAATCTACATCCTAACCTGCTCCCATCTCCCAATAATTTTTTAAACAATGGTAAATCATGAGGAGTAGAAATAATTAAAATCTCATTTATGCCAGAATAGATTAATGTTGATAATGGATAATAAATCATTGGCTTATCATAAACTGGCATCATTTGCTTACTCATTACTGATGTAAGCGGATGTAGTCTTGTGCCTGAACCTCCTGCTAAAATTATTCCTTTCATATACTAATTATCTTTTTTTGACCTTTAGTTCCTCTAACTCTATATCTTCCTCCTCATCAAAAACCTCTAATAACGGATCTTGGAATGCTTCATAATTAATAACCCTCTCTAATGAAAGTAACAGGGCTGGAAGTAATAAAAGATTAGAAAGCATTGCAATCATTAATGTAAATGAAACTAATAACCCTAAAGCGACTGTTCCTCCAAAATCAGAAGCAACAAAGATAAAAAAACCAAAGAACAATACAACTGATGTATAAAACATACTCACTCCTGTCTCCTTTAATGCTGCAAAAACTGACATTCTTATATTCCAGTTGTTAACTAATAGCTCTTGTCTATATTTTGCTAAAAAATGAATTGTATCGTCAACTGATATCCCAAAGGCAATACTAAACACTAATATGGTGGATGGTTTTAATGCGATTCCAAAATAACCCATAATTGCTCCCGTCATTAGTAACGGTAAAATATTTGGAATAAGTGATATCATAACCATTCTAAAAGAATTAAACACCCAAGCCATAAATAACGATATTAGAACAATAACTAAAAATAAACTTAACATCAAATTTCCTAGCAAAAATTTTGTTCCATTTAAAAATACAATACTAATACCAGTAATTACAACATCATATTTTTCTCTGTCAAATATCTCATTAATTTGAGGCATTAAAGCGCCCAGGAGGCTATCCATTCTAGATGTAGAAATGTCAGAAATTCTCAAACTAAATCGAGCCTCTTGCTTTAAGGAATCCATAAGAACTCCTGCAAAATGAGTATCTTCTGAAGATTTATTCAAATATGATAATATTAATCTCTGATCTTGATTATTAGGCAATGAATAATACGAAGAGTCTCCATTGTAAAATGACTGTCTGCTATATTTCAAAACATCAATATATGAAGAAGATTTTGAAAACTCAGAAAAACCACTCAATATTTTCTGTAATTTTTCCATCTTTTTTAAATTATATGATTTTAATAATCCATTCTTCTTCTTTGTGTTCACTAAAATCTCTACAGGCATTACGCCTCCAAAATTATTTTCTAAAAACTTTAAGTCCTTATACAAATCTTGTTCCTTAGGTAAATCATCTGTAAGGTTTCCTGTCGTTTGAATTTTTATAATCCCAAAAAATCCTAATATAATAAATACGAACGTTACATAATAAATATGGCTTCTCTTTTCACGAACTAGATAACTCAAATATTTAACCAGATTCTTTACCCATATCTGATCTAAATGCCTTATATGTCTATTATTTGGAGGAGGGGAGAAACTAAAGAAAATAGGTATAATTAATAGTGCTAAAAGAAATATTAAAACAATATTTAATGAAGCTATAACGCCAAACTCTTGTAATGTTTGACTATTTGTAAGAATAAATGCAGCAAATCCTGAGGCTGTCGTAAGGTTAGTCAGAAAAGTAATATTTCCTATCTTTTGTATCATTACATTTAAAGCCGAATCCTTACTTTTAGTAAGTTTAAACTCTGTATGAAATTTATTTATAAGAAATATACAATTTGGGATCCCTATTACAATAATTAATGGAGGAACAAGTGCCATAAGGGCTGTAATTTCATACTGAAATAATGCAATTGTTCCAAAAGAAGAAAGCACCCCTAAAACAACAACAATCATAGATGAGAGGGTAGCTCTAAATGATTTGAAAAATAAAAATAAAATTAGAGCTGTTACGATTAAAGTAAGGATTATAAATAGTGATATCTCACTTTTAACTTTTGCAGAATCAACTGTTCTAATGTATGGAAGACCTGAATAATGAGGGGTTGCTTCAAATTTCTTGCAATAATTATCAATTATATCCTTAATTGGAAAGATAAGTGCACCTCTAGCTGATGATCTTATAATTTCATCATCCAATGAAATAAGCAGAGCTGTAATATTATTATCTCTTGTGTTAAGTAAGTTTTTATAAAAATACTGAGAAGAGAATAACTCTAAAGCACTATCTAACTGATCCTGAGACTGTAAGTTTTCAGGCAGCCAATTATTTATTCTAAATTTCTTCTCCTTTGAATCTTTAACTAAAAGGGGGAGATTAGTAAATGACCAGATTTGATTAACACCAGGCATTTCTCCTATCTTATCAGTAAGTAATTTCCATTCTTTTAAGTGTAAATAATTAGTGAGCTGTGTGTCTTCTACTGCTATTACAAATATGTTCTGAGCTCCATACTTATCTAAAAAATTATTGTAATTGACACTAATTTCGTGATCTTCTGGCAATAGCTTTGCCATTGAATAAGTTAACTTTGCCTCTTGACCTTTATAGGCCATAAAAACAGTGCCTAATAGAATTATCAGGATTATTATAATCCTATTACTTAAAATGGTGTTAGCAAAATACTTCCACATGCTATAAAATTAATCTGATTAAATACATCAACAAGAAGAGATGCTTATCATAACTTATTGATTGTTATACTGTCATGATTTCTGATTCTTTAGTAGAAAAAATAACATCAATTTTCTTTGAAAATATATTAGTTAAATCTTGTACGCTCTCTTGGGCTTCTCTTACTATATCTTCTGACAAACCGTTCTTCCCTAACTTCTTCATCTCATCATTTGCTTTTTGCCTTACAGTTCTAATACCAATCTTAGCATTCTCAATTTCAATCTTAGATTGCTTTACCAGATCTCTTCTTCTTTCCTCTGTTAGAGAAGGGACATTAATAATAACCTTTTCTCCATTATTTGAAGGCGTAAATCCTAAATTAGCATCCGTAATTGCTTGTTCAATTTCTAAAATTAAACTTTTATCAAATGGTTGAATAGATATTGTTTGAGCATCTGGAGTAGAAATATTAGAGGCTTGTGAAAGAGGTGTAGATACTCCATAATAATCTATACTTACAGAATGTAACATCTGAGGATTAGCTTTTCCTGCTCTAATTTTTGACAATATATTTTCAAGACGTATAATTGATTCTTGCATCTGTTCTTTTGCTATTTCTAGTTGAAATTGTATTTCTTCATTCATAATTATATTATTTAAAAGTAACCAAAGTACCTACATCATCTCCTTTACATATTTTTTTTAAATTACCCTCAATATTCATGTTAAAAACTTGAATTGGCAAGTTGTTTTCTTGACAAAGTGTAAATGCTGTTAAATCCATAACGCTTAGCTTTCTGTCTAAAACCTCTTGAAAAGTAATTGTTTCATATTTTTTTGCATTTAAATCTTTTTCAGGATCAGAAGTATAAATACCATCTACTCTTGTCCCTTTCAAAATAATATCAGCTTCTATTTCGATAGCACGTAATGTTGCAGCAGTATCTGTAGTGAAATATGGGTTGCCTGTACCTCCTCCAAAAATAACTACTCTTCCTTTATGTAGATGACGCATTGCTTTTCTTCTAATATATGGCTCAGCAACCTGCTCCATTCTTATTGCCGTTAATAATCTTGTTTCAATATCTAGAGATTCTAAAGCAGATTGTAATGCCATTCCATTTATAATTGTAGCCAACATCCCCATATGATCTCCTTGAACTCTATCAAAACCAGCTCCTTCTGACTGAACTCCTCTGTATATATTCCCTCCTCCAATTACAATAGCAAGCTCTACTCCTTTATTAATTACATGCTTTATCTCCTGCGCATATTTTGCTAAAACCTTAGAAGAAATACCATATTCTCCATCTCCCATTAAAGACTCACCACTTAATTTTAAAAGAATTCTTCTGTATTGCATTGTAATATAGAAATTTTATCAAAGATAGAAAAATCAACTAATAGGGGGAAGAAGAGAAGGGGAAGTTTTTATAAAAATTTCTAATTATCTATTAGAAAAACTACCTGCGTCAAATATTTATCCTAAAGTGACTCTTTTAAAATCACTAACAGAAACATCACCATAAGTTTTAATATATTCTGCAACATTTATATTTTCATCTTTAATGAAATCCTGATCAAGCAAACACTGCTCTTGGTCAAGTGTTGTGTTGTCAGAAATGAAACGACTCAATTTACCTGGCAATATTCTTTCCCAGATTGCTTCAGGCTTTCCTTCTGCTTTTAATTCTTTTTGAATTTCTTCTCTAGCTTGAGACATTACATTTTCATCTAGTTGAGCCATTGAAATATATTTAGGGACATTCTTAAGAGGCTTTCCTAATCTGCCTAATTCAATATTCTCTTTTTCAATTACTGCAATTCTTGCTTCAGTTTCAGAGCCAATAAAATCAGCATCAAAATCTTTATATGATAATGTGGTCGCCCCCATTGAAGCTACTTGCATTGCTAAATCTTTTGTTAATTCCTCTCCTCTTTCAACTATAGATGTTAAGCCAACAACAGTGGCAATCTTGCCTCCATGAACATATGACCCAACATAAGGAGCTTCAATTCTTTCAAAGGCAGAAATCTCAAGTTTTTCGCCAATTACTCCAGTTTGCTCAACAAGCTTATCTGCAACTTTCATTTCTCCAAAATCAGCCGCTAAAAAAGTGTCTTTATCACTATAATTTAATGCGATATCAGCAAAATCACTTGCTAATGCTTTAAACGATTCATTTTTTGCAACAAAATCAGTTTCACAAGCTAATACAATAGCAACTCCTGCTGTTTTTTGTGTGTTAATCTTAACAATAGCAACTCCCTCTCTAGTCTCTCTATCTGCACGCTTTGCCGCTACTTTTTGGCCTTTTTTTCTTAATATAGAAATAGCTTCCTCAAAATCACCATTAGATTCAACTAATGCTTTCTTACAATCCATCATTCCAGCACCCGTCTGCTTTCTTAGTTTTGCTACATCAACCGCTTTAATTTCTGCCATCCTTTAACTTTTATAATTAATATTACTTCTCCTCTGTAATCTGTTTAGCTTTTTCTTTTTTCTCCGCTGCTTTTGCTTCTTGATCAACTCCTCTTTCTTCTAATCCTTCAGCAATTGCTTGAGTCACAACAGAGACAATACACTCAATCGATTTGGAGGCATCATCATTTGAAGGAATAGGAAAGCTAACTTTTGAGGGATTAGTATTTGTATCATTCATTGCAAATGAGCGAATAGACAATTTATTCGCTTCAGCTAAAGCAATATGTTCTTTATTAGTATCTACTATAAATACAGCTTCAGGCATTCTATTCATCTTAACAATAGATCCTAAATTTAAATCTAACTTAGCTCTTTGCCTATCTATCTGCAATCTTTCTCTTTTTGATAATGAATCGAATGTGCCATCTTCTTTCATTCTATCAATAGTCTGCATCTTTTTAATTGACTTTCTAATCGTAGAAAAATTAGTTAATAACCCCCCCGGCCATCTTTCTGTAATATATGGCATATTTAATTTCTTAGCTGCTTCTGTAACAATTCCTTTAGCTTGTTTCTTAGTAGCAACAAATAATATTTTTTTCCCTGATTTAGCAATTTGTTTCATAGCTGCTGCTGCATCTTCTAACATTGCTACTGTTTTATTCAAGTCAATGATATGAATGCCGTTTCGCTCCATAAATATATATGGGGCCATTGCTGGATTATATTTTTTCCTGAGATGCCCAAAATGGACCCCTGCTTGTAATAGTTCTTTGAAATTTGTTCTTGACATGTTTACTTTCTTTTTTTGTTAAGCAACTGTTAAGTAGAAGTATGATGACTTGTCTGAACAGTTTAGATGCTAAACACTTATTAATAAATTATATTATCTCTTAACCCATTGGAATTTCTTTCTTGCTTTCTTTTGACCAGGTTTTTTACGTTCAACAACTCTAGCGTCTCTTGTTAGCATGCCTTCAGGCTTAAGTTTTACTCTGTTTTCTGGATTCATTTCACATAGCCCTCTTGCAATAGCTAAACGTATAGCTTCTGCCTGACCTGTTGTTCCTCCTCCGTTAACATTAGCTTTTACATCAATTTTCCCTTCTAAATCAAGTATATTAAATGGTTGCCTGAGTTTAAACTGCATAGTTTCAACAGGGAAGTACTCTTTAAAATCTTTACCGTTAATCGTTATTTCCCCCTTTCCATCTGAAAGATAAACTCGAGCAACAGATGCTTTCCTTCTTCCAATTGTATGAATTATCTCCATAATTATTTTAAATCATTTAAATTAAGTTCCCTTGGTTTTTGCGCTTCTTGATTATGAATATTACCAGCATATATGTAACAGTTCTTTAAAATTGCTGCTCCTAATTTATTTTTAGGTAACATCCCTTTAATTGCATGTCTTACAACAGAAGTTGGGTCTTTTAGTAGCATGTCCCCAGGAGAAATTTGTTTTTGACCTCCTGGATATCCTGTATGACTGAAAATCTTTCTATCTTCCATCTTATTTCCTGTCATAATAACCTTTTCCGCATTAATCACAATCACATAATCTCCACAATCAGCATGAGGAGTAAAATTAGTTTTATATTTTCCCCTTAGCACTTTAGCTAATTTAGAAGTCATTCTCCCTAGAGTCTGCCCTTCAGCATCTACAATAAACCACTCTTTATTTGCGGTTTCTTTATTTGCTGATAATGTTTTATAACTTAATGTATCCAATGTAAGTATCTTTTTTAAATATTAATTCAAAGGGCTGCAAAAGTACACTTTTTTCTATTTCTGCAAAACATTTAGTCACTATTATTCCCTTATATTATATAATTTTCAATTCTTGTCCAACTTTAATAAAAGCTGTAATTGCCTGATCCAAATTCTGACGGGTATGTGCTGCAGAAATCTGAACTCTAATACGAGCTTCTCCTTTTGGGACTACGGGAAAGAAAAATCCTATAACATAAATCCCTTCTTCTAATAATTTATCGGCCATAATTTGTGATATTTTTGCATCATAAAGCATTATAGGGACAATTGGATGTACTCCTTCCTTTATATCAAAACCTGCTTTTATCATTCTTGATCTAAAATAACTTGTATTTTCTTCTAATTTATCCCTTAAATCTGTGCTAACACTTATTAAATCAATAACCTTACTTGCAGCTCCAACAATTGATGGAGCTAAAGAATTAGAAAATAAATACGGTCGAGACTTTTGGCGTAAAATATCAATAATTTCTTTTCTGCCAGAAGTAAATCCCCCCATAGCCCCTCCTAACGCTTTACCTAAAGTAGATGTAATAATATCAACTCTACCCATTACATCACAATATTCATGCGTTCCTTTTCCCGTTTCTCCAATAAAGCCCGTAGAATGAGAGTCATCTACCATAACTAATGCGTCATACTTCTCAGCTAAATCGCAAATTCTATCTAATTGAGCAAGATATCCATCCATAGAAAAAACTCCATCAGTAACAATAATACGATTTCTTTGATCTTGTGCTTTTATTAATTCTGTCTCTAACGAATCCATATCATTATTAGCATAACGATAACGAACTGCTTTACATAATCGAACCCCATCAATAATAGAAGCATGATTTAACGAGTCTGAAATAATTGCATCTAATTCTCCAAATAATGGCTCAAAAACTCCTCCATTTGCATCAAAAGCTGCCGCATATAATATTGTGTCTTCTGTTCCTAAAAATTTAGAAATCTTTTTCTCTAAATTTTTATGAATATCTTGGGTCCCACAAATAAATCTTACAGAAGACATTCCGTAACCATGAGTATCTAAAGCTTCTTTTGCTGCCTGAACAACCTCTTGGCTTGAAGACAATCCCAAATAATTATTTGCACAAAAATTCAATACTTCTTCACCTGTGCTTACTCTAATAGTAGCCCCTTGAGGGTTTGTAATAATCCTTTCCTTCTTATATAGACCTGCCTCTTTAATAACAGTCAGTTCATCCTGTAATTGTTTCTGAAATTTACCGTACATAAAATTGTTTTTTTTCTAAAAAAACAAAGGAGGCTAAAAAAACCTCCTCTGTAAATTATATCATGTTAAATATTATACAAGCCCTTGTTCTAACATAGCATCTGCTACTTTCACGAAGCCTGCGATATTAGCTCCTTTTACGTAATCAATATAATCTTCTTCACGACCATACTTTTCGCAAGATTCATGTATGTCATTCATAATTTTCTTAAGCTTTTGATCTACCTCCTCTCTAGTCCAATTCATTCTCAAAGAATTTTGTGACATTTCTAATCCAGAAGTAGCAACTCCCCCAGCATTAGAAGCTTTTCCAGGAGCAAATAAGATCTTTGCTTGCTGAAATACCGTAATAGCTTCAGGTGTTGAAGGCATATTTGCTCCTTCAGAAACTAATAAACAACCATTTTCAACTAATAGCTTCGCTTCTGTTTCATTCAATTCATTTTGTGTTGCACAAGGTAAAGCAATATCACATTTTACTCCCCATGGCCTGCCTTCATGAAATTCGCAATCATATTTTTCTGCATACTCTTTAATTCTTCCTCTTTTTACATTTTTAAGTTTCATAATAAAAGCAAGCTTCTCACTATCTATTCCTTCTTTATCATAAATATATCCTGAAGAATCTGAAAGTGTCACTACTTTCGCTCCAAGTTCTACTGCTTTTTGACAAGCATATTGGGCTACATTGCCAGCCCCAGAGATAACAACATCTTTTCCTTCAAAATTATCTCCTTTAGTAGCTAACATGTTTTGGGCAAAATATACAGTACCATATCCTGTTGCTTCAGGTCGAATTAAAGAACCGCCCCAAGACATCCCTTTGCCAGTTAACACACCTGTAAATTCATTTCTAATTCTTTTATACTGACCAAACATAAATCCTATCTCCCTTCCTCCAACACCTATATCCCCTGCAGGAACATCTGTATTTGCTCCGATATGACGACATAACTCTGTCATAAAAGATTGACAAAACTTCATTACTTCATTGTCAGATTTCCCTTTAGGGTTAAAATCCGAGCCTCCTTTACCTCCTCCCATAGGTAATGTAGTTAACGAATTCTTAAATACCTGTTCAAAGCCTAAGAACTTAAGTATCGACAAATTTACAGAAGGATGAAATCTTAGCCCTCCTTTATATGGTCCAATTGCTGAATTAAATTCAACTCTATAACCTCTATTCACTTGTGTCTTTCCAGAATCATCTAACCAGGCAACTCTAAACATAATCACCCTTTCTGGTTCTACCATTCTCTCTAATAACATTTTGTTATTATACTTTGGATGATCTTCCATAAAAGGAATAATAACCTCCGCTACCTCCTCAACCGCCTGTAAAAATTCTTTCTCGCCAATATTCTTCTCAGAGATATCAGCCATAAATGTATGGACTTTATTTTCCATTTTTATTTTTTTAAAAATTAGAACTGTGGGCAAATTTATATTATTTTTCTAAAGAGGAAAAATTTCACATATTTATTATCACTATTTTTAACTTCATTATTAGTGTCAATCAAATTTTTATCTTTGTCAAAATAATTGAAAAAAATATGAGAAAATATTATCTACTCATTCTTATCCTGAATTTTATTTATTATGAAAATACTGCCCAAACTATCCAGGGGACTATCATTGATGAAAATACAAATGAAGCCCTAATTGGAGTAAATATCATACTGGAAAACGGGCAAGGAACATCAACAGATATATTTGGAAAGTATACATTAAAAACCCAATCAGGAGCTCAAAAAATTATATTTAAATATATCGGTTATGAAGAAATAACAGAAGAAATAAATCTATCAAATGGAGAGGTTACGATTATAGACCTCTCTTTAAAAAATGCTTCAAAGCAGCTAGGCACTGTTGTTGTTTCTGCTGGAAGATTTGAGCAAAAAATTGAAGAAATTACTGTCTCAATGGAGGTCATAAAGCCTTCCTTAATTGAAAATAAAAACACTACCAATATACAGACAGCGATGGATCAAATACCTGGCGTTAATATCACTGATGGGCAAGCTAATATTAGAGGCGGTAGTGGATGGAGTTATGGGGCAGGGACCAGAGTCCTGGTAATGGTTGATGATATGCCCTTAATTTCAGGCGATGCTGGACAAGCTCAATGGAGCCTAATTGCTACTGAGAATATTAATCAAGTAGAAGTTATCAAAGGAGCCTCTTCTGCCCTTTATGGTTCTTCAGCATTAAATGGTGTTATTAATATTCGAACTGCCTTTCCTTCTAAAAAAGATATTGATAAAAATAAAATTGCAATACCTGGTTATACGAAAGTAAATATGCATTTTGGATTAATTGATAAAGCTAAAAGAGCAGAGTTAAATTGGAGTGAAGAAAAAAGAATCTTTAAAGGGATTGAGTTTTTACAGGCTATGCAGTTTGGGAATCTTGACCTTTCATTAGGAGGAAATATCTTTAAAGATGATGGGTATAGAAAGGGAGAAATAACAGACAGAAAAAGATTTAATATAAATTCAACTTATAAAAGTGAAAAAATTAAAGGGTTGTCATTTGGTCTAAATGCCAACCTACTATCTCAAAGTTCTGGTAGTCAACTAATTTGGAATGGTTTAGACTCTGCCTATTGGCCTCTAAATAGCGAGACAACTACTACCACTGGAGAGTCTTACAATATTGATCCTTCAGTTATTTATAGAAAAGGTAATAATCGACATAGTTTACGAACTAGGTATTTAAATGTTGTTAATAACAATCTAACTAACAATATAGATGTTGGGCAAAGTAACTCTTCCAAAATATATTATGCTGACTACCAATGGCAAAAAAATCTCAAAAAAATTAACTTGCGAATCACTTCTGGAATTACTTATGAATCTGTTATCGCTAATTCTGATCTGTTTAATGGAGAGAGCCAAAGAAAAAACAATTCTTTCTACGCGCAAATAGATAAGAAGTGGGGGAAAATCAATATCTCTTTAGGAGCAAGGTACGAAGCCTTTAAATTACATTCAGAACAAAAATATTTTGTACAAGGAGATTCTATCCAAGATTTTAATGGAGCAAAACCTGTTTTTAGAACAGGGCTAAATTATCAAATTGCAAAAGCCACCTTCTTAAGGAGTTCTTGGGGACAAGGATATCGCTTCCCATCTATGGCTGAATTATTTATTTCTACTGTGCAATCAGGATTATGGATTTATCCTAATCCTGGATTAAAGCCTGAAAGTGGATGGAGTGCAGAAATTGGAGTTAAACAAGGAGTAAAAAAAGGAGACTGGAAAGGATTTATTGATATTGCTGCATTTATACAACGATATGATGATATGATGGAATTTTCATTTGGGAGATGGGGTCCAGATCTAGGCTTTGAGAATTTCTTTGGTGCAGGTTTTCAGTCGATTAATGTAGGGGAAACTCAAATAAGTGGTGTTGAATTAAGTTTAAATGGTCAAGGAGAAATAAGTAAAAATCTAACTATTAATTTTATTGCAGGATACACATATATGAATCCGATTTCATTAAATCCGG
>MDSW01022664.1_pt1 | contig 13235 bp, 7 predicted proteins | sample 811171 | NCBI WGS metagenome assembly MDSW01 (sample SAMN05326641, study PRJNA326480) | marine metagenome | isolation source: seawater | place: Atlantic Ocean: North West | collected 2012 | reverse complement strand
GGTAAATATATTTTGGTATTTTTAAATTTGATTTTGTTTTGAACACCAATAAAATTCTTATACATTTACCTAAAGCTCCATCGATATTGGGCTCTATTGTGCTGAAAAGAGCTGTTTCCCTAAGTCCAAGTTGTGTTCGTGCTACTGTGGCTGGATAATGAGATGTTAAATCTGAGGTAGAAGAAAATATTACAAAAAGTATATCTCCATTTTTTATATTATTTGAATATAATATTTCAGTTAATAAACTTTTTGTTTTGTTTTCGATTTCTTTAATGGAATCATTTGTAACTGTAGTGGCCCCTCTTACGGAAATAATTGTTTCTCTATTGGAAGCTTTAAATATATTATTGAAAATATTTTTTAAAAATTGTATCATCTTAATCTTTTAATTCTTGGACGAACTCATTAATTAATTTACTTATTTTTTCTTTATTATACTCTTTATTTTTTAGCATAGAATTAATTCTATTGATTAGTTCGCTTGCAACTATAACTCCATTTGCCCAAGGTTTTATTTGTTTTACATGTTTTTTTGAAGATATACCAAATCCAATTAATATAGGAATCTTCGATATATTTTTTATAATTTTTATATTTTGAAAGTTTTTTTCGGACAAATTTTCTCTTGATCCAGTAACACCAGTGGAGCTTACATAGTAAATGAATCCAGATGCATTTTTACTAATTTTTTCAATTGTATTTTTTGAGCTTGTTGGCGTAACCATGTAGATTAGATGTATATTTTGATTATCGAGGATTGTTTTTATCTTTTCTGATTCTTCAAATGGCAAGTCAGGTATAACCAAAGCATCAACACCATTAGATTTTGCTTTTTTAGAAAAATTGGTAATCCCATATTGGTATATCAAATTTAAATAGCTCATTATAATGATGGGCTTTTGTTCATTTTTTTGTCGTAAATTTTTAATTGTATTAAACGTGTATTCAATTATTGGTTCATCAATAGCTTGTATTGCCTGATAGGATGTGTTTTGTATTGTTTGACCGTCAGCTATAGGATCACTAAATGGTATTCCTATTTCTAAGATGTCGATGTTTGATTTAAATAAAATCTCTGCAATATCATTTGATATTTTTTTGTTTGGATAACCTGATGTTAAATATAAAGTCAAGATGCTGTTTGATTTTGTTAATATTTTATCTAATCTATTTGTCATAGCTTTATACCCAGCTTATATTTCCACTTAATTTTTTTAAATCTTTGTTTTGCTTAATGAAAGTATTATACTCGTTTATTGATTGTTTGATATTTGTATCTTTACCATGTCCAGGGTGAACAATAGTATTATCTGGTAAAATCAAAAGTTTTGTTTTTATGCTATTTAAAATTGTTTGGAAATTTTCATTAGATGTTGTTCTGCCTGGTCCTCCAGGGAATAATGTATCTCCAGTATATATGTGCTCATCGATTAATATGCATGTGGATCCGTAAGTGTGCCCAGGAGTATGAATGAATTTTATTTTGGTTTCATTAATTTTAAAATTATTATAATTTTCATAGTTATACAGAATATTATCATTTTGAAATTGTGCTGGTAGTTTGTTTTGATCTTTTTGACTAATCCATATTTTTACATTTTCATTCAAACTTAATTTGTTATAAATATATTCTAGTCCATCTATATGGTCATAATGATTATGTGTAATGAAAATATTTTTAATGTTTAAAGAACTGTTTTGTTTTAAAACTTGGTCAATAATTTCAAAGTCGGGAGGTGTGTCAATAATTAATGCTTCTTGTGTGATTTGTGAATAAATTAGCCAAATATTATTTTCTAGCGGGTTGGCGATATATCTTTTAAATACTATATCTTTATTTATGCTTGATATTGTTTCCATGCCTTAGTATTCATATTCCACTAATAAAATTACAAAAATTACACTATCTAACTTAGATACTAAAATGAGTGATACTTGTTTAAATTAGCCATTATTTTTCAGTATCTTCATCTTCAGTCTGCAGACTGAAGATAGAATTAGTATTTAGAGATAATTTTTCTGAATGAGGCTTAATATATTCTGGGAATGATATTATATCAACTGTGGATTCAGATTTGTGAATTTCTTTTATATTAACGTTTATAGTGTCTCCGTCAGTACCAATTACTGTACAAGAGTACTGATTACCCATTTTTGTGAGCTTAGAAATTCTTTTTGCTATATTATTTGTGATTTCGCTTAGTAATTTTTTGTTCTTATATATTTGGATTGAATCAGATTTTATTTTGATTTCAAGATTTTCACCGGGATTTAGTGTGGTAGTTGCTAATTTATGTTCAAAATTTAGATTTATAGATTTACTGCTATCATTAACAAGTAATCTTTTATCTACAGTATTTGATATTTTTTTGTTTTTTGCGGAATTAAGTGCAGCCAGGTTTTTTTGAGCAATTCTGTTGTTAGGTGATATGTGAATCACTTTTTCAAAACATTTTATTGCATTTTGTTTTTGTGATAATTTCGTGTATGCTATGCCAAGTCTATTTAATGACTCTATATTATTTTTTTGTTGATTAAGTATTACCAAATTAATTTGTTTAGCTCTTTCCCAATTTTGATTTGAGGCTTCTTTAATTGCAGATTTTTTTAAAAATGTTAAATCGTTTCTTGTTTTTAATTCCATTTAAATATGTAGTCTTTATAAATAACCGATCAGATTTTATGTGGTAATTATGTGGATTTGCAATAGTTTTTAAGTGTATTTAATTAAAAATTACCTATCTAACCCAAAAACTTCATGAACTTTTATTAACGCTTTATCCAAATCATCGTTTTTTATTAGACAAGTGATTCTTATGTCAGAAGTTGTAATCATTTCTATATTTACATTGATTTTAGATAAAGTGTCAAAAAATTTAGCTGCATATCCTGGAGCATTTTGAATACCTGACCCAATAATGCTTATTTTTCCATAATCTTTTCCAGACATGATTGATTCATATTTTATTTTTGAAGATTCTTTTTCAAGAGTCTTTATAGTTTTGTTGAAGTCTTTGTCATCAATGGTAAAAGTTAAGTCAGTTTTATTTTTATTACTTATATTTTGAACTATGACATCCACATTAATTCCCTCAATGCTCAAGGGTGCAAAAACTTTTGCAGCTATTCCAGGTTTGTCAGGAATATTTTTAAGAGTTATTTTTGAAATATTTCCTTCTGAAGTTACTCCTGATACTCTATTTCTGTTTTCAGTTATATTATTCATAATTATCCCTTTATTAACAAGATTTTTAATATCTTTTGAATTGCATACCACAGTTCCATCTTCATGATCGGTTGAAGATTTTATTATCAGAGGTATGTTGTAATGCATTCCAAGTTCTATAGATCTTGGGTGCATTTTTGCTCCAAAATTTGCTAGTTCAAGCATATCTTCATAGGCTAAAAAGTCTAATTTTTTTGCATTTTTAACAATTCTTGGATCTGCGGTATAAATACCTTTAACATCTGTATATATTTCACATACTGAAGCTTGAAGACTTGCTGCAATTGCGACAGCAGTTGTATCTGAGCCACCTCTGCCAAGTGTTGTGATTTCAAGATTTTCATTAAATCCTTGGAATCCTGCAATAACTAAAGTTTTACCATCATTCATTTCTTTTATTATTCGATCGTTATTTATTGATTGGATTTCAGCTTGGCCATATGTTGAGTTAGTATCTATGCCTGCTTGAAATCCAGTAAGTGATTTAGATTGTATCCCAATTTCTTGAAGAGCCATTGATAATAATGTGCTTGATATTATTTCACCTGAAGACATTAATAAGTCTAACTCCCTTTGATTAGGAGATTTCGATATTTGATTTGCTTTTTGAAGCAAATCATCCGTTGAATTACCCATAGCAGATACTACAATAAGAATTTTTTTCTTATTATTGATGTCATTTTTGGTTTTTTGTGCTATTTCTTTAATTTTTTCTATTGAACCTACAGAAGTTCCGCCATATTTTCTGATAATTAAATCCATTGTTACTCTTTAATATATGAACCTTTTTTAGTAATTTTAGTTATTAAAAAATCACAATCTATAGATTGTTTATCGCAATAATCTGCAATTTCATAAAATATTGTCATAGGTTCAGTATTTGTTATTGCGCCTATTGTTGGGCCAGATCCGCAAACAAATGACCCTAATGCTCCAACGTCATTAATCCGATTTAGTAAATGTTTCAATTTGGGATATTTAAGAATCCTGTGATTTTGATGAAAAACGTCTTTAAATGCCTCTCTTGATTCTTCTGGTATCGGTGATTTCAGGTTTTTAATAAGTAGACCAAATCTACTCATGTTGTGTACGAAATCTTCTATGCTAATTGAATCAGGAAGCAAAGATCTTGATTCTTGAGTGTTTGTAGTACTAGAGGGTATGACCAGTATTATTTTCAGATCATTATCAAATTCTAAATTAGATAATAAAATATCATTGTTATATTTAATACAAAGCTGAATTCCACCCATTATGCAAGGAGATATGTTATCAAGATGAGGTTCTAATTTCTGAGATATTTTGATTAATTCTAGTTTTGAGAATTTGTTTTTAAGATAGTAATTCGCTGCTATTATTCCCGCTGAGATTGCAGAAGAGCTGCTTCCTAATCCCCTTTCTAATTTTATAGAGTTATTTACTTTCAAATTTATATTTGGAATATTGATATTTAAATGATCGAAAAGCAAAGAAAAAGACTTGTAAACTAAATTTGTATTATCATTTGGTAATACAGACTTACCTTCCCCTTCAATTTGTATAGAAGTTGTATCAGTGTCAAATATGAATTCAAAGTTATTCCATATATCCACAGATGCGCCAATAGAATCAAATCCCGGTCCTAAATTTGCAATTGTCGCAGGGCTATTAACTGTTATTTTTTTATTTTTAACACTCATAAATTTATTTTTTAATTTTGTTGAGAAAACGATTCTAACATCAAGAAAAAATATAAGCTATATTATTGATGTTTAATTTTTTTGGAAAATAAATAAACAAAAGGTTACAAATATGTTGACAGTGAATTAAGAATTATGTAATGTATTTGTTTGGTAGATGGATAATTCATTGTCTAAACTTCAAATTTCAAAAAAATGTCTTATGTGCTTTGCTTCTAGTTGCAGAGTACAACTAAGTACTGCAAGAAAATATTGCAGCTCATCAATTATATATTAAATTTTTGTAAACCTGAGAGGTATTTTAATGAGTTTAAAAACTAATGGTCAATATAATTTTACAGAAGAAAATATAATTCCAAATTTAATACAAGTTCAACTTGATTCTTTCGATTGGTTTAAACAGGAAGGTATAAAAGAATTATTAGATGATATCTCTCCTATAGAAGATTCAAGATTTGAGCTTTCTTTTATAAATCATACATTTAAGGAACCAGAAAATTCTGAAGAAGAATGCAGGAAACGTGAAATAACTTATGATGCTGCATTATGGTTTACAGCTCTTCTCAAAATTAAGGATCCAGAGAACGAAGACGCAGGAGAATACAAAGAACAAGAAATTTTCGTTGGGAAATTACCTGTTATGACTTCTAATGGGACATTTATTATAAATGGCGCTGAAAGAGTTGTTGTAAGCCAATTGGTAAGATCTCCAGGTGTTTACTTTAGCGTTAATCATGAACCAATATCTGGCAGACCTCTTGCGAATGCAAAATTAATTCCCTCCAGAGGTTCTTGGGTTGAATTTGAAACAAGTAGTAAGAATATCATATCAGTTAAAATTGACCGTAAAAGAAGAATTCCAGTTAGCATCTTTTTAAGAGCTTTAGGATTTGAAGATAATGAAATACTAAATATGTTTGCAGATGTTGATTCACCTATTGAGGGATTTATAAAATCCACGATTGATAATGATAGTGATGATGTTAAAACTAAAAAAGAATCGCTTATTGAATACTATAAAAGAGTCAGACCAGGAGAACCTCCTAATGAATCTAATGCAGAAGAGTTGATCAATACCACATTTTTCAATGACAAGAGATATAATCTAGGAAATGTAGGTAGGTACAAGTTAAATAATAGGCTTGGTAAAACTGATAATTTAGATATTAAAACTTTGGATAAAGATGATTTTATTCAAATTATTAAAAAAATAATTTTAATTAATAATAGCGTTGAGAGTGCTGATGATATTGATCATTTGGGAAACAGAAGAGTAAGAGCTGTTGGTGAATTGATTCAAAATCAAATGAGAGTAGGTCTTTTAAGAATGGAAAGAGTTGCCAAAGATAGAATGATTACGGCTTTAGAGCCAAATGAAACAGCACCTCAGGCATTAATAAATATTAGACCAGTTGTTGCAGCTGTTAAAGAATTTTTTGGGGGTTCTCAATTATCACAATTTATGGACCAAACTAACCCGCTTTCAGAATTAACTCATAAAAGAAGATTGTCAGCTTTAGGCCCCGGAGGTTTATCTAGAGAAAGAGCAGGATTTGATGTAAGAGACGTACATTCATCTCACTATGGAAGAATTTGTCCAATTGAAACACCTGAAGGACCAAATATTGGATTGCTAGGATCATTAGCTACCTTTTCACGAACAAATGAACACGGTTTTATTGAAACACCATATAGAATGGTTAAAAAAACCATTAGTAATAAAGATAATACACTAGGTGGAAGAACAGTCAGTGAAGAAATAAAAGTTGGCAAAAAAGTTTTAGTCGAAAAAAATAAAAAAATTACTAGAAAAGTAATTGATGAAATTAAAGATCTCCCAGAACAAGATATCCAAGTTTTCCCTTATGTTTCAATGAATAATGAGGATATTAAATACCTGTCTGCAGATATGGAAACTGAGTACAATATTGCCCAAGCTAGTTCAACTATAGATAGTAATGGAGAGTTTTTAAACTCTGGGGTTGAAATAAGGAAGGGAGAAGAATTTGTTGTAATTCCCCCAGAAGAAGTAGATCTTATAGATATTTCTCCTATGCAACTAGTGAGTGTTTCTACATCTTTAATTCCATTTTTAGAACACGATGACGCTAACCGTGCATTAATGGGTTCAAATATGCAGAGACAAGCTGTACCTTTATTGTCTCCACAAGCACCAATAGTTGGCACTGGTATGGAAAAAATAGTAGCTAGAGATAGCGGTCAAGTTCAATTATCTAAAACAGACGGCTTGGTTGTAAGTTCAACTGGCGAAGAAATAGCCATACTTGATAAAAATAACCAAATACATAAATATCCATTAAAAAAATATTTTAGAAGTAATCAAGGTACTACAATTTCCCAACGTCCTATTGTTTCAAAAGGAGATATTGTGACTAAGAATCAGGTTTTGTGTGATAGTTCATCTACAGAATCTGGTAATTTAGCTTTAGGTCAGAATATATTATGTGCATTTATGAGTTGGGATGGATATAATTTTGAAGATGCAATTATACTTAGTGACAGACTCGTAAAATGTGATATTTATACTTCTATTCACATAGAAAAACTTGAAGTTGAAGCTAGGGATACTAAATTGGGGCCAGAAGAAATAACAGCAGATATCCCAAATATAGGAGAAGAAGCTCTAAAAAATCTTGATGAAAATGGTATTGTTAGAATTGGAGCAGAAGTTGGCCCTGGGGATATCCTTGCAGGTAAAATAACACCAAAAGGAGAGACTGAACTTAGTGCTGAAGAAAAATTATTAAGAGCTATTTTTGGAGAAAAAGCTAGAGATGTAAAAGATACATCTCTTAGAGTTCCTCATGGACAAAGAGGTAAAGTTATAGATGTTAAAGTACTTGATTCTAAGGAAGTTAAAGATTTATCACCTGGAGTTAACAAACAAGTAAGGGTATGGATAGCCCAAACTAGAAAAATTTCAGAAGGCGATAAAATGGCTGGACGACATGGAAATAAAGGTGTTGTTGCAAAAATTCTTCCTCAAGAAGATATGCCTTACTTAGAGGATGGGACTCCCGTAGATATTATTCTAAATCCCATAGGTGTTCCTTCAAGGATGAATCTTGGCCAAGTTTTAGAATTACATCTTGGTTGGGCAGCAAAAGCTTTAGGAATGAAAACAGCGAATAGACCTGTATTTGAAAGCTACTCTGATACTGAAATAGAAGAATCTTTATTAAAAGCTTGGGTTATCAGAAAATCAGGCGCTTTAGATGACAGCATTGATGATCATTTGCAATATAAAGATGTTGATTATGAAATTTTATATAAATGGCTAGAAGATAGAGGGAAAGAAAATCTTTTTGGAAATTTTGTTAACTCAGACAATCTTAAAGCTAAAAAAGTTAATATTCAAGAAGAGTGTTTAAAAATATGGTTCCTAGAAGAAACTAACGAAGATATTTCAGAATGTTCTTATGAAGATTTGAGAAGTAAAGTTGAAAATTTAAATCAAGAAAACAAATTTTCATCTCCTGATTATGGAAAAGTAAAACTTTTTGATGGTAGAACAGGAGAGGCATTTGAACAACCTATATCTGTTGGATACATGTATATGCTTAAATTGATTCACATGGTTGAAGATAAAATACATGCTAGATCGACAGGTCCATACTCTCTTATTACACAACAACCTTTAGGGGGTAAAGCTCAATTCGGAGGACAAAGATTCGGAGAAATGGAAGTATGGGCATTGGAAGCTTATAGTTCAGCGCATAATCTACAAGAAATTTTGACAGTTAAATCTGATGATGTAGTGGGAAGAGTAAAAACTTACGAATCGATAGTGAAAGGTGAACCAATTACTCAACCTGGAATACCTGAATCTTTTCATGTACTTTTGAAAGAATTACAAAGTTTAGGATTATCTGTAGATTTATTAAATGACTATGCAAGTGATGGCGATATTGACTTAACAGGGTTAGTGGAAGACGTAGATTTACTAACAAGTAGTGAAGATGATGATCTTTTGCAAATTGAAGACATATCTAACATGACTGAAAGTATAAATGAATCTTTGGATGAGTCACTATTAAGTCCAGAATTAAGTTTGCAAGATAATTCAAACGAAAACGATAACGAGTTATCTTTAGATGATATTGAAGACATAGAAATTGATGAAAGCAATATTGAAATAGAAGAAGATTCTACAGAAGAAGATTCTACAGAAGAATAAAATTTTATCGGAATTATAAGGAGAAATAAAATGACACAATCACCAGCAGGTTTTGATTCATTAAAGATAGGCTTAGCAACAACTGATAAGATTAAATTATGGTCTTATGGTGAAGTTACTAAACCTGAAACCATAAATTACCGTACTCTTAGACCAGAAAAAGATGGATTATTTTGTGAAAAAATTTTTGGTCCTACTAAGGATTGGGAATGTTACTGCGGTAAATACAAAAAAATCAGATATAGAGGAGTTATTTGTGATCGTTGCGGCGTGGAGGTAGCTAGATCTAAAGTAAGAAGAGAAAGAATGGGGACAATCACATTAGCTGCACCGGTTGCGCATATATGGTTTGCAAAGGGTTCGCCGAGTAGATTAGGTATGATTTTAAATTTGTCTCCAAGAAATCTTGAACGTATATTATATTTTGCACAATATTTAGTTACAAAACTTAATGTCGATGCAAAAGATGCTTTAAGGTCTAAATTAGAAGAAGAATTGAAAGATTTAGATAAATCTATGATATCTGATGAAAGTGAAAAAAAACAAAATGATAAAAAAGATAGCACAGAATCAAATCAAGAGCAATCTACTGAAAATGATGAAGCTGAAGAAGAACAGCTAACAAAAGAAGAAATCAAAGCAAAAATTGACGAAGTTAATATGATTATATCGGATCTTAAAACTTTAAATTTGGGTGTATTGTTAACTGATCAAAAGTATAAAAGTCTAAGAAATAGTTCAATTAGACATGGATTAGATGTTTTCTCAGCTGAAATGGGCGCTGAAGCGGTTACAAAAGTTTTAAAGACTATTAATTTGGATACCCTTAGAGATGAATTGCAGAAAGAAATCAGAGAAACTACAGGTCAAAGATTAAAGAAAGCTGTAAAAAGACTTAGAGTTGTAGAAGCTTTCAGAAAAAGTGGTAATGCTTTAGAATCTATGATTTTGGAAGTTATACCTGTACTTCCTCCAGAATTAAGGCCTATGGTTCAATTAGATGGTGGCAGATTTGCTGCAAGCGATTTGAATGATTTGTATCGTAGAGTTATTAATCGAAATAATAGACTTAAAAGACTATTGGAATTGAGTGCTCCGGAAATTATTGTTAGAAATGAAAAAAGGATGCTACAGGAATCTGTTGATGCTTTGATTGACAATGGACGAAGAGGCAGGCCTGTATTAGGAAGTCATAATCATACTTTGAAATCTCTGTCCGATCTTTTGAGAGGAAAACAAGGAAGATTCAGGCAAAACCTTTTAGGTAAAAGAGTAGATTACAGCGCTAGATCAGTCATAATAGTTGGCCCTGAGCTAAAATTAAATCAATGTGGTATACCAAGAAAAATGGCAATTGAATTGTTTAAGCCGTTTGTTATGCATAAGTTGGTTATTCTTGGTTATGCACACAATATTAGAACAGCAAAAAGATTAGTTGATAAAGGTAGTCCGGAAGTTTGGGAAATACTCGAAGAAGTTGTTAAAGAACGACCTGTATTACTAAACAGAGCCCCGACTTTACACAGATTAGGTATACAAGCTTTTGAGCCAGTCTTAATTAACGGTAGTGCAGTTAGGGTTCATCCTCTTGTTTGTGCAGCTTTCAATGCGGATTTTGATGGCGATCAAATGGCCGTTCATTTGCCTCTATCCAAAACAGCTATTATTGAAAGTAGAAGATTAATGCTTAGCTCTAATAATATGCTTACTCCAAGTTCTGGTGAACCAATTGTGGCTCCTACTTTGGATATAGTACTAGGATGCTACTATTTAACCGGTTTAGAGTCTGAAGAATCTGAAAATTCAAAATTGTATTCTAGTTTTGACGAAGCTTTACTCGCCTATAATCTTAAACTAGTTAAATTAAGAGATAATATTCGAGTTAGAAATGATAAATCGTCAGATAAAGAAGTTATATCTACAACTATTGGTCGGATTATATTTAACTCATTATTGCATGATAGCTTTGAGTTTTATAATCAAACAATTGATAAAGGTCTTTTGAAAGATATAACTCTTAGGTCATTTAAAGAATTAGGAAATGACGAAACATCTAGGTTATTAGATGCAATTAAGTCTGCTGGTTTTGAATATGCTACTAAATCTGGAATTACAATGGCCATTAATGATATCAAAATACCAAATTCTAAGTATGATATTGTGAAAAAAGCTGATAATCAAATTGAAATACTAGAAGATAAGTTCAATCAGGGATTTATTACAGAAGATGAAAAATATCGATCTGCAGTTAATATATGGACTGAGGCAAACGAAAAAGTTACAGCCGAGATTGAAGATTCCCTGTCAATTTATGGCGGTCTGTATTTTATGGCTTCTTCTGGTGCAAAAGGTAATATTGCACAGATTAAGCAAATGGCTGGTATGAGAGGATTGATGTCAGATCCGAAAGGGAAAATTATTGATCGTCCAATTAAATCAAATTTCAGAGAAGGCCTTACAGTTTTAGAATACTTTATTTCAACTCATGGTGCAAGAAAAGGATTAGCTGATACAGCCTTAAGAACTGCGGACAGTGGATATTTAACTCGAAGATTAATTGACGTTGCTCAGGAAATGACAATAGTTGAAGATGATTGTGGAACAGAAGATTTTAGATTGATAGAAAAAAGTAAGCCTGAAGACCAATTTAAAAGAACAATATTATCTAGAATTAAAGGTAGATATCTAGCAAAGCCAATTGTTGATTCTGAATCAGGAGAAATTTTAGTTGAGAAAAATACATTTGTTGATGATTCGGTTTTATCAACTTTGTCCGAAGACAAAATTGATTCTGTTTCTGTTTTCACTCCATTAAGTTGTTCTACAGAACGAGGATTGTGTATTAAATGTTACGGAGGATCGTTAGCTAATTGGGATCCTGTTATGATTGGTGAGGCGGTTGGGATAATTGCTGCTCAGAGTATTGGAGAACCAGGTACACAGTTAACAATGAGAACTTTCCACACTGGTGGAATTGCTTCTGTTGCGGATATAACAAGCGGCTTGCCTAGAGTTGAAGAGTTATTTGAAGCAAGAACTCCTAAAGGTCAGGCCATATTAAGTGATATTGACGGAGTTGTTGACTTGTTAGAAACATCAGATGGATTAGTTGTTCAGGTTAGCGACAAAGAAACAATGCAACAAGAGATACAAATTCCAAAAGGATGGGAAGTTAAAGTCAAAGACGGTGATAGTGTGATCGTTGGTACTGAGTTAGTTTCACCCAAAGGTCAATCTCTAACTCCTAAAGAAATGAAAAACAACCCAAATAAGATATTAGAATCTAGCTCTGTTTATGCACAAGTTTCTGGTGACTTAAAAGTTACCAAACAAAAAATTGTTATTAATTGGGAAAATGAGGAAACTAGAGAATACTTAATACCTGCTGCTTCTAACTTAATAGTAGAAAGAGGAGATTCAATTGAAGCAGGAGCACCCCTTACAGCTGGCCCGAAAAGCCCACAACAAATTTTAGCTATTCAGGATATCAATCATGTTCAAAAATATTTGATTGAAGAAGTTCAAAATGTGTATTTATCGCAGGGAGTATCTATCAATGACAAACATATTGAAGTAATAGTGTCACAGATGCTACGAAAAGTTAGAATAGATACTCAAGGGGATACTGATTACATTCCAGGAGAATTAGTTGTGATTAATGAATTTGAAAATAAAAATGACGAAATCATGGCTGAAGGAGGAGAACCTGCCACAGCTACTCCTGTTTTACTAGGTATAACAAGAGCTTCATTAAATATGGATAGCTTTTTAGCGGCAGCATCATTTCAAGAAACAACAAGAGTTCTTACAGAAGCAGCTACAAATGGTCAGGTAGATGATCTCAAAGGACTTAAAGAAAATGTTATTATTGGAAGACTAATTCCTGCTAGATTTGATGAAACTGAAGAAGGTAGAAAAAAGCTTGGGTTAGACGAATTAATTGATGATGTTGATTTGAATTTGATTGATACAGCAGATGAAATGCCTAATACAGATGTTGAAGAATCAGATAAATCAGAGTAAAATTTGCTTAATTTATAATGCATTGGGCGGTTAGCTCAGTGGTTAGAGTGCTGCGTTGACATCGCAGAGGTCATTGGTTCGAATCCAGTACCGCCCATATAAGGCC
>MDSW01213423.1_pt1 | contig 13236 bp, 14 predicted proteins | sample 811171 | NCBI WGS metagenome assembly MDSW01 (sample SAMN05326641, study PRJNA326480) | marine metagenome | isolation source: seawater | place: Atlantic Ocean: North West | collected 2012 | reverse complement strand
TTAACACGCACACAATTTGTGGTTTTATACCTCCGGTCCTTAAGTGGAAATAATTGTGGTGGCATAACCGGGAAAAAATATGAAGGTACCAAATATAACAATCGAACAACTATTAGAAGCTGGAGTTCATCTAGGACACAAAACATTAAGATGGAATCCCAAAATGAAACAATACATTTTTGGAAAAAGAGACTCAATCCATATAATTGATTTAACCCAAACATTAGAATTGACGAACGTAGCTATGGAAAAAGTTTACACAACTATTGTCAATGGAGGTAAAATATTATTTATTTCTACAAAAAAACAAGCATCAGAAGCTATAGCTGAGTTAGCAAAAAGTACCGATCAATACTTTGTGAATTATAGATGGCTAGGCGGCATGTTAACTAACTGGGGCACCATATCTAATTCAATTAAGAAATTAAAAAAAATTAACATTGATTTATCCTCAGAAAATAGAGGATTTACAAAAAAAGAATTACTTAAAATGAGCAGCCAAAGAGACAAGTTGCAAAGATCTTTAGGAGGAATTGCTGAAATGAAAAAAATTCCAGACCTTGTTTTTATAATTGATACTAATTACGAATCTTTGGCTATCAAAGAATCAATTAAGTTAGGAATTCCAATTATAGCTATACTAGACAGTAACTCTGATCCCGAGGGAATTGATTATCCAATTCCTGGAAATGATGATGCTAGAAGATCTATAGATTTATATTGCAGTTTATTTTTAGAAACAATTAACAATGCAAAAAAAGATCTTCCTACACAGCCTGAAGTAGAGTCAAAAGATGTTGATACAAATCAGACACAAAATAAAAATGATAAAGAAATTACTTCAGAAAAAAATAACGCAACAAACTAAATTTAACTAAATACAATTATAAATTATGAGTGACATTAAAAAAATAAAAAAATTAAGACAATCTACAGGAGCAGGTTTTAAGGATTGCAATTCAGCACTTAAAGAATCAAATGGAGACCTAGAAAAAGCTGTCGAAATATTAAGAGTAAAAGGTATAGCCAAAGCTTCCAAAAAAATGTCTAGAGATGCTAAAGAAGGTGTCATTTTACTTTCGGGAAATGAAAACAGATCTTCATTATTGGAAGTTAATTGTGAAACTGACTTTGTGGCAAAAAATGATGATTTTATTAAATTTGTAAAAGAGTTGGGTTATTTAAATGATCAATGTTCATCAGATTTAGAGAAATTAGATAAGTCAATTATGCAAAATAAAAAAACTGTTAATGAAAACCTAGTTGCATTAATTGCAAAAATAGGTGAAAAAATAACGATTGGAAGGGCAAAAACTTTAGAAAGTTCTAATTGTAAAAACTTTACTTATCAGCATTCAGTTATAAAAGATAACGTTTCAAAGCTTGGTGTAATTGTCTCCTTGGAAGTTAATGAAATTTCAGACAAAATTAATTCATTTGGAAAACAATTAGCAATGCATATAGCTGCCTCAAATCCAATAGCTTTAACATCTGATACAATTGAAAAAGAAATTTTAGATAAAGAACAAGAACTGATATCTGAAGAGTTAAAAAACTCAGGCAAACCTGATGATATTGCAAAAAAAATAAGTATAGGTAAAATTAATAAATTTAAAGAAGAAAATAGTTTAATGACTCAAAATTGGGTTATGGAGCCTAAAAAAAAAGTAAAAGATATTATGTCTGAAATAGACCCTAGAGAAATTAATATAAAAGAATTTATAAGATTAAAAATTGGAGAATAATGTTTAACGATAGACTTTATAAAGATAAAATGAATAAAACAATTGAAGTTTTTGTGAAAGAATTATCCTCGCTAAGAACTGGAAGAGCTAATGCAAGTATGCTCGATTTAGTTAAAGTAGATGTTTACGGACAAAAAATGCCTATAAATCAGTTAGGCAGCATAACTACGCCCGAACCAAGAACTATTAATATTCAAGTCTGGGATATAAATAATGTTAACTTAATAGATGCATCAATAAAAAAATCTGAATTAGGATTAAATCCTCAAATAGATGGTCAATTAATAAGACTTCCCGTTCCTGATTTAAGTGAGGAAAGAAGAAATGAAATGAAAAAAATAATCAAATCTATGGGTGAAAAATGCAAAATTTCAATCAGAAATATTAGAAGAGAAGGAAACGATGAATTAAAAAAATTATTAAAAACAAAAGATATTTCTGAAGATGATGTAAAAAAAAATGAAAAGATAATTCAAGAGCTCACAGATAATATGATTAAAATTATTGATGAGAAAGTTATTTCAAAAGAAAAAGAAATAATGACAATATGAAATTACCCAAGCATGTAGCCATAATAATGGATGGGAATGGCAGATGGGGATTGAAAAAAAATAAAAGTAGGAATTTTGGTCATAAAGAAGGATTAAAAACTGTAGAGAAAATAATTAAGGAAACCATAAAAAAAAATATTAAATATTTAACACTCTTTGCTTTTTCAACAGAAAACTGGAAAAGACCAAAAGGAGAAATAAATTACCTATTTAAGCTTTTAGAAAATTTTATAAAAGAAAAAATAATAACTTTTAATAAAAATAACATAAAGCTAAAAGTCATTGGAATTAAAAAATTTTCACCTAAATTAAATAATTTGTTAGTTGAGTCTGAAAAAAAAACCAAAAACAACAATAGGTTACAAATAAACTTGGCATTAAATTATGGATCTAAAAATGAAATTATTTATACAATTAAAAAATTAGTTAGAAGTAAAAAAAAAATAAATGAAAGAAATATTACAAAATATTTATTTACCGAAGGTATGCCGGATCCAGATTTACTGATTAGAACTGGTAATACTCATAGATTAAGTAACTTTCTTTTATGGCAAATTGCATATTCAGAAATATTTTTTGAAAAAAAATTGTGGCCAGACTTTAACGAAAAAGATTATAATAAAATTTTGAAGAAGTTTAAAAGAATAAAAAGAAATTTTGGTAATATATGATAAAAAAAGATTTTTTTAAAAGATTACTAAGTTCTTTAATTTTAATTCCACTAGCACTTATTTTTATTATAAATGGATCGTATTTATTTTACATTTTTACAATAATTTGTTTTTTAATTATTTCTTATGAATGGCACAACATGTGTAAAAATAAATCGTATTATTATTTTGGATTTATTTTTTTAATTTTATCATTTTATACGATTTACGAATTAATAGATTATAATGGAAATTATACTTATTTTTTAGCTATAACATTAATTTGTGTTTCTACAGATATAGGTGGTTATACATTCGGCAAATTGTTTAAAGGTCCAAAATTAACAAAAATTAGTCCAAACAAAACATATTCAGGCATGATTGGTGGATTTTTTTTTTCAATTTTGTTTGTTGCTATAACTGTACATACGCCTTTTATTTTTTCTAACAAAACAGATATTTCAATGGATTTATTTATATTTATTATTTTAATTTCTACAGTGAGTCAACTTGGAGATATAACTATTTCTTTTTTTAAAAGATTATCAAATATTAAAGATACAGGTAAAATCATACCTGGTCACGGAGGTCTTTTAGATAGAGTAGATGGAATGATATTTGCTTTCCCATTTTCATATTTAATTTTATTCTCAAATTTATTTAATAACTTTTAATGAAAAGAAAAATTGTAATATTAGGTTCAACAGGATCAATTGGAAAAACAACTTTTAATATAATTAAAAATAATCCCAATGATTTTGAAATACTTTTGCTTACAACAAATAAGAATGTAAATACTATATTAAAACAAGCTAAAAAGCTAAAAGTTAAAAATGTTCTTGTTTCAAGTCATAAACATTATTTAAATTTAAAAAATAAATTAAAAAATAACAAAATTAAAGTTCATAATAATCTCGATGATTTACGAAGTATTATAAAAAAAAAAGTTGATTATACAATGTGTGCTATATCGGGATTATCTGGTTTAAAACCTACAATTGATGCTATCAAGTTTAGCAAAACAATAGCAATAGCAAATAAAGAATCAATAATTTGTGGATGGCAGTTTATCAATAAGGCACTAAATCAATATAAAACTAAATTTATCCCAATAGATTCAGAACATTTTTCAATATGGACGCTTCTTAAAAATCAAAATATAAATAATGTAAAAAAAATTTATTTAACCGCATCAGGTGGACCATTTTTAAATAAGAAAAATTCAGTCATAGCTAATATTAAACCGAAGTACGCTTTAAAACATCCAAATTGGAAAATGGGAAAAAAAATTTCAATTGATTCAGCTACTTTGATGAACAAAATATTTGAGGTGATTGAAGCAAAAAAAATATTTGATTTAGATATAAATAAATTTGAAATTATTATACATCCAAAATCTTATATTCATGCGATAATTCATTTTAATAATGGATTAGTACAATTTTTGGCTCATGATACTAGTATGGAAATACCTATAGCTAATTCACTTTATATAAATAGAAAGTCATTTAATTATAAGAATAGTAATTTAAATTTTGATTATCTAAATGGAACTAACTTTATTAAACCTGATAAAAAAAAGTTTCCTGTAATAAAAATACTAAATATTATCCAAAATAAGTCTAGTTATTTTGAAACAATATTGATTTCAATAAACGATTTTCTTGTTGATAAATATTTAAAAGGTGAAATTAATTACAATTCTATTAATACCAACCTAATTAAGTTGATTAAAATCCCTTATTTTGCAAGATATTTCAAATCTAAGCCAAAAAATATTATTGATATTAAAATTATGGTAAGAAAGGTTATTACTTATTTAAATAAATTTAAATTAAATGAAAATTAATTATACTTTCATAAAAAAATTAGTATTCTTTGTTGTTTCTATTTATATACTAAATATAAATTTGGTCTACTCAGAAATAATTAAAAAAATTAAAATTTCTGGTAATGATAGACTGGCTAACGAAACCATAATTCTCTTTTCTGAATTGAATATAAATGATGATATTAATTCTGAAAAACTTAATACTGCTTTTAAAAAACTCTATGAGACAGATTATTTTAAAAATATTGAAATCAGTTTTGACAATGGAGTACTAAACATTAAAGTTGAAGAAAACCCTCTGATACAATCTGTAATTATTAATGGCATTAAAAATAAAACAGTTTTAAAAGAACTTTCAAAGATAACAAAAAAAATAGAAAAATATCCATATTTAGAAAATAATATTAGCAATCAAAAAAATTTGTTAATTAATATTGTTAGAAATACAGGTTTTTATTTTGCAGAAATTGAAACTAAAGTTGAAGATAACAATAATAATACTGTAAATATAATATATAATTTTAATTTAGGAAATAGAGCAAAAATAAGTGAAATTAAATTTATTGGAAATAAAATATTTAAAAATAGCAAATTAAGAAAACTAATCATCTCTGAAGAGTCAAAACCATGGAAGTTTTTAACTCAAAATAAATTTTTAAATGAAAAAACTGTAGAGATAGACGTTAATTTATTACAAAATTATTTTAAAAATAAAGGTTATTATAATGTTTTAATTAAATCATCTTCCGCTAAAGTTATTGATAAAAATAATTTTGTATTAACCTTTAATATCGAGGCTGGAAATAAGTATTATTTTAATAATATAAATCTCAATGTAACAGATGATTATGCTAAAGAAAATTTCTCTAATTTTTTTGAAATTTTTAAAAAATTAAAAGGTAGAGCTTATTCATTAAACTCAATTAAAAAAATTATTAATGAAATAGATAAAACAGCTCTTCAAAAAGAGTTTGTTTTTATAAATGCCAAATATCAAGAAGAAATAATTGATAATAACAAAATTGATATAAAAATATTTTTTGAAGAGTCTGAAAAATTTTATATAGATAGAATAAACATTTTTGGAAATTTTATTACAGAAGAAAAAGTTGTAAGAAATGCCTTTATTGTTGATGAGGGCGATGCTTATAATGAAATATTATTTAATAAATCTATTAATGAGATTAAATCTTTAGGAATATTTAAATCAGTTGAATCTGAAGTAATTGAATCAGATCAAAAAAATAATAATAAAAATATAAATATTACTGTTCAAGAAAAAGCAACTGGAGAAATATTTGCTGGTGCAGGAACAGGAACTGATGGTTCGGCAATATCTGGTGGAATTAAAGAAAAAAATTATTTAGGTAAAGGTATTAAATTAGATACAAACTTAACTTTATCTGATGATGAAATTAAAGGAAAGTTTTCGGTAACTAATCCTAATTTTAGAAATACAGACAGATCTATTAATACAACAATAGAAAGTACTTCTTCGGATTTCATGACAACTAGTGGTTACAAAACAACAAGAACAGGTCTTAAAATTGGAACAGGTTTTGAACAGTACGATGATTTATTTTTTAATATTGATATTTCTAATTATTATGAAAGATTAGAAACCTCATCATTAGCCAGTGCCATTAAAAAAAAACAAGAGGGAGATTATTTTGAAAATTTAATATCATATACATTAACATTGAATAAATTGGATCAAAATTTCCAACCAAGTGACGGTTTTATAACAAAATTTTCTCAAACTCTTCCTATATATTCTGACGACTCATCAATAGAAAATGCCTTTACTGCTGCCAAGTACCATTCAGTAAATGAGAGTTTAATTTTTTCAGGAAAATTATTTTTTAAAGCAGTAAATTCAATTGATGATGATGTGAGAGTTTCGAGAAGAGTTTATATACCAAGTTCAAGATTAAGAGGTTTTGAGTCTGGATCAATTGGGCCCAAAGATGGAACACAATTTGTTGGAGGAAATTATGGTTCAGCGCTCACATTAAATACAACATTGCCTCAATTTTTTAGTGCAAATGAAAATATTGATTTAAATTTATTTTTTGATGCAGCAAATCTTTGGCATGTAGATTATGATAGCTCACTAAATTCAGATAAAATTAGATCTGCTACAGGAGTTTCTGTAAATTGGTTTACACCCGTTGGACCTTTATCTTTTTCATATGCAATTCCAATTAGTGAAGCAGCAACAGATAAGACTGAGTCATTTAGATTTCAAATAGGTACGTCATTTTAATATGAAGAAATTGATAATATTTTTATTTTTTTTTTTCTATTTTGAGTATTCTTTTGCCGAAAATAAAATAGCATATATAGATATTAACAATATTTTAAACAATTCAATAGTAGGTAAATCTATATCTGCTCATATTAATAATATTAAAGAAAAAAAAAATAAAGAGTTTGCTATATTACAAAGTCAATTGATAAAAAAAGAAGAAGATATAATTAAAAAAAAAAACATAATCGAAAAAAATGAATTTGAAAAACAAGTTGATGATTTAAAAAAAGAAATTGACGATTATTCAATTCAAAGGAAAAACTTTGATAGAGAAGTTGAAGAAAAAAAAATTAAATACACAAAAATTGTTTTAAATAGCTTAAACAAAATAATTTCCAAATATGTAGAAGAAAATTCTATATCATTGGTATTCCCTAAAAAAAATATAATTATTGCTAAAAAAAATTTAGATATTACTTCATTTATTATGGAATTGCTTAATAAGGAATTAAAACAAATAAATTTTTAATATGAATCATTTAAACCTTTTTTTTAAAAAAAGAAAAAAAATTTACTTTCATAAAGTTTTAGAAAATTTAAATATAAAGAATAAAAAAAATTATAAAAATTTTTTAGTAAATGATATTCATACTATTGACCAAGCAAAAAAGAATGATATTACTTTTTTTCATTCGTCAAAATATAAAGATTTATTGAATGATACTAGCTCAAATTTTATAATAACAACTTTAAAATTATCTAATTTATTACCTAAATCTAAAAATAAACTAATTGTTAATAATGTATTAGTAAGTGTTGCTAAATTAACAGAATATTTTTATCCCGACTCTTTAAATGAAGAATTTGAAAATAAAATAGTCAATAGTGCTAAAAAAAAATTATATAAGAATGTTAAATTTGGTTTAAATGTATTGTTGGGTGAAAATGTAAAAATAGGAATCAATTCTTCTATAGGACATAATACAATAATTGAGAGCAATGTTATAATTGGTAAAAATTGTAAAATTGGATCAAATGTTATAATTAAAAAATCTATAATTGGTAATGATGTTTTTATACTCGATGGTGCAATAATTGGAAAAAAGGGATTTGGTTTTTTTCCAGATAAAAATAAAAATATACGATATCCACATATTGGTATGGTATTAGTAGGAAACAACGTTGAAATTGGATGTAATAATACTATAGATCGTGGATCATTATCAAATACTGTTATAGGAAATAATTCTTTTTTAGATAACCAAGTTCATATAGCTCATAATGTGAAAATAGGAAATAATTGTGTTATTGCTGGCCAAGTTGGTTTTGCAGGAAGTACTACAATTGGCAATAATGTAATGATCGGTGGTCAAGCTGGTATTTCAGGACATTTAAAAATCGGTAATAATGTTAAAATTGCTGGTGGAAGCGGTGTCATTAAAGATATACCTGATAATACAAAAGTTATGGGTTATCCTGCTAAAGATATTAAAAAATTTATTATAGAAAATAAATAATTATGAATAACAAATTAAATAAAGATCAAATTAAAGAGCTGCTTCCTCATAGAGAACCAATGCTATTAATTGACGAGCTAATTAATATAAAAAAGCTACATTCTGCAACTGCGATTGTAAATGTAAATGAAGATAGTTTCTTTGTACAGGGACACTTCCCAGGAGAACCGGTAATGCCGGGTGTTCTAATAGTAGAAGCTTTTGGTCAGGCTGCGGCAGCTTTAACGGCAGACGGTATTGATAAATCTACGTATGAGAACAAGCTAGTTTTTTTAATGACTATAGAAAAGGCTAGATTTAGAAATCCAGTTATACCAAATTGCAAATTGGAACTTAAAATTGAAGCTATTAGATCACATGGGAAAGTTTGGAAATACAAAGGTGAAGCATTCGTTGGTGAAAAAAAAATGGCTGATGCTCAATGGGCAGCAACAATTGTAGATAGGAAATAATTAGCAATATTTATTGATAACTATAATTTTAAATCTTTGCTAATTATAATTAGTGATACATAAAACAGCAATTATATCAGATCAATCAACAATAGCAGACAAAGTTGAGATAGGGCCTTATTCAATTATTGGTCCAAACGTAAAAATTGGAAGTAGTACTAAGATTCACTCACATGTAAATATAGTTGGAGATACAACTATTGGTTCTGGAAATGAAATTTTTCCTTTTGTATCTATAGGCACGCCACCACAAGATTTAAAATATAAAGGAGAAAAAAATTCAATAGTTATTGGTAAAGATAATAAATTTAGAGAGTACGTTAATATTAATCCTGGTACTGAACAAGGAGGAGGTATAACAAAAATTGGAAATAATAATTTATTTATGGTTTATTGTCATGTAGCTCATGATTGTAATTTATCAAACAACATTGTTTTAGCTAACAATGTACAAGTTGGTGGCCACGTTCATATTCAAGATAATGCAATAGTAGGTGGAAGTTGCGCAATTCATCAGTTTTCTAGAATAGGAGAGTCATCGATGGTTGGAGGTATGACTGGAGTGCTGAGTGATGTTATTCCATTTGGTTTGTCCATAGGTAATAGAAATAATTTAGTAGGCTTAAATCTTATAGGTTTAAGAAGAGCAAAAATATCAAATGATGATATTAAAATTATGCAAAATGCATATAATTTAATATTTGAAACAGAAAACTTTAGGTCAAATATTGATAATTTAAATTCTGAAATAAAAAATAATATATTTGTTAATAAAATTGTTAATTTTATTACTTCAGATAAAAAAAGGCCAATTTCACTTCCAGTAAATATTAAATGATTGGTTTATTTCTAGGTGAAAAAAAATTACCAATTGAAATTCTAAAACAATTAAAAAATAAAAAAATAAATCATTTTATTATTGATTTAACAAGGAACAACAAATTTAAAAAAAATAAAAACAGTTATTTTATAAATATTGGAAAATTCGGTAAAATTTTAGATTTAATAAGTTCTAAAAAATGTAAGAAAGTTATATTTGCTGGAAATATTGCAAAACCAAAAATTTCTTCTCTTAAATTAGATTTAAAAGGTTTTTATTATATTCCGAGAATTATTAATGCGTCTAAATTAGGAGATGCAGCTATATTAAAGGAGTTAATTAAAATTTTAGCTGAACATAAAATTAAAGTTCTAAAATTAAATTATTTTAATCCTAAACTAACATTGGCAAAAGGAGATTACACAAAATTAAAACCTAATAAATTTGAAATATTAGAAATTAAAAAAGGTATTGAATATTTAAGCAAATTAAATGCACATAACCATACACAGGGTATAGTTATTAGAAATAGTAATGTAGTTGCCAAAGAATCATCCAAAGGAACAAAAAAAATGCTTCAGACTTTAAGAAAAACAAAATTTTCTACTGGCATGCTTATTAAATTCCCTAAGAAAAAGCAGGATCTAAGAGTAGATTTACCAACAGTAGGTTTAGATACTTTGAAAGATTGTAAAAAGGCTAACATTAAAGGTATAGTGTTAAAATCAAAGCAAAATATCATTCTAGACAAAATTAAATGTATAAGTTTTGCTAATAAAAATAAAATGTTTGTATCAGTGAAATGAAGAAAATATTTATTTTAACTGGTGAACCTTCTGGAGATAAATTGGCATTCACAGTTATCTCTAAATTAATGAAAAATAATAAAGATATTGAGTATTTATCTGTTGGAGGAACCTATTTAAATTCATTAGGTATTAAATCAATTTATGAACTTAAAGAAATTACTTATATAGCTTTTACAAGTGTTTTATTGAATATTTTTAAAATAAAAAGAAAAATAAACGAAACTGTAAACAAAATAATAGAATTTCAACCTGATATATTGTTCAGTGTAGATAGTCCTGATTTTACTTTGAGAATTGCCAAAAAAGTTAAAAAAATTAACCCTAATATTAAAACGATTCATTTTATAGCACCAAAGGTATGGGCTTGGAGAGAAAGTAGGGTAAAAAAAATGAAAAAATATTTAGATCATATTTTATTACTTTTTGAATTTGAAAAGAAATTTTTTGATAAAGAAAATCTTTTAAACACTTTTGTAGGTCATCCTTTACTCGATAATGAAACTAAAAGTAACATAAAATTAGATAATATTTTAGATGATAAAAAAAAATATATCTCCTTATTTGCTGGTAGTAGAGAAAGTGAAATTAAAATTCACGCACCTATACTTTTTAAATTTATTAAAAAAATGAATAATAAAAAAATTGATTTTAGTTTTGTATTTCATTCAACTGAAAAATATAAAAGTTATTTTGTAAAAATTTTAAACATGCAAAATATTCCTAATGTTGAAGTTATTTCAGATGACAAAATTAAAAATGAAATACTAAAAAAATCTATATTTGCTGTAGTTAAATCTGGAACAGTATCTCTTGAAGTGTGTAAGTTAAACATACCATCTATTATTATTTATAAGATGAATTTTATTAATTATTTTGTTGCTAAATTGTTTTTAAAAATAAAATTTGCCAATATGCTAAATATTATTAATAATAAAGAAATTATACCAGAGTTAATACAAGGAGATTGCAATTCTGAAGAAATTTACAAATCAGTATATTATTTCTTAAAAAATCCAGAGTTAGTTGAAAAACAACTTTCAGATGTAAAATCGACTATAAGTAATTTAAAATCCTCGTCATCATCTTCAGATGAAGTTTCAAAAATATTACTAAATTATCTTTTTTAATCTTTCTTCAATATTTAATTTTCCTAAGGACATCATTATATCATATATCCCAGGTCCAAATTTTGAACCTGTTAGAGCTATTCTTAATGGTTGACCAACTCCTTTAAAATTAGTTTCATTATTTTTTATTATGTTATTAATTACAGGTTCTAGAGTATCTTTATTTATTTGATTTATTTTTGATAGTTCATTTTTGAAGTCAGATAGTATTTTTTTTGCTTTTTCATCTATAAGTTTTAAATCATCTTTATTAAAATTTACTTCATCTAAAATTATATATTGCGAATTATTCAAAATATCTTCTAGAGTTTTAGCCTTATTTTTAAGAAAAGTTAAAGAACTTTTTATTTTATCCCTTTTATTGGTTTTGATCTTTTTTTTAAATAATTCACAATAATGAATGAATTGACTAAATAGATCATTTTCATTTATGTTTTTGATATAATGTTCATTCATAGATAAAATTCTGCTCATATCCAATTTTGAAGGCGATTTACCTATTCCTTCAAGATTAAAATGTTTGATACTTTCATTTAATGTAAATATTTCCTTATCTTTATATGACCAACCTAGTCTTAAAAGATAATTTCTAAGCGCATCTGGCATAATACCAATTTTAGAGTAATCGTCTAAAGTTGAAGCCTTGTCTCTTTTTGAAAGTTTTTTTCCTTCCGCTGTGTGTATTAGAGGTATATGTGCAAATAAAGGCAATTCCCACTTCATAGCTTCATATATTTGAATTTGTTTGAAAGTATTTATTTTATGATCGTCACCTCTAATTATGTGTGTCATTTTCATTCGATGATCATCAATAGAAGCTGATAAATTGTAAGTAGGAGTACCATCATTTCGTAATATTACAAAATCTTCAATTGTGCTATTTTCTATTTCAACATTACCTTGTACTAAATCTTTTAATGTAGTGGTGCCTTCAATTTTACTTTTAAATCTAATGACTGGTTTAATATCCTTTGGAGCATCAGATTCTTTCAAATCTCTCCATTTTCTATTGTATATATAAGGAATTTTTTTTTGCCTCGATCTTTTTTTTTGTTCTTCTATTTCTTCATTTGAGCAATAACATCTATATGCTTTACCATTTTTTAGCAATTCATTAGCAACAATAATATGATCTTTTATTTGTTTTGACTGAATATATTCTTCTCCATCATATTCTATACCAATCCATTTTAGAGATTGTTTTATTTGATTTGTATATTCGTTTTTTGATCGTTCTTTATCTGTATCTTCAATTCTTAAGTAAAATTTTCCTCCTAAGCTTTTTGAAAATAACCAGTTGAATAATGCTGTTCTTAAACCCCCAATATGTAAAGGACCAGTAGGTGATGGAGCAAATCTTGTTGCTACTTTTGACATCTAAAATGTTTAAACTATTTTACTGAAAGTTTCTATATAAAGATACTAGAATTCCTTGAACTTTAACTCTATCTGGACCAAATATTTTTGTTTCGTAATTTCTATT
>MDSW01163358.1_pt1 | contig 13236 bp, 11 predicted proteins | sample 811171 | NCBI WGS metagenome assembly MDSW01 (sample SAMN05326641, study PRJNA326480) | marine metagenome | isolation source: seawater | place: Atlantic Ocean: North West | collected 2012 | reverse complement strand
TGGCGCTGCAGATCAAGGCCCTCGAAGAGGGCCTGATCACGCACGATACATAAGCGCGCCAAGTGCGCGGGGCCTGATATGCGCGCGCCAAGCGCACGACACCTGATCAGACCGCTTTCGACAACCCGCCGTCGACGTTGATCGCGGCACCGGTGATGTAGGACCCCCGGTCCGAGCACAATAGACACGCAATCGCCGCGAATTCTTCGGGCGTGCCGAGCCGGCCCATGGGTTGGCTCTTGCCCTCTTCGTCGTACCATTGATCCAGTGTCAGGCCGCGCTCGTCCTTCTCGTGGCGCTTCTCCCACTGCTCGCTGCGGATCTTGCCGACATGAAGTGAGTTCACCATGACGTTGTACTTGGCGTTCTCATTGGCCAGCACCTTCATGATCGCCATCCCGGCGGCGCGGGTAACGGCGGTCGGCGCGCCTTCCGCGGGCGGGGTCTTGGCACCCGAGTTCAGGACGTTGATGATCCGGCCCCAGTTTCGTTCGCGCATCCCCGGAATCACCATGCGCGACAGGCGAATGGCCGAGAAAACCTTGAGGTCGAAATCGTCCTGCCATTCCTCGTCGGTGATGTCGAGAAACGGGCCGCGACGGGACGTGCCGGCGTTGTTGACCAGAATATCAATCTCGCCAAATGCCGCTTCGGCCTCGCCGAACACACGCAGGCACTCGTCGGCCTGGCGGATGTCGGCCGAGATCGCGATGACCTTGCCGCTGCCGGCTTTTTCGATCTCCGCTTTCGCCTGATCGAGCACCTCCTGGCGCCGCGCGACGATGGCAACGTTGGCGCCCGATGCCACGAATTCCTTGGCCATGGCTTTGCCGAGACCGGCGCTGCCGCCGGTAATGATGGCGTTTCGGCCATCCATGCGTACTTCCATTGCGATTTCCTCCCCAAGTTGGATTTTTGATAGGTGCTGCCGGAACCGGCCGCTTTCAAGAGTGTAGCGCCAAGCGATCCGCTTTGACCATCGTCGGAAGCCGTGCTGCCTATGATATAGGGGCGAAAACCTTACCCGGATGTCGGGAGGGAATGGCCGCGATCAACTGGCGAACGGATTGAGGATGATCTTGGCCGCCCCCGTGCGCCCTTCGAGAAGATCGTCGAAGGCCTGAATACCATCTTCCAACTGGCGCGCTTCGATCCAGTCGAGATTACCCAGTGCCCCCGACGCCATCGCCGCCAGCGCGCCGCGAAAATCGATCATTGTGTAGGTGTAGGCCCCGACGAAGGTGATCTCCTGCAGGGTTACGCGCCGGGCATCGAAGCCGTCGATCCCGTCACCCAATCCGATATGCACGATCACCGAACCGGGTCTGGCCGATCTGACCGAAGCCGCGCGGGTGTGCTTGTTGCCGACCGCATCGATCACAACGTCCGCGAACCCGGCCTCCAGGGCATCGTCGACTGTCGGATCGACGACGTTCTGGAATCCCTGAGACAAAGCCGTGTCGCGGCGGAGGGCATTTGTCTCGGAGACGGTCACGTCGTTGCATCCGAAGGCACGGAGCGAGAGCGCCGCCCCCAAGCCGACCGCGCCCGCCCCCATCACCAGCGCGCGCGCTTCGGCAAGCGGCCGTGCTGCGTGGCGGTCCGCCAAGGTGACGCCATGCCATGACGTCGCCAGCGGTTCGGCCAATGCGGCCTTGGTCATATCGAGACCGTCGGGCACTTCGATCACGTTCCGCATCGGCACCGCGATCTTTTCCGCAAACGCGCCCTGGCGCGGTGGCATGGAAATAATCTCGCGCTTGGAACACAGGTTCTCGCGCCCGGACAGGCAATCCCGGCAGACCCCGCACGTCACCAGCGGGTTGACCACGACACGTTTGCCATCCATCGCGCCGCCGCGCACGATGCCCGCCGCTTCATGGCCAAGAATCAACGGCGCGGGGCGCCGTTCGTCATGCCCCAGAAACGCATGCATGTCGGAGCCACAGATCCCGACCGCGCCGACCTCGATCAGAACGTCGTCATTTCCAGCGATCGGATCGGGCGCATCCTGCAGAACGATCTGCTTGGGACCTGTATAGACGAGCGCGCGCATCGTCCCCTCCTATTTCGCGGTAAAACCACCGTCGACCGGGATGGTCGCACCGGTGATATAGGCCGACGCCGGCGAGGCCAGGAACACCGTCACGCCGTCCAGATCTTCCAACTCGCCGTTGCGCCCGATCGCCGTCATACGCGCGTTGTGCGCGGCCAACTCCTTGTTGGCAAAGACCGCGGCGGAAAGCTCGGTATGAAAAAATCCGGGCGCGATGGCATTGGCATTAACCCCGTCCTTCGACCAGGCTTCGGCCATCGCGCGGGTCAATTGCACGACGCCACCCTTGGACGCCCCATACGGCATCGAATTCGCAAAAGCGCGATAACTCTGTAAGGATGCTATATTGATGATCCGGCCGTATTTCTTTTCGATCATGCTGGGGACGCAGGCGCGGGCCAGGAAAAACGGCACGCTCAGGTTCAGGTGAAGCGTCCTGTCCCAGCTTTCCATGGTCACGTCGGCCCACGGCTCACGCAGGTTAATGCCCGCCCCGTTGACGAGGATCGTCGGCGCACCGAACGGCGCCGATACGCGCGTATAAAGACCATCGATAACGGTTTTGTCCATCAGGTCGGCGGCGACGGTATCGACCGCGCCACCGGCACCCTCGATTTCAGCTTTCGTCTCGGCAAGTTTGTCTTCACGCCGCGCCACGAGCACCACGGCTGCGCCAGCCTGAGCAAGCGCTCCTGCCATCCGCCGGCCGATGCCGGAAGAACCGCCCGTAACGACCGCGACGGAACCAGTAAGATCAAATTGCGACGACATAGGTAGTTTTCCCAATCCCTTCCGTTCAAGGATGGCGCATGACTATCTCAGCCAGAAATGCTTCGGCTAAGTGCAATCACTGATCTTGCTACACCGTCAAGAGTCGCGATGCACATGAACTGCGCACGGTGCGTGCCTCACCACGCGCGAGGCGGTCGAACCGATAAAGTAGTCACTGATATCCGGCTTATGAGAGCCAATGACGATACAGTTAAAATCATGCTGGACGGCATAATCGATAATCTTGCGATGGGCTTCGCCGCGAACGATATCTGTGGAGACACCGTCAAGATGAGACGCTTTCTCCCGCAGGATCTCGGTTGCCTTATCGAAACCCTTTTGGATGACATCTTCGCCAACATAGGCGGAGACGGAACCCTTCGGCACCTCGAAAACATGCAGGGCGACGATCGATCCTCCCGGCGACAATAGTGCCCGGGCGACCTCCAGGGTCTGCGGTGAGATTCCATGGTCCAATGCCATGGGTACAAGTATCTTTTGATACATCGTTGTTCCCTTCGATTTTCCGTGCCCTACCCCAAACTATCCTTTTGCTGTAAGGTCGAAGTTTTCACCTGGGAAGTACTTGGCGAGCCTGACATCCGCAGCCCGTGCATGGCCTTCCATCCCTTCCAGTCTCGAAATCCGCGCGGTCGCTTCGGCAACTTTCTTGGCGCCTTCGCGGGTGGCCCGTTGCCAGGTCACAATCTTCATATACTTGTGGACACTCAGACCGCCCGTATACGTGGCTGCGCCCGAGGTTGGCAGCACATGGTTGGTCCCGGAAGCCTTGTCCCCATAAGAGACGGTGGTTTCTTCGCCGAGAAACAGCGATCCATAACATTGCAACCGACCAAGCCACCAATCCAGATCATCCGCCTGAACGGTCAGATGCTCCGGCGCATACTCGTCTGACGTCTTGGCCATTTCCTCGCGGTCTGAACAGACAATCACCTCGGCATAATCGCGCCATGCCGCTTCTGCATTCCCACGGTTGAGCTCCGGCAGGTCAGCGATAAGGTCCGGCACACGGGCCATGACATCTTCAGCCAACGGCCGATGGTCTGTAACCAGCCAAACAGGTGAGTTGTAACCGTGCTCCGCCTGGCTAACCAGATCGGTGGCAACGATATGAGCATCTGCATCTTTGTCGGCCAGGATCAAGCTGTCCGTCGGACCGGCGATCATGTCGATGCCAACACGGCCGTACAGCATGCGCTTTGCCTCAGCGACAAACTGATTGCCCGGACCGACAATGATGTTCGCCTTAGGCTGTCCAAACAGGCCGAACGCCATGGAGGCCACAGCCTGCACACCGCCGATGGCCATAATCGTATCTGCGCCGCAAACATGTGCCGCATAAGCGACCCCCGGGTCGACGCCCGTTTCGGGCTGAGGGGCAGAACAAACCGAAATATGTTTGCACCCTGCAACGGCAGCCGTCGTCACCGTCATGATGGCGCTGGCGATATGGCGGTACCGCCCCGCCGGCACGTAACAGCCCGCGGCGGAAACCGGTATCGCTTTTTGTCCGGCAATCAGCCCCTCATTAATCTCATATTCGAAATCCGCAACCGTGTTCTTTTGGGCTTCTGCGAACCGACGGACGTTGTCGTAAGCAAAGAGAATATCATCCTTTAGTTTTTGCGGCAGCTTTGCACCCGCGGCTTCAATCTCTTCAGCCGACAGTATGATATTGCCCTCGTATTTATCGAACTTCGCCGCATACTCGAGTGCTTTTTCTTCACCGCCCGCTTCAATCTCGGCAAGGATTTTGGAAACAATCTCTGCCGTTTCGCTTGAATCCGAGCGGGATGTCAACGTGGCTTTCTTAAGGTACTCGCGGGTCATTTTTCTTGGTCCTCTTGTAAGTGCCCACAGACGAGAAACTCATCCAATCGAATGGTGTACGTCACTCACGCCCCCTAATTTCCGTAAATGTAGTTAGGTAGCCACAAGGCAATTTGCGGGAACACGAAGATCAGAGTGAGCCCAATCAGCTGGATCACCATGAACTGCATCATTCCCAAATAGATGTCGCGCAGGTCCCACTCCGGGACAACGCCCTTCAGGAAATATGCAGATAGCGCAACAGGTGGACTGAGCCATGCCGTTTGTAGATTGACGGCGACAAGTATCGCGAACCAGATCAACATGTCGTTCTGACTTGCAAATCCAAGATCAAGCGACAGTACCGTCGGTATCAGGATGGGAACGATAATAAGGACGATTGGCACCCATTCCAGCGGCCACCCGAGTAGAAAGATCAACGCCATGATCAGGATCAGAATAAAGATGGGTGACATATCGAGCGAAAGCAGAAGCTCTGTCAGCATCGTTGGCGTACCAAGGTTCGAGAACACCGCCCCGAAGAAGTTCGACGCCGCCACCAGGAACATGATCAGAACTGTGATCTCCAGGGTTTTGATCAAAGCACTATAAAACCCCTCGATCGAAAATTTGCGATAAAGCATGGATAGAAGCACCGCACCGAATGCGCCGCAGGCCGAAGCCTCGGCAGGCGTTGCCCAACCCGCAAGGATTGATCCCAGTGCAAACGCGATCAGCACCGTTGGCGGCACGAGGCCCATGAAAAACTCGTACCAAAGGTCCGAAAAATAGAAGCCGCCTGGGCGTGTTTTCCCGAGCCATTTATAGACGCCCCACATTGCGCCAATCCAGGCGAACGGAACAATCAATCCACCCAAGGGGAAACCAAACCCGTCCGTTATCCCATACGTGATCAGCCAGATCAGGAAGACAAGGGCACCCATAACCATCGCTACTTCGAGCAGATAGAAGCTGGACGTTTCAGGCTGCTCGTCGGGCGGCAGAATCGGGCCGAGTTTTGGATTGATGAAACACCGTCCGAGGGCATACAACATGTAGAGCCCCGCGAGCATGATGCCGGGGATGATCGCCGCGCGGAACAAATCCGTCACAGGCACTTCGAGAACCGGCCCCATCACGATCAGCATGATCGAAGGCGGGATCAGAATACCGAGCGTACCACCCGCTGTGATTGTCCCTGCAGCGAGTTTCACATCATAGCCGGATCGGTTCATCGTGCGCGCAGCCATGATCCCGAGAATCGTGACCGATGCGCCGACGATGCCTGTTGCCGCCGCGAAGATGGTCGACACGAACAGGATGGCGATGAATAGCGCGCCCCGTGTCCGGCTCATCATCATTTGAACGGCCTGGAACAACCGCTCCATCAGTCCGGCTTTCTCCATCACGATCCCCATCAAGATGAAGAGCGGAACGGCAACCAATTGGTCGTCCAACATCACGGAGTTGGTTTGGAGGGCCATAAGGAATGTGGCGAGTTTGAAGTTTGCCCCCCAAGTCCCAAAGACGAAGCCGAGGAAAATGAGGGTGAAGGAAATCGGAAAACCGACGAAGATCGAGAACAGCATCACCGCGAGCATGATGAGGCCGATTATCGGTTTTGAAACGCTGAACTGTCCCTCGTGGCTAAACGTTTCGTTCCACCAGTCTGTGATTGGCACAACATCGGGGAAAAACACCGCACCGACCAACACCAACAAGACAACGCCATAAAAAGGAAGGATGCGCAGGAAGACCCGTTCGCGCTCCTTGCCCATTTGATGGAACGCGCGGAACAGTTCCGGGAAGCCTTGCAAAAGGAGCAGGAAACCACCCACCGGCATCGCTAGGCGGGCAGGCCATAGGATCGGCGCCCAAGTCGAGTCACTTGCTTGTTCACCGATGGCGAACGCCTTGTACCAGTACTCCGCCGAAATCCACGTAAAGAACAACATGGCAGGGATATACAGTGCCAGGTAAAGCGAGGCGTCGACGGTCGCCTGCGTTTTGGGAGACCAATTCCGATACAAGAAGTCCGCGCGAATATGAACACCACGCATCAAAGCGTAACCGGCCGCAGCCATAAATATGACACCGCCAAGCATTCGGCTGATATCGTAAACCCATAAAGTCGGACCAAATCCCCACGAAATGGCGACGTCGTTCATGTCCATGTCTGTCAAGATCGCGAACATGTTGCGCGAGAAAACTTCGTAAACGATGGCCAAAACCAATGGGACCATCAGAACGCAGATGATGCGGCCTACCCACAAATTGAGAACATCAATGAAGGCCGTGATCGGGCGCTGCCAAGACGTCATGTCCTCTGGCGTTTCGCCTGGCGCTTCCGAGCGCGCTTCGGCGATCAATTCGTCCGTCGTATCAAGTTTATTCATCTCGACTTCGTCGGCCATGATGCCCCCCACCCGATAGAATCGGCGTTGTCGTTATGAAATTTTTTAAGAGAAAGGCGGGACCTTAACGGCCCCGCCTCCCAATTTGTTCTTACTTTTTCACGCTGTCGGCGTACGCTTTACCCAGGCTCGCATTTGACGCTTGGGCACCAGCCCAGAATGGAACCGCGATCGCTGCGAAATCCTTCTGGCTTTGCCAGACCTTGGCGAAGAATTCGTTCTCGGCCGCATTCTTCTCAAGAGCTGCTCTCGCCGCGTTCATATACGCCGGGAAATAATCGGCCGGGGTATCATGAAGCTGCACACCATGATTTTCGGTCAGGTCCTTGAGGGCCTTACCGTTCTCATAGATCCGATAAGACATAGCCTTCGAGAGCGATGCGTTGGCAGCAACTTCAAGGGCTTTCTTTTCGAGATCCGAGAGTTTGTTGTAAACGTCGCCATTGATGTACATGTCGGCGTTAACGACGACTTGGTGCAGGCCCTGCAGATAGTAGTGCTTGAGCACTTTCTGGAAGCCGAACACGCTATCCGGTTTCGGGCAGCACCACTCGGCTGCGTCGATCGTGCCTTTTTCAAGCGCCGGCAGAATATCCCCGCCACCCATGGCGACAGAGGCAACACCGATGTCTTTGTACGTTTGCCCCGGGATGCCCGGCGGCGTGCGGAAGCGGTACTTGCGGAAGTCGTCCATGGAATTGATCGGCTCTTTGAACCAACCGAGCGCTTCCGGACCGACCGGCTGCAGCATGAAGCCCTTCACATTGACGCCCATTTCCTTCCAGAGTTGGTCGTACAGCTCTTTACCGCCGCCGTACTGAAACCAGGAAACGAACGCGATGTTGTCAATGCCGACACCGGCACCTGCAACCGGCGAGCCGAACAGCATGGCCGCCGGGTGCTTTCCTGACCAGTAGTGCGTCCAGGCGAAGCCGCCTTCAATCAAACCGCTATCAACGGCGTCGAGGGTTTCTTTAACACCCACGACGGCACCCGCGGGGAGCACTTCGATTTCAAGCGAGCCGTTCGTCAACGCTTTCACATCGCTGGCGAAGTCTTCAAGCATGAAAACTTCGTCGGCCTTAGCCGGGATCACCGACTGGACGCGGATCTTGGTCTTGGCGTCGGCAATGCCCGGCGCCGAGACGAACGCTGCGGTGATGGCCGCGGCGCAAAGCCCCTTCATTGTGTTACTTACACGAAACATGGAAACGTCTCCTCCAATTGCTGTCGATTTTGGTTCCGCCTTCTGCGCAGAGAAAATCAGCCCGGGCCTCTGCGGGAGTGGTCAAACAGGGATCGGAATGGAAAAACGCAACCGGGGAGAGCGCAGCAACGGCAGCAGCCGACATGATGCCGACTCCATCCGGTGCAATGATTTTAAGCCCACGCCCTGACATTGAGCCTCCCAAATTCCCCCGTTCCCGGGGATTTTATTCGAGCGTTGGCCGCTTCTTCTTATTAAAATCTCAATAATGAGACCATACATCTCATTATTGCATGCTTCTGTTCACCGCGCAAAATATATCTTGATATAAAATGTAAGCGCTTACATTTATAAAGCATCGCATCGTCTTATTTTGGAGTCAATGCCGTTTGCAGAAACCGGCGATCGCCCATGTCCGAGAAACCCTCGAATACACCCAATCTTCAAGACATTGCCACCGCCGCGGGGGTGTCGACGGCGACCGTATCACGCGTGCTCAACAGCCCCGCCGACGTGCGCCCGGCGATGCGCGAACGGGTAGAAGCGCAGATCAGGGCACTGGGTTACGTCCGTCACGGCGCCGCCCGTGCCCTGGCCTCTTCACGCTCGTTCACCATTGGCGCGGTAATCCCGACGCTTGAAAGTGCGATCTTCGCGAGCGGCGTTGATGCCGTCGAAAACTACCTCGCGGAAACCGGTTATACATTGCTTCTCGCCGTCACCAACTACGACCTGCAACATGAATACGAACAGGTACAGGCACTGATCGAACGAGGCGTCGACGGCATGATCCTGGTTGGCCGCGATCACGATGCCGGCACCCTCAATATGCTGGAGCGACAGCGCTGCCCCTTCATCACGACCTGGACCTATACGGAAGACGCCGCGTATCCCTGCGTCGGCTTCGACAATGCCGATGCGGCGCGGCGCATAACGGCACACCTGCTTGAGCTCGGACACAAACGCATTGGCGTCATTGCCGGTGTCACCGAAGGCAATGACCGGGCCTGGGAGCGAATTGTCGGGGTGCGCACCGCACTGAGATCCCGGCGCCTCAAACTCCAAGAAAATTGCCTGATCGAGAAGCCCTACGACGTCGGCGCGGGCCGGGACGGTCTCCGTTATTTGATGTCCCTTCCCAAATCGAAACGCCCGACGGCGATTTTCTGCGGCAACGACGTGCTGGCCATCGGTGCCGTGTTGGAAGCGCAGCACATGGGCATCCAAGTCCCTGACGACGTTTCCATCGTTGGCTTCGACGACCTGCCACTGGCAGAACATCTGTCACCCGGCCTCACCACTGTCCACGTCCCCAGCCGCCGCATGGGTATCTGCGCTGCCCAATACCTTCTGGCCCGCATCGCGGGTGAGTCCCCTGCGACACACAACGAACTACCGACCGATATCATGGTCCGCGGCACGACGGCACCACCGCGTCGCTGACGGAAAGACAGTTCGTCCGCACCCTCCCTTGCCCGGCCCGATGCGTCCGGTATGCTCTTCGGCAATTAACTGACTTAGGGAGGCATTTATGAATAAGGAACAATACGACGCCGGGATGAAGGTCCGCCGGGAAGTCCTCGGCGACGAGTACGTCGATCGCGCGCTCGCCAACAGCGACGAGCTCACCAAGCCCCTCCAGGACCTGGTCAACGAATACGGCTGGGGCGCCTGCTGGACCCGGCCCGGACTCGAGCGCAAGACGCGCAGCTTCATGAACATCGGCATGTTGACCGCCCTCAATCGTCCGCACGAATTGCAGGTGCACGTGCGGGGCGCCCTGAACAACGGCCTTACACGCGAAGAGATCGTCGAAGCCATCCTGCAGACCGCGATCTATTGCGGGATTCCCGCCGCGCTCGATAGCATGCGCAAGGCCAAGGAGGTCTTCGAAGCCGTGGACGCGGAGAGCTGATGGTTCAGCTTTCGGTTCTCGATCAATCAACGGCGGCGGCGGGTGTTCCGGAACCACAAGCGATCCGGGACACCGTCGCGCTTGCGCAATACTGCGAGGAACTCGGCTACAAGCGTTTCTGGGTGTCGGAGCATCATAACCATCCGACGATCCTCGGCACCGCGCCGGAAATTCTGATGGCCGCCATCGCGCAGGTAACCTCGACGATCCGCATCGGCAGCGCCGGCGTGATGCTGCCGCACTATGCGCCGCTCAAGGTCGCGGAACAGTTTCGTGTGCTGGAAGCGTTGGCGCCCGGACGCATCGACCTCGGCCTCGGCCGTGCACCGGGCTCCGACGGCAAGACCGCGTTCGCCTTGAACCCCAACGCGCACGAGGACGCGGAACACTTTCCCGCCAACGTCCGCGACCTGATGGCGTGGGTGTCGGGCCAGCCGCTCTTGACGGGACATCCCTTCAACGGCCTGGTCGCCAAACCGCAAAGCGACACGTCGCCGGAAATCTGGATGCTCGGCACCTCGGATTACGGCGCGCAGGTCGCGGCGCATTTCGGCATCCCGTATTGTTTCGCGCATTTCATCACGGACGGCCGGGGCGTCGAACGGGCGTTCCAGATCTACCGGGACAACTATCAACCCAGCGAGCGCTTCCCCGAACCCATTGCCAACGTCTGCGCCTGGGCGCTCGCCGCCGAAACGGATGAAGATGCCGAGCGCCTGTTCTCGACCCGCGCGCATTGGAAAGTCCGGCGCGACATGGGCGACCTGCGCCCGATTCAATCGCCGGACGCAATCAAGGATTTCAATTATTCGGAAGGGGAAAAAGCGCGCATCGCCGAACTACGTGCCGGCGCCATCATCGGCACCGGCGAGACGGTGTATGAGCAACTCTCCAACATGGCCGGGAACTACGGCATCGACGAGGTCGTCGTCCTCACCTGGACCCATGATCAGGAAGACCGCCGGAATTCTTATCGGTTACTGGCCGAAGCGAAACAGAAAAGCTGAGAAGCGGTCATTCCGGTACCTATGCTTCGAGACGGATGCAATGCATCCTCCTCAGCATGAGGCGATCTCTCCTGCCGGGAACCTCATCCTGAGGAGCGGCGCAGCCGCGTCTCGAAGGACGAGGCTGCAAATTGAAGCCGAGTCACACCCCTTCCGCGATCACCGCGTCGCGGCGGGCGTTCGCGGCGGCGATCTCGTCGCGGACGAAGCCGGACAGTTTCTCAATCGCATCGGCGATCGGAACGATGTCTTTTTCTTCGGTCAGGCGGTTGTAGATTTCCACCTTACCGTCCGCGAGATCACGACCGAACACGACGCGAAGCGGCATGCCGAGGATATCCGAGTCCTTCAGCTTCGAACCGATTGATCCCTTGCGGTCGTCGACGATGCATTCGCAGCCCAAGGCTTCCAGCTTCTCGCCCATGTCTTCGGCGGCCTTCATCATCTCTTCGTTTTCGGCCTTCACCGGAATCAGGTGCGCGTGGAACGGTGCGATGATCACGGGCCACTTGATACCGTTCTCCCTGTCGTTGTTCTGATCGACGAGGGTTTGCAGGATGCGTGTCGTGCCGATCCCGTAACAGCCCATCTGGAAATGACGGAACTGTTGGTTGGCGTCGGTGACACCGGCGTTGAGGGGCTCGGAATACTTGGTGCCGAGCTTGAACACGTGGCCGATCTCGATACCCCGGCATTGCTGCAGGGGCTTGCCGTCCGGCGCGATTTCGCCCGGGTTGGCCATGCGCACGTCGACAATTTCCGGCATGTCAAAGTCGCGTCCGGGCTGGACGCGGATGGCGTGACGGTCCGGCGCGCAGCAACCGGAAACCAGGCTGGTCAATCCCTCGAGGGTCCGGTCGGCAATGACCTTGGCGCCCGGCTTCATATTGATCGGGCCGACGTATCCGGGCGGGCAGCCTGCGACTTTTTCGACGGTTTCCGCATCGGACGGTTGTGCGGCAATGGCGCCGAAGTGGTTGCCCAACTTCACAGCATTAACGTCGCAATCGCCGCGGATCAGAACGACGACCTGCTCCACCTTGTCTTGATAGACCAGATCGAAGACCAGCGTTTTGAGAACCGCCGACGGATGCACGCCGACGAAATCGGCGACCTTGTTGATGGTTTCGCTATCGGGTGTATCGATGATTTCCATCTCGCCGTCTTCGGCTTTCTCAGGCGCCGGTGCATCGGCGACCGCGCGTTCGACGTTGGCGGCGTAGCCGTCGGTATAAAGAAGCGTATCCTCACCCGCTTCGGACACCGCCATGAACTCTTCCGACGCGGAGCCGCCGATAGCGCCGGAGTCGGCCTGCACCACGATGTAATCGAAGCCCAGCTTCTTATAGATCGCGTGATAGGCCTGGCGCATCTTGCGGTAAGCAAGGTCCAGCCCTTCTTCGTCGATGTCGAAGGAATAGGCGTCCATCATGATAAATTCGCGCGACCGCAGCAGTCCCGAACGCGGCCGTAGCTCGTCGCGGAACTTCAGGTTCTGCTGGAATAGATTGAGCGGCAGTTGCGCCGGGCTCTTGATCAGGCTTTTGCCGAGATCGCAGACAACCTCTTCCGCCGTCGGGCTGAGGCCGAACAGGCGCTCCTTTCGGTCGCGGGACTGGAACATCAGGTTGGCATGCTCGTAAACCGCCCAGCGGCCGGTCTTCTGCCAGATTTCCGCACTCTGCAGGATCGGCAGGCGCACCTGCATCCCGCCGTATCGCGTGATCTCTTCGGAGATGATCCGCGAGACCTTGTCCTCGACCCGGTACAGAAGTCCGGCGACGCAGTAAATCCCGGCCGCGTGCTGATGCAGATAGCTGCCGCGCAGCAACCATGCCTGCGCGATATCGTCGGCGTCGGCAGGCATTTCACGAAGAACTTGAATGCCGATTTGCGAAGCTTTCATGGCGTCGAACGTACCCTCTTACCTAAATCCGGGACCGGCCCAAGCCGGTGTTGGCAGGAACCTACTCCGCGCGCCCCGGATTTTCCACCGCAATTCAGCGATAGATGTAGATCGGGCTGGTCCAGGCAAG
>MDSW01209232.1_pt1 | contig 13238 bp, 13 predicted proteins | sample 811171 | NCBI WGS metagenome assembly MDSW01 (sample SAMN05326641, study PRJNA326480) | marine metagenome | isolation source: seawater | place: Atlantic Ocean: North West | collected 2012 | reverse complement strand
ACTCCTCATATTTGTTATCTTCATTACTTGATTCTTTTTTATTTGAATAAACATTCTTTGTCACATCTGTTGATGAACCTGCATTTATATTTTCTGCTCTTTGAATTGATTTTGACCTGCAATAATAAAGGCTTTTTAGTCCTTTTTTCCAAGCTTGGAAATGTAATTGATGAAGATCTTTTTTATGTACATCTGCTGGAACAAAAACGTTTACAGACTGTGCCTGCGAAATGTGAGGTGTTCTATCCGCACCCAATTCTACAATCCATCTTTGATCAATTTCAAAAGCAGTTTTAAATGTATCTTTTTCTTCACTGGTTAAAAAATCTAGGTGAGAAACTGAGCCTTGGTTTGTTGTTATAGTTGACCACACCTCGTCATTATTTCTTTTATATTTTTCAAGAACTCTAGCTAAATATTTGTTCCTCACATTATACGATCCAGACAAAGTTTTGTGTGTATAGCTATTAGCTGCTATTGGCTCAATACCAGGAGATGCTCCTCCACAAATAATTGAGATAGATGCCGTGGGAGCTATTGCAGTTTTATTTGAAAATCTCTCTTTTATTCCAAACTCTTCAGCGTCTGGGCAAGCTCCTCTTTCATCTGCAAGATCTTTTGATGCCTTATCAACTTTTTCTTGTATGTTGGAAAATATTTTTTTATTCCATACTTTGCTCATAACTGATCCAAAAGGAATACTCTTTTGTTGGAAATAAGAATGCAAACCCATAACTCCAAGACCTACGCTTCTTTCTCTGGCTGCTGCATACTTAGCATTAGCAAAACTTTCAGGTGCTTTTTTGATAAAGTCTTCAAGAACATTATCCAAGAATCTCATAACATCATCTATAAAGTTTTTATCATCCATCCATTCATCATATTTTTCAATATTGAGAGAAGATAAGCAACAAACTGCTGTTCTTTCATTACCTTCTCTATCTTTTCCGGTAGGAAGAGTAATTTCACTACAAAGATTTGATGTTTTTACTGTTAATCCAGCTAACTTGTGGTGTTGAGGAATTTGTCGGTTAACTGTATCAATATATATTATGTAAGGTTCTCCAGTTTCAACTCTTGCTGTTAATAATCTTATCCATAAATTTCTCGCTGAGAGAGTCCCTTGTACAGAACCATCTTTTGGACTTCTAAGTGCCCACTGGCTGTCAGTTTCTACTGCTCTCATAAATGCATCTGAAACCAAAACGCCGTGATGTAAATTAAGCGATCTTCTATTTGTATCGCCACCCGTCGGTCTTCTCATTTCTATAAATTCCTCTATCTCGGGATGATCAATTGGAAGGTAACAAGCAGCAGATCCTCTCCTTAATGAACCTTGACTTATAGCAAGGGTAAGTGAGTCCATAACTTTTATAAAAGGAATAATTCCTGAGGTCTTTCCAACTTTTCCAATTTTTTCACCAATAGATCTAAGATTGCCCCAATAACTTCCTATTCCACCACCTCTAGCAGCTAACCAAACATTTTCACTCCATAGATCTAAAATTCCCTCTAAGCTATCGCCTGCTTCATTTAAAAAACAAGATATCGGCAACCCTCTTTCTGTACCTCCGTTAGAAAGAACAGGTGTAGCCGGCATAAACCAAAGCTTACTAATATAATTATAAAGTCTTTGTGCGTGTATATTGTTATCTGCATATGTGCTGGCGACTCTTGCAAATAAATCTTGGTAAGATTCGTTTTGACCTAAATATCTATCGCTTAAAGTTGCTCTTCCGAAATCGGTAAGGTTTTTATCTCTAGATCTATCGATTTTTATCGTTATTCCTTTATCATTTTGAAATAACTCAGTTTCCTGATTTAATGAAAATAAATCAGGTTTTTTTTCATTAAGATCTTTTAGATCCTTGTTTTGTATTTTTTCTAAATTTGTGACAGCCTTTTCTATTGCCAAAGATACGTTTTTATTCATATTTCCTTTAATTTAACCGATTTTTAGAGTAAAACAACTATATGTTGTGTTACATTTCTATTAATATACTAAATAACATATATATCAAGAGAACATTACACGAACATAAATATTTTTTCAAGTTTAAATTAATTCTGTTAAACCTTTGTTGATAATCTTTGTAAACAATGAAAATCAAGCATAGTGGTTTTAGAGAATATGATGCCAGGTGGCTTTACCCCAACGATATAGATTTAAATGGTCTGGAGGAATTAGGAAAAGGACTTGGTACTCAAGTTGTAAAAAAAACAAATAAGGAAAATCCTAAAATCATAGTAGGTCACGACTATAGATCTTACAGTGATGAGGTAAAAAAAGCCTTAATTAAAGGTTTAATATCGACAGGATGTAATGTTGAAGATATAGGGCTTTCGTTAACCCCAACTGTTTATTTTTCTCAATTCAAATTAAATTCAGATGCAATTGCTATGGTAACTGCTAGCCATAACGAAAATGGGTGGACAGGAGTTAAAATGGGAATTGAAAAAGGTCTAACTCATGCTCCGGAGGAAATGAATGAATTAAGAGAAATAACTTTAAATAAAAAATTTATTAAAGGCATAGGGACTCATAAAAAAATAGAAAATTTTCAAAAAATTTATATTCAAGATTTAATCGATAAAAATAAATTAAAACAAAAAATTAAAGCTGTTGTTGCATGCGGAAATGGAACGGCTGGGGTGTTTGCTCCAAATATTTTAAAAGGTATAGGTTGTGATGTAATAGAGTTAGATTGTGAGTTAGATTTTAATTTTCCAAAATATAATCCTAATCCTGAAGATTTAAAAATGCTTTATGCAATCTCAAAATGTGTCAAGGAAAATAATGCAGATATTGGTTTTGGTTTTGATGGAGATGGAGATCGAGTCGGCGTTATAGATGAAAAAGGAAATGAGATATTTGCTGATAAAATTGGATTAGTTATTGCAAGAAATCTATCAAAGAAACATCAAAGGTCAAAATTTATTGTTGATGTAAAATCTACTGGATTATATTTAAAAGATAAAATTCTTCAGGAAAATAACTGTGAGACAATATATTGGAAGACAGGGCACTCTCACATAAAAAGAAAGGTAAACAAGGAGAGAGCGTTAGCTGGTTTTGAAAAAAGCGGACATTTCTTTTTTAATAAACCTCTTGGGTATGGTTACGATGACGGTATTAATTCTGCAATACAAATCTGTCACTTATTAAATAACGAAAGAAATAAAATGAGTTCTATAATTGACGCTCTTCCTAAAACATATCAGTCTCCTACAATGGCTCCTTATTGTAAAGATGATGAAAAATATAAAGTTGTCGAAGGTCTTGTTAAGGAAGTTGAGAATATAAAGAAGAAAAATATTAAAATTGATAACCAGCTAATTAAAGAAATTTTAACAGTAAATGGTGTTAGATTTATTCTTGAAGATGGATCGTGGGGATTAATTAGAGCATCTTCAAATAAACCCTCTTTAGTTGTTGTTACAGAAAGTGCATCGTCGGAAAATGGAAAGAAAAAAATATTTAATTTTATAGATAATTTACTTCAAAAAACTGGAAAAATCGGGGAATACGATCAAAAAATTTAAAGATTAAAATATTCGTACAAAAATCTACTTGCAATTATTATTAAAAAAAAAACCAAACAATTTAGATATTATTTCTCTTTTGATTTTGTGGACTGTCGTGGCCCCTACCTTTGCCATAATAATAGTTATTGGTATAAATAATAAAAAAGCAGGTATATTTATAAAACCAATACTCAGAGGTATGTCTGTTTTAAAAAATATTCCAGATATTAAAAATCCTAGACACCCAAATACAGATATAAAAAAACCAATAGAGGCTGCACTTCCTATTGCTTTATTTATTGAATAGCCAACAAACTTTAATATTGGTACATTCATAATTGCACCTCCAATACCCATCAACGAAGAAACAAAACCAACGATGAAACCAAAAAATGTTCTTTGAAATAAAGTAAATTTTAATTTAATTTTTGTTTTATCTTTAAGAAAAATCAAATTTAGGGCTAATAAATAAATAATTATGCTAAAAAAGAGAACTAGAGATTTGGTGTTCATTGATGCAGCAAAAAAACTTCCAATAATAACTCCAATAACAACAAATATTCCGTAGGTTCTGACTACATTAAAGTCTACAGCTTTATGTTTATAATGTGTGTAAACTGACATAATAGCTGTTGGAACGATTATAGCAAATGAAGTACCAACTGCTAAATGCATTATAAATGATTTATCTATTCCAATAGCTCCAAAAATATAAAAAAGACAAGGAACTGTAATTATTCCTCCACCAATGCCAAAAAATCCTGCAAAAAAACCCGCAACTATAGCTGTTAACGATATGATCAATAAAAAAAATATAATTTGATCTGTTACAAAAGTTTCCATTATGAAGCAGTTTGGTTGGCTTTTTCGTTATTTTGAGCAATCTTCATAATATGATTTACTTTTTGAAAATCTGAGTCCCTCGCCATCATATTGTCACTTAAAAATCTTTTCCATTTGTTTGCTCCATTTTGACCGTGATATAATCCAACTGTATGTCTCATAATTTGGTTTACTCTTGTTCCTTGTTTCACCTCTTCTTTTACATATTCAACTAATTTTTCTGCTACCTCTGACCTTGAAGGAATATTTTTATTTTTAAAAATTTTATCTTCAATGTCTGCCAAAAAATAAGGATTTTGATAAATAGCTCTACCTATCATTACACCATCACAATTTTTCAAATGATTTTTAATTTCATCGGAATTCGTAATTCCACCATTAATTATTATTTCAAGATCATTATTTGAATTTTTAATTTCATAAACCAAAGGATAATTTAATTTTGGAATTTTTAAATTTTCTTTTGGTGTAAGTCCTTTCAAAATAGCTTTTCGAGCATGTAAAATTATTGTTTTACATCCTGCGTTAGATATTTTTTTTATAAATGAGTTTAGGTATTCAAAGTTTTCTACCTCGTCATACCCTATTCTGGTTTTTGCAGTAACTGGAATTTTACAACAATTTATCATTTCATTTATACATTCAGCAACGAGATCTGGTTCTTTTATAAGACATGCTCCAAATTTATTTTTTTGAACTTTTTTACTCGGACATCCCAAGTTTATATTTATTTCGTCATAGCCCATACCTTCGGCTATTTTGCAAACTTCAGATAATTCTTTTTTATCAGATCCACCAACCTGTAAAGCTAGAGGTTTTTCAATTTTATTAAATCCTAAAATCTTTTTTCTATCCCCGTGAATAGCAGATTTAGTGGCTACCATCTCACTATAAAGCATAACTTTTTTACTTAATAATCGTAAAAAGTATCTTTCGTGACGATCCGTACAATCCATCATTGGAGCTACACAAATTTTTCTATTGATTTTCAATTATTTTTGTTCTTCTTTTACTTCTTCTTTTACTTCTTCGGTGAGCTCTAATGGAGTAGCATTATTTTCAGACTCTTTTTCCACATCTTTTTTTTCATCCTTAAGAGGAGCGCTTTGAGTTGGAATTTTTCTCACTCTTTTAGATGGAAGAATTGCAGCACCAGACTTTGAAACCTCTCCTTTGTATTGTTTTTCGAAATCATCTGATACCTCCTCTTCTGTTTCCTCTTCTTCAAAGGTTTCGTCCGGCTCTTTTCTTAATCTTAAGATTGCGTTTTTTTTAAGTTCATCAACATTGAGTTTTCCTGTAGCAATTTCCCTTAGTGCAATAACAGTTCTTTTGTCATTATCTTCTTCTACAAGCATCTCTGCCCCAGAATTTAGCTGAGATGTTCTCTCTTTTGCTAGTAAAACTAAATCATATTGATTTTCAATTTTATCTAAACAGTCTTCTACGGTGATACGAGCCATATGAGTTAGCAATAAATAATGAAAAGCTATATTAAAATCAAGTTTTTTTTGACAAAATAATTGGTTTAACGGCGCTTTTTATAACTAATAAAGCTAATAATGAAAAACTTATGTAAAGAATACTTATTAAGGATATGGTCTCAATTGAAAATCCATTGTCAATTAAAAGTCCAAATAAAGCTGTTCCAAAAGCAGTTGAGAACACCATTAATGCAGTGGTCAAAGCTTTAATACCTCCTAAATATCTCACTCCGTAAATCTCTGCCCAAGTAGATGAACCTAAAACGTTAGCTAAACCATTTGAAATTCCCATTAACCCAAAAAATAAGTATGCTGAAAACCTAACGTCAAAATAATATATAATTAGAAGACCAAGTAATAGTGGTATATTCATATATGGTATTAATCTGCGGCTTGTAAATTTATCTACTAAAAAACCAGATGAAATTAACGTTAAAATTGAAGTGATAGAATAAATCATAAAAGATTGAGGGATTATATATGCTCCCCACAGTTTCGATTCTGAAATAAAAGATTGATATATAAAAACTCCTGTAACAATCCACGGCATTGCTAACATATTCAATGAAATTATATAAAATTTAAAATCTTTTAAAACTTCAGATCTCTTCCAACTTTTTATGTATTTTACATTTTTTTTATTTTGATTAAAATCTGAAATCTCTCTAGAGTGAAAAGTAATATTTTTTATAGTATAAAAAACAACAATTGGTAAAATTATAAATATAACAAGAGAAATAAAATGCCAAATTGTTCTCCAAGAAAAAATAGTTAGTAGAAAAATAATTAAAATTGGTAAAATAAATTCTGCTGAAGATAATCCAAACCAAATGCCGCTCAAAGCCCTACCTCTTCTTTTATTAAAATATCTGGAAACTGTTGTTGAAGATGTATGTGACATTAAACCTTGTCCAGAAAACCTCATTAAAAATATTGCAATTATTAATAAATAAATATTATTAATTAATGAAAAAAAAATTGATGAAAAAAAAAGAATTCCAATAACAATTAAAGAATAGTTAAAAAGTTTAATATCATCTATTTTTTTTCCAAACCATATAAGAACTAAGCTTGAGCAAATTGTTGCTGAAGCATAAATTGTGCCAAATTGTCCGTGGGTAATATTTAATTCATCTCTAATACTAGGATTAAACAATCCAAGAAAAAAACTCTGTCCAAAACTAGAAAAAAATGTAAATATGAATCCAAATAATAAAACTTTTTTATTTATACTGAGGTTTAACATATGGCAAAAGTATCTTTCATTGGTTTAGGTGTAATGGGTTACCCTATGGCAGGACATATATCAAAAGCTGGACACGATGTAACTGTTTTTAATAGAACAACATTAAAAGCAGAGAAATGGGTAAAAGAACATAAAGGTAAATTAGCTAAAACACCAATGGAAGCAGCTAAAGAATCAGATTTTATATTTACTTGTGTTGGAAATGATAATGATCTGAAAGAAGTAACCCTAGGAGATAAGGGTTTGTTTAAGTCAGCAAAAAAAAATTGCGTTTATATTGATAACACTACGGCTTCAGCAGAAATAGCTAGGGAGCTTTATAAAAAAGCCGAAGGTTTGGGTTTTCAATTTTTAGATGCCCCAGTTTCTGGGGGGCAGGCTGGTGCAGAAAATGGGGCTTTAACTGTTATGATGGGTGGAAATGAAGAAGCATTTATAAAAGCGTCCCCCATAATAGATTGCTATAGTAAAAAAATTAAATTGCTGGGCCCTGCTGGAAATGGACAATTAGCAAAAATGGTAAATCAAATTTGTATTGCAGGTGTGGTCCAAGGTTTGTCCGAAGCAATAAATTTTGGACTTAATGCAAAGTTAAAAATGGAAGATGTTATCGAAACCATCTCTAAAGGTGCGGCACAATCTTGGCAAATGGAAAATAGATTTAAAACTATGATAGATGATAAATTTGATTATGGTTTTGCTGTTGACTGGATGAGAAAAGATTTAAAAATTGCAATGGAAGAAGCAAAAAGAAATAATTCTCCACTTCCCATTACAAAAATTATTGATGATTATTATGCAGAAGTTCAAAAAATGGGTGGTAACAGATGGGATACATCTAGTTTAATTAAAAGATTTAGAAAATAATAGTGTCTGAAAAACAATTGAGTTATTACGAAAATTTCCAAGAAATTGAAAAAAAACTTTGGAGTCTTTTGATAGAAGCTGTAAAAGATAGAGATTCTGAATTTAGAACACCTGTATTTATTTGCGGTGATAATAAAGATTTAGATGGTAGAGTTGTAGTTCTAAGGAAAGCGGACCAAAAAAATAACTTTGTTCAGTTTCATAGTGATATAAGATCATCAAAAATTAAAAAAATAAAAAAAAATCCTAATTGCTCATTATTATTTTATGGAAAAAAAGAAAAAATCCAGCTTAGGTTGAAAATAAATTCTCAAATTAATTTTAATAATGATGTTTCAAAAAAATCGTGGGAAAAAACCGGTCACATAAGCAGAAAATGCTACTTGGTTGCTAATGGACCTGGAACTATATCAGACAAACCTACCTCAGGACTAAGTGGTAAATTTGATAATTTTGATTACACCAAACAAGAAAGTGAAGAAGGATATAAGAATTTTTGTGTAATTAAATGTAATATCACTAGCATAGAGTGGTTATATTTAGCAGCAAAGGGGCATAGAAGAGCTCTTATCGATTTAGAAGGTATAAAAAAATTTAGTTGGTTGGTTCCTTAATTACTTTTTATATTTTTTTGAACCATCAACATAATGCTTCGCATTTTCCAAAATGGCTTTTGTTTCGTCGTTAGTAACTTTTCGCAGAACTTTTCCAGGACTTCCTACAACAAGAGAATTATCAGGTATAACTTTGTTTTCAGTAATTAAAGTATTTGCCCCAATAATACAATTTTTTCCAATTTTAGCATTATTTAAAATAATACTTCCGATACCTATTAGAGTATCATCAGAGATTTTACAGCCGTGTAACATTACCATATGACCAACAGTAACCCTTTTACCGACTGTTATGGGAAACCCAGGGTCGGTATGAAGGACACTGCCGTCCTGTATATTTGAGTTTTCACCAATTTTAATAAGTTCAATATCTCCGCGTAGGACTGCATTAAACCAAATGCTAGAATTTTTTTCTAGTTTTACTTTACCTATAATTGTTGCGTTAGGAGCTATCCAAGCTTCTGGGTGAACCTCTGGAACGTTTTTTTCGAAGTCATAAATCATTATTTTATGTATAATACATTATGGTTTTAACTAAAACACCTATCTGTAATTTTGGAGAAAAAGCTAACTCTTTTAAGCTAAAAGGAACTGACAGTAAAATTCATAGTCTTGAAGACCATATAGGTAAAAAAGGAATTTTGATAATGTTTATCTGTAATCATTGTCCTTACGTAAAAGCAGTTATAGAAGATATTGTTAATGATTGTAAAAGTTTAGAAAAGGATGGATTAAAGTCTTTAGCAATAATGTCTAATGATACGAAAAATTATCCTGAAGACTCTTTTGAAAATATGATTTCTTTTAGCAAAAAACACAGATTTGAATTCCCTTATTTAATTGATGAAAATCAAGAAGTAGCTAAAAAATATGGTGCTGTATGCACACCAGATTTTTTTGGATATAATAGTAAACTTGAATTACAATACAGGGGTAGAATTAGAGAATTAAAAGATTTGAAACCTATTAAAGATTCTGAAAGTGACCTATTGAAAGCAATGCGCTTAGTAATTGAAACTGGAAAAGGACCAAAAGATCAAATTCCAAGTATGGGCTGCAACATTAAGTGGGTTAAGTGATGTTTGTTATATCAACAAGAAGTTTTCCTCCTGAAATTGGTGGTATGCAAAACTTAATGGGTGGATTAGCTAACGCTCTTGTAAATCATGGGCCGGTGAAAGTTTTTGCAGACAAGTCAGAAAACTTTGATAACTATGATCAAACTTCAAAAGCAGAGATTGAAAGATTTGGTGGTATAAAAATTTTACGTAAATACAGAAAGGCCAATAGAATTTTTGAGTATTTAAAAAGCAATCAAAATATAAGATCAGTTTTCTTTGATCATTGGAAAAGTATTGAAAAAATTAATAATGATATTATCAAAAATATACCAACATTTTGTTTAATACACTCAAAAGAAATTAATCACCCTAAAGATTCTCCTACAAATAAGAGAATTTTAAATTCTATGAAAAAAACTAAATACATTGTTGCAAATTCAAATTTTACAAAAAATTTAGCAGTAAATATTGGAATACCTAAAGAAAAAATTCACATTATTCATCCTGGTTGTGATGAGGCATTAAAAATAAAAGAGGAATTTCAAGTGAAAGCCAATGAATTTTTTAAAAACTCATTCCCAAGAATAATTACTGTTGCAAGATTGGATAGAAGAAAAAATCACCAAAATATTTTAATGTGTTTAAGAAATTTAAAAGAAAAATACCCAAAAATTAAATATATTAGTGTCGGTGATGGTGAAGAAAAAAATAATCTATTATCTTTAGTAAAAGAATTAAAAATAGAAAAAGAGGTTACTTTTCTAGATAATGCAGAAAAAGATTTAAAAAATGCTTTAGTAAAAAATTCAAATTTATTCCTTATGCCGTCAATAAGGTTCGAAAGATCTGTGGAGGGTTTCGGTATTTCGTATATCGAAGCGGCAACTTATGGGGTTGGTTCTATTGCTGGAAAAGAGGGTGGTGCGAGTGATGCTGTGTTTCATGAAAAAACTGGTCTTATATGTGATGGCAACGATATTAACTCTATTTATAAAAGTATTGTTAAATTTATGGAAAATGAAAACTATATGAAGTTTGGATCTAATGCTTTAAAATTCTCAGAAAAATTTAATTGGAATAAAAAAATAAAGGAATATTTAAAATTAATTTAAATTTTCTTTTATTTTTTCAAAAACATCGGAAACATTTAATTTTTTTAAATCATCAACTTTGATACACTTAAAATTTTCTGTTTCCATACTTACTTTTTCTGGTGTTGTGTGACTACCAAATAGAGCTAGACCATTTTTATTTAAATGAGCACAAATGTGTGCTGGTCCTGTATCATTTGAAATTATGTATTTTGCATTTTTTATAAGGCTAATTAATTCGATAATATTTATAGGTTTTTTTTTATTCAAAATTATATTTACTTTAAATTTATTAGCCTCATTTATTTCGTTTGGACCAGGAGCTATTGCGATATTATATTTTAGACCATACTCCTTATTTAGAAGAGTAACTAGTTCATGATAATATGGCCATTTTTTTTTAGATAGTTTGGGTGAGCAGAAAGGAAAAATTAAAATATAATCTCCTTCAAAATTTTGGTTTGTTATATTTCTTATATTTCTTATAGCCCAATTTAAATCAGGTTTTGTAGTAAATTCAGTTTTATTTATACCAGCTCTATTTAATTGAAATTTCATTCTATCTAAAACTGGAAGTTCTTTTTCTTCTTGGAGTGACTCTTTTGACAACGAAGTTCGGCTATCAGACCAAAAAACTTCTCTTTCAAAAATAAATTTTTTGTAAAAATTAGTTCTCGAAGAGTTTTGAAGATCAAAAATTTTTTTAAAAGAAAATCTTTTAAGTGTTTTTTTTAATTTTTTAAGATAGAATAAATTCCATCTTGGTAATCTTTTGTCAATTACGATACCATCTAAGTAGGGGCAGGATGACATAAATTCAGCGTATGGGGGTGTTGTTAATAAAAACACTTTGTCATCAGAAAAATTTTTTTTAATATCCTTAATAGCGCCATTTGCTTGAATTATATCTCCTAATGAACCGTGTTTGATTATCAATATATTTGACATTAAATCTTAAATTAACATAATTTATTAATATTAAATGAAAAAAATTTTGATTGAAGTTTCAATTGGAGAATTGCTTGATAAACTAAGTATTTTAGAGATTAAACTTGAAAAAATCACTGATAAAGAATCTTTGAAAATAATTCAAAAGGAATATGAGTCCTTAAAAAAAGTAAGATTTGATACTGCTGATAAAGAAAAATATAAAGATCTATACAAAGAGCTTAAATCGATTAATGAAAAATTATGGAATATAGAAAATGAAAAAAGACTTTGCGAAAAAGAATCTGACTTTACTGAAAAATTTATTATGTTATCTAGAGATGTTCATTTTAATAATGATAAAAGAGCTAAAATCAAATCTGAAATAAACAAACTTTTACAATCCAGTATTCAAGAAATTAAGGAATATACAAAATATTAAATATTATTTCACATAATATAATTTTTTTTCAATTAATATAATTAAATGAGATTATTTTTGAGATGAGGAGGCAAAATTCCATCTACAATCGAAACTAGGAATAAATACTTCTGAAATCTTTGCGTTTCCAAAATTATTTTTTAACAACTCAATCCAATTTTTAACTTGCTTAGGTTTTTTCGACATACACCCAACTTGAGCTGTTATAACGCCTCCAGGCTTTAGAATTCTTTTTAAACCTTTCATATTCTTTGCGGCTAAGTTTATGCAAAAGTCATCATCATTAAGATCAACAAAAATTTTATCATATTTTTGATCTTTAACCTTTTTAATACTTTCAAATGCATCACCCCAGTAAGTTTTAACTTTATTGTTTGCTTTTATATCTCCGCAAACTTTTGGAATATGTTTTTGACAAACTTTTACTACTTCAGGATCTAATTCATACCAGTCGATCAAATCAAAACCTTTAGATGAAAGTTCTCTTGCTACACCTCCATCTCCGCCACCAATTATAGCTGCACTGGAATTATCCTTTGAAAGGCTAAGTGCTGAATTAACAAATTGACCACTATATTTTTTTTCATCTTTTTCAGCTACTTGTAACTCGCTATCAATAAATAGAGCATTACCAAACTCTTCTAATTTTAAAATTTCTATATGTTGTCCAACTTTTGATACAAAATTTTCTAAAGCATCATCCACAACATAATATTTTTTGTGTCCTGGTGTGCTGTATATGTCTTCATATACGCCTTTATTGCTCCTATCAAAACTCCTTACCACTGCCCTTTCATGTTTAATTTCGTTTTTTAAAACATCTAAAGCGGCAGTTGGTGAAATTTTTCCACAAGTAAAGAAATCAAAGCTAATTATGCCTCTTTCTGGGAAAGTATGAAAACTCATATGGCTTTCCGCCAACAGAGCTAAACAAGTGTAACCTTGGGGTTTAAATACTTTCTCGGAAATATTCAAAACTTCAATTTTAGCTTTCTTGGCAATTTTATATATGACTTTATTGTAAAAATTAGGAGAGTACTCCTTTTTTACACCTAGAAAATCTATTGTTACGTGTTCCCCAACTTTTTTCATAAAAAATTATCCTTTTTTATAATTTTTCATTTTACCTAAGACAATT
>MDSW01198532.1_pt1 | contig 13241 bp, 8 predicted proteins | sample 811171 | NCBI WGS metagenome assembly MDSW01 (sample SAMN05326641, study PRJNA326480) | marine metagenome | isolation source: seawater | place: Atlantic Ocean: North West | collected 2012 | reverse complement strand
TAATATTTTAAACAATTTTTATAAGACCTAGTATGGTTAAGTGGATTAAACATATTGTCATCTGAGTAGGAAATTATTGACGTTTTTGGAGAGACTCTTTTGACTTCTTTAAGTGTCCGGGGTCGGATCATATTCCCTTTTTCGATCCACAGTATATGAGGTTTAAAACTTTTAACACTGGAGACTATTTTGTTATTGATTTTTTCGGTATCTAAATGGATTTTCAGTTTCCAAGCTATACGGAATAATAGAGATTGAGGAACATATCCTAAATTAGCCCCCCCAATTGGACTATGAGAAAGAGACTTTAATTGATAGCCAAGGCGGCGGCATGAATTTGAACGAGAGGAACCTTTGGAGTAAAAGTTTAAGTCACCAATAAATAAAATTTTTTTGTTCATTTCGTTGATTTTCTTAAATATTATTTTTTAAAAAAGTAAACTCAAAGAGTAATAAGATAATTTAAAATTTAAGTGAATATATTTTATTGAAAAGTTAAAATTGCAATTTGGAAACATAGCAGGTATTTCAATTAGACTCTTATGTTGTCATTGGATCGTTCCATTCGATTATTAAAAGCTGCACCAAAAAAATATTACTACTAGTGCAATGGAATTTATACCAAATGGAAACTTTATATGTGTGGAATAGCCGGAATAATTTCTAATCGCCCAATAAATAAGAGAGTTGTTCACGGGATGATTGAACAACTGATTCATCGAGGACCAGATGGAGAGGGGGTGTGGTTAAGTGAGAACTCGCAGGTTTGCTTTGGGCACAGACGACTTTTTGTGATCGACCCTAGTCCAAGTGGATCGCAGCCTATGATAGACCCCTCAGGTCGATATATCATTACTTTTAATGGGGCTATCTATAATTATTTAGAGCTTAGAGATCAACTTCAATCCACGGGCGTCAGATTTCGTTCAAATTGTGACACGGAGGTGCTTTTGGAGAGCTACAAAGCGTGGGGAAAAGCTTGCCTAGAGAGATTAAACGGAATGTTTTCTTTCGCCATTTATGACATGCACCGTAATCAAATTTTTTGCGCAAGAGATAGATTTGGAGAAAAACCCTTCTTATTTTGGCGAGGGGCAGATTATTTCGCTTTTGCGTCTGAATACAAAGCCTTGTTTGTGCTAAATGATCTAGACGTTGCAATTGATGAACACAGAATGTTGAGATTCTTAGATCAGCCTAGACAGGGCTTAGATGATAACAGAGAAACCTTGTTTAGGGGGGTTGAACAATTGCTTCCAGGGGAGTCAATGTCTATTGACGCAGCGTCGCTAGAAGCAGAAATTCAGCGCTATTGGGAGCTTGACCCCGTCCCTGAATTAGAAAAAATCGATAAAGCTACCGCTGTAGAGCAATTTTATTTTCTTCTTGAGGATTCAGTTCGCATTCGAATGCGAAGTGATGTGCCTGTAGGCTCTGCTTTGTCGGGTGGGCTAGACTCAAGCAGCATAGTGGGGCTCAACAGAAAATTACTTGGCGCTGGTTATAAGTATAATACATTCACCGGTTCTTTTCCGGGATATCTAGAGGATGAGAGTAGTTTCGCTGAAATTGTAAGGCAAAGATTTGATTTAGTAGGACATATAACTTGTCCCAATGAGAATAATTTCATAGACGATCTTGAAAATTTCATATGGTTTAATGAATTACCGGTGGGAAGCGCCAGTCAATACTGTCAGTGGTCAGTTTTTAGACTAGCTAAGGAAAAAGGAATTACCGTCCTCCTTGATGGGCAGGGGGCAGATGAAGTTTTAGGAGGGTATGAGCAATATTTTGCCCAGTACCTGTCAGCAATTTCTGCATTTGAGAGTAGGAAAGTTCTCTCAAAAGAGAGAGAGGATATTTTAGCGCGATATCCATTCGCATTAAAACGAGGGGCTCTTAAAGGAGCCTTGCCCTACAAATATTCTTGGTTTTTAGCTCATCTTTTAGGGAAAGGGAGTGACTTTTTATTTGGAGTTTCACCCGAAATAGCTATAGCCGTTAAAAAAGCTAATGTGAGAGAGTTAGATAAAAGGTTTAATGCTTTAAGTCGATCACTAAAAGATGATGCACTGTATGCACACTTGCCTACACTATTACGATATGGCGATAGGAATTCTATGGCTCATTCACTTGAAGTGAGATTACCATTTTGTGATCATAGGATAGCGGAGTTTACCCTATCCTTAAACCCTAAATTGTTAATGGGCAATATAGAAACGAAACATCTATTAAGGCAGTCGATGTCTGGCGTTCTTCCCGACCAAATAAAAACTCGTTGGAATAAGCAAGGTTTTCTTCCACCACAGGGAGAATGGTTTCGGGGAAGGTTAATGAATCTAATTTCTGATGTGATAGGGCAGAGGCAATTTTCTGAGCGGGGTTATTGGGAGACAAATTGGTGGGAAAAGACTGTAAAACGATTTAAGGCTGGTGAGTCACATTTGGCCTCTCCATTATGGAAGTTATTTATAAGTGAAATGTGGAGGATATATTTTGTGGATAGGCTAAAATTAGAGAGAAAATTAACAATATGAATGTTTGGAAAAGTTAATAATGAAGGCTATTTTTGTAAATCATTGTCATCCAGAAAAGCAACATGTATGTGCTAAAAGAATCTGGCATTTTGCATGTGCAATGGCTGTCCGAGGACACAAAATTATACTTCTGACGGAGTCGTTAAATCCTAATCACTCAGATATAAGTCTGACTGACCTATTTAAGTCAATCAAGGTTCATGACTGGTCTGAACCTTTTGTGATACCGGTAGTACCTGTTTATGACAAAACCCTGACGAGGTTGAGAAATGGTGAATTATGGTATGGAATTAGACAAATAACTATTCTTTATCGATATCTTATAGAGGGTGGAGTTTTTGGCAACTGGCGGAGGGGGGCCAGCGCATATTTTAAGTTTCTGGAAGAGATGTTTGATCCAGACGTAATTTGGTCTTCCTTTGGTAATACTGATTGTTGGAATATAGCCCAAGACTTGTCATGGAGATTAAGGTGTCCGTGGGTTGGGGATTTAAAAGATAATTGGAATAGTTTTTTGCCCTTAGGGCTTAATGCGCTAGTTGCAAAACGCTATTGTGACATGAGAGAAGTTACTGCGTTTTCACAAACTCATAGAGCGCAAATTCATCGTGTTTTTAAAAAGGACTCGACCGTAATATATAGTGGGTTTCCAAAAGCGCAGGTCAAATGTATGCCTTTGAGTTTTTTTAATAGGATTTTGATAACAGGTAGTCTTTATAATTTTAATAAGGTAAAAATTTTGATTGATGGAATCCTTCAATGGATTCAGGTAGGGGCTAAACGTGCCCAAAGTCTTGAGGTAAGTTACGCGGGTGGAGATGTTGAAATTTTCCACGAAGCAACAAAGGCTCTAACACCACTATGCAAAACCGTATGCAATAGATACCTTTCAATTGAAAACCTTATGGATTTGCAAGCGACGGCCTGGGTAAACGCATATATTTACAATGAGAAATCTCTCTTTCAACATAAAACATTAGAATTGCTGGCGGCTGGTCGCCCTGTAATTTCAATTCCTGGTGAAAGTTCAGAATTTTTATCTATAGTTCAGTCAGTAGGTGCCAAAGTTCAGACTTGTTCCTCCCCGAAGAGCGTGTTTTTAGCGTTAGAGAATTTCAATATTAATGATGGTAGTAAACTTGATCCTGAAAAAATGTTAGAATTTTCGTGGGAGTCTCAAGTAGAGAAATTAGAAGAAACTTTGCAATCGGTAAGTGCGAATAAATGAATATAATCATTTCTGTTCATGGACGTTTTCATGCCTTTGAATTAGCAAAAGGTCTTTTTCAGAATAATCTGCTGGAAATTCTCTTGACCACTTACCCTAGATTCGTAGTGCACAGTATAACAAAATCAAAGATGCCTGTTTCTCCAGTTTCATCTCTTGAATTTATCAGACGTATAACTAATAATTGCAAATTACTTAACAAATCGGACCTGTTCATCTCGAAGAAATTTGCAAAATTTTCTGCAAATTACATTAAAATGAGTAATCAAGCGGGTATCCTTGTTGGTTGGAGTTCAGCTACTTTAGAAGCAATATCCCCCGCAAAAAGCAATGGCAAAAAAATAATCATAGAACGAGGTTCAACCCACATTTTAGAGCAAGAGAAAATATTGAAATCTGCTGAAAAAGAACTTGGCTTGAGTGGTTATAAAATTGAAACTGAAATAATTGATCGAGAAATAGAAGAATACGAACGGGCTGATCGAATTTGTGTTCCCTCACAAGTGGCTGCAAAATCATTTCTTGAAAGAGGCTTTTCTAAAAAAAAAGTAATCATTAATCCTTTAGGAGTTAATTTAGAGCTGTTTCAAAAGCCCAAGGAAAAAATTGAGAATAAGAAACCAATCGTTATGTTTGCAGGAAGTCTAGGCGTGAGAAAAGGCTTGCCATGGCTCCTCAGAGCATGCAGCAGTTTGTCACAAGATTGCGATTTGCATTTGTTTGGGAATTTAGAGAAAAACTTTAATTTAAAAAATGATAAAGGGATGGCTGAAAATGTTAAAAATTTTGGCCCAGTATCCACCGAGCGTCTAATCTCCGAGTATAAGAAAGCAGATATCTTTTGCCTGCCATCTATTGAGGAAGGCTTTGGAATGGTTGTCTTACAGGCAATGGCAATGGGAATTCCTGTGGTAGTTACAGAAACAGTAGGGGCTGCAAGTATAATAGAAGATGGCGTCACTGGTATATTAGTGCCGCCATGTGATGAGGTTAGACTAAAGTGTGCGCTTGAGTCGCTGATTTTTGATAAAGCAAAAAGGCTTTCAATGGGAGAAGCCGGGTGTAGCTCTGTAAAACTTAATTTTTCTTGGCAAAATTACATAACTAGATCAATTCAAAATTATAAACAAATACTGGCTAGCTAATTTTTTAACAAGTTTCAATTAATCCAGTGGTTATACCAAGAAACAAGATTAAAAATAGTCCAAAGATGAAGAGAATGGTCGTCTTGTCCAGCGCGATGTTGAACAAATCGATCAGCTATGTAATCTTTGTTAAAGTAACCATGCTCATGAATTTTAGAATTCATGACAACTTCGTATGCTAAGCTTCCAAATTCTCCTTTTAGCCACTGAGATACCGGGGCAGCAAAGCCCATTTTTTTCCTATTAATAACTTCAGAGGGCAATAAATCATTAAAGGCTTTTTTAAGTAAATATTTAGAAGTACCATTTCTGACCTTATATTCCTCAGGAATTTTCATCGTGAACTCAACTAAGCTTTGATCAAGAAAAGGTACCCTGCCTTCTATTGAATGTGACATACTAATTTTATCTAGACGCATCAGAAGTAATTCGGGAAGTCGAAGCTTGAATTCACAGTATGCCATTTTTGTTAATTGATCGCAGTTAGGATAAACTTTATATAATTCGTCATAATACCCGCTAATTAAATCTCCACTCTCCTCCGAGGCGAGACCGGCTGTTTCGAAATTTGCTTGATCTAGATCTTCGTATTCATGTTTTTTGGCAAATATCTCTCTATTTAGGTAGCGTGATTTGTGTATATTCCAGATTGCATTGGCCCCGCTAAAAAATAAATTTTGACCTTTATCTGCCCTGTATATCGCCTCAGAAAGTTGCGATATACTTCCTCGATTTGAGGGGGCAAACGGGCAGGTCAGGCGCGTCATCATTGATTTAAGTGATGCAGGTACAGTCTTTGTATATGGAGCCCAAAAGAATTTTGCAAACCTGAGGTATCGCATCCAACTATCATAACCACAAAATTGTTCGTCGGACCCTTCACCCACTTGTATTACCTTTATTCCAGCTTTTCGGGCTAACTCAGAAACAAAATGCAGAGGTACGCAGACCCAGTCAGCGATCGGTTCGTCCTGATAATGAAAAAGATCTGATAAATAATTCAACGCATCAGTCTCACCAATTAATACTTCATGGTGGTTTGTGTTAAACTTGGATGATATTTGCTTAGCGTATCCGAGTTCATTAAGGTGGGTATAATCGCTGAATCCAACCGTAAAGGTATCTAAAGGTCTGTCCATTAAGTGACTTAGAATTGCAACATTAGCTGAGGAATCAATTCCTCCTGATAAGAAAACACCAAATGGTACATCAGCCATTAAACGTTTCTGAACGGCCTTTTCAAAACGTGATCTAATTCCTTCAATAAAAAAAGTTTCCTGGCCTTTTTCAGGTATCCCACCTTTCTTATAAGTTTCACTATCAGAAATCTTGTTGGTATCCCAGTAGCGTTGGGCCGACATTTTACCGTTTACGGTAACCTGCATTATATGTGCGGCTGGAAGTTTATATATACCCTTAAATAAGGTTAATGGAGCTGGAGCTACCATGAAACTGAGGTAATGATTTAGAGAGTTAGGGTCCATCTCTCTTGGTATATCTGTATCTGCCAAAATTGCTTTAATTTCCGAGGCAAACCTGAATGAACCTTTGTGAGAACAAAAATATAATGGTTTAATTCCGATACGGTCGCGAGCCAACAGTAATATTTGTTTCTTATCGTCCCAGATCGCAAATGCAAACATTCCATCCAAGCGATTTACCAAAGAGTTTAAGCCCCACTCTTTATAACCATGGACTAAAATTTCCGTATCCGAGTGATTAGTGGAAAATTTATGTCCGAGTTTTACCAACTCTCTTCTGAGCTTAATGTGATTATAAATTTCACCGTTGAACGTGACAAATATTGTTTGATCTTTATCACTCATGGGCTGATTTGCTTTAGAAGAAAGGTCAACTATTGCCAGCCTTTGATGGGCTAATCCAACTAGTTGATTTCTAGACAACCAGATATCAGCTCCATCAGGACCGCGATGCTTAATCGCAAAGCTCATCTCTGCTAATTTCTTACGAATAGGGTAATTTGGTGTATTTTGTATTATCCCAGAGATGCCACACATAAGTTCTCTTCTGTATTTATACTTTGGTTACGTGATTAGGAGATTTTTCCATAACGAGAGAGAAATGAAAAAAATCAGAAGTTGCGTTAAAGTGCTTTGATTTGTAAAAACGCACTGATTTTTTTTCTCATTCTTCATATTTTTCTGGGAAATAATTTCTAATTAATTCGCCTAAAATCGTACAATAATTTTGCCTAGTCGGTAAACAAAAAAGTAGTAAAAAAAACCTTTCTGATTGTAGATGTTTTTCTAGACTTAACGTGATAACCTGAATGTAAATAATTCAAGAATGCTTTTTTTTTATTAAGGATGTAATTTAAACACATTTAAAGATAGGTTTAACGAATGACAAATTCGATAGACGCACTAGTAAAATTTGAGGCTGTACAAAAAAGCTATGATGGCGAGATATTAGTCGTAACCGATTTAAATCTTGAAGTGGCGCGAGGTGAGTTTTTAACGATGCTTGGGCCTTCAGGATCAGGAAAGACCACCTGTTTGATGATGTTAGCGGGTTTTGAGCCAGCAACTCATGGTGAAATCTTTTTGGATGGGGTGCCAATAAATAATGTACCTCCGCATAAAAGAGGCATCGGGATGGTTTTTCAAAATTATGCTTTGTTCCCACATATGTCAGTTTCAGAAAATTTAGCGTTTCCTCTACAAGTTCGGGGATTAGGAAAAATGGAAATAGAGGAACGTGTAACGAGAGCGCTAGCCATGGTTCAGTTGGATGGCTTCGGGAGTCGCCGCCCCTCCCAGCTTTCGGGTGGTCAGCAACAAAGGGTTGCTGTGGCTCGAGCACTGGTTTTTGATCCAGCACTAATCCTTATGGATGAGCCATTGGGCGCCCTAGACAAACAGTTAAGAGAGCAAATGCAGTATGAAATTAAGCATATTCATGAGAATCTAGGGGTAACAGTAGTTTACGTCACTCACGACCAATCGGAGGCTCTCACCATGTCTAATAGAATAGCAGTCTTCAATGATGGGAAAATTCAGCAGTTAGCATCACCAACCGACCTTTATGAGAGACCAGAAAATGCTTTTGTGGCTCAGTTTATTGGCGAGAACAATAGGTTGTTTGGCAAGGTTAAAGATATTAATGGGGAAAATTGTGTAATTACATTGGACAATGGTGAGGATGTCCATGCGCTCAAGATAAATGTAAAAAACGTTGGTGAAAAAAGTCTGCTATCTCTTAGGCCAGAGCGCGTAGCTATTAACCCAACGGATCAAAAATTTGATAATGTATTTGAAGGTAAAGTAGAAGAACTGACATATTTGGGCGACCACATACGCACTAGGGCCACTGTTTGTGGACATACTGATTTTATAGTAAAAGTTCCTAATTCCGGTAGCTATGAGTTTTTAAAAGAGGGGGCTACTGCACAATTTGGATGGTCATCGGTCGATTGCAGGGCGCTGGAAGCGAGAGATTAGGAATAAAGAGTTGAGTAATTTATTCCATTGTTTGTTTTCCCACTCGGGGATTAGATCTATGGATCAGTTGCCTTATTATTTTTAACCAAATAGGAAAACGTGGCTACGTACAAGAGGGATAAAGCGAAAGAAATCAAGATGCTTAAGAATACGCCAATACTTGTGCTAAAAATAGATATAAAAACTAAGAAGGACAATAAGCTCCCTAAACCATTAGGTAAATTTTTTATTAGGGTATGAGCGTACTGGCTTGAGTAGGAGGTGTGGATAATAATTAGAAATGGCAAAAAAGTAATTGGAAAACCGACTAATAACCCAGACCATCGGGGCCCGATAAAATGTCCGGCTTCAGTAATAATGATAACGACACATGAAGATACTATAACCCTGAACATTATTTGTTTAATTGTGAGTTGAATAGGTTTTTTTATATTATGGTTGACAATATGTTTTAATAAAATGCTTGCTCCGGTTAGGCCTACAATTGCTAATATAAATCCACCTAAAAGATTAAAGGATAACATGCTAAGGGCAAATGCAATTAACACATAGCCCGTTATCCCAAATAAGGCTGAGAATAGAGGGCTGAAGCGCCAACCAGGTGAGGAGGCGTAGTAGTAAAGAATTGAAAAAGCGAGCGTTCCAATTATCCCTGGAATAGCATAAACAGCGCTCTCCGAAATAAATTGAGGTCCTAATTCAGCACCTAAAAAACTGAAAACTAACAAGGCGCCCAATGGCATACCAGATATAATACCAGCAAATTTAGTATCAATTTTTTCTGCAACCCAAGAAAGAAAAAAAACAATAGAAACCGTTGTTATTATTTTAATTAAAAACATTTATTTTTAGAAAATTAATAAAGCTATAAGTCAAAATTTTGACGTCTTTTTCCTAATCGGCGTTTTAGCGTTAATGAGTTGCCTGGATTCTCTTGAGAATTAGGGAGCTTAACCACTTTCCTCAAATGGGATTTAGAGGCCGATTTATGAGGGATTGCCATAGCATCAATAAAATATGTTTGAAACAATGGTTCAATAGCTATCTCCACCTTTTCAATGCTTTTGACAACATTTTCAATCTCTGAGCGTGATTTTATATTCAACAGCGCAATTCTTGCTCCAGTTCCAGCTGCATTCCCCCCGGCTGAAACGCATGAGAGATCACTATCTGGTATCATCCCTAAAATCATTGCGTATTTTGCATCTATATTACTCCCGAAGGCTCCCACTAAAACTATTTTATCAATTTTTTTGATATCCATTTTATTCATTAAAAGTTTAGTTCCAGCGTAAAGGGCAGCTTTTGCAAGCTGAACAGCTCTTACATCCTGTTGGGAGATAAATATTTTAATTTTTCTCGAGTCAATTATGTATCGAAACGTTCGCCCATCCTTTTGTATACGGCTAGTACGATTAATTTTTTCGCCACAAATAGAGCCATCTGAATTCAATAAACCAACAAGGTACATCTCTGATATAGCTTCTATTATACCGGAACCGCATATTCCTGTGATGCCAACATCTTTTACAGAAGAATCAAAGCCATTTTCGTTTGACCAGAGCGGGGAACCAATGACACGATAGCGAGGTTCAAAGGTGTTGGGATCAATTCTTATTTTTTCAATAGCTCCTGGGGTTGCGCGTTGTCCGCACGAAATCTGAGCCCCTTCAAAGGCCGGTCCAGTAGGCGAAGAGGCTGCCAAAAGTCGCTCCTTATTTCCAAGAATAATTTCAGCATTAGTACCGATATCGATGATCAGCGTAGTTTTTTTGGATAAATATGGGGCCTCAGAGAGAATAACAGCGGAGGCATCGGCTCCCACATGGCCAGCAATGCACGGAAGAATATATACTGGCGCTTCTAAATTAATTTGGTTTAAACGGAGTTGAGAGGCGGTCAAATTGATACTGGAATTGGTCGCGAGGGCAAACGGAGCTGTTCCTAATTCAGAGGGGTCAATGCCAAGGAGTAAGTGGTGCATTATTGGATTACAGGCGATGGAGTAACTTAGTATATCTTTTTTCTTAATATTTGTATTTTTACGTAATCTTTTGGTTAATTCATTTATAGCTTTTATAACAGATGATGAAACCTCTGCTGTTGAATTTTTATTCATCATAATATACGCGACACGGCTCATGAGATCTTCTCCGAATCGGATTTGAGGGTTCATAATTCCCTCTTCAGTTAACACATCACCTGTATGTAGATTGCATAGATGGGCTGCAATAGTTGTGGTGCCAATGTCCAAAGCTATTCCATAGATTACATCATGAAATCCAGGCCATGAACAAATCACTTTGTTGTCTTCCTGCAGAGCAACGGTAATCTTCCAATCACTTTTTCTGAGAGTTTTCTGAAGTTTTTGTAGAACAGATAAGCTAATCCTTGGAGAACTAGAGATGCCCCACTGTGTTTTCAACGCCTCTATTAAACGCTCAAAATCGCCTGATTCGGATTTCATATCAGGCTTAGTTACTTCAACATAGTAGAGTTTGAGTGCAGGTTTTACTATAATTTTACGAGAGTTAGAGCGCTTTCGAATTACTTGTTTATGAACTTGGCTTTCATGTGGAACATCAATAATCACACTACGAAGAAGTTTGGTGTGACAGCTTAACCTCTCATCATTAATAAGTTCTTTTTTTTGACTATATCTTTTCTCCGCGTCTGAAATTGGCGAAACGCTATTAGAAAATGACTTAATATTTACCCGTGCGTCATTACCGATTAAGAGCCTGATTTTACATCGGCCACAAATACCTCGTCCTCCACAAACAGAGTCTATATCTACTCCTAAGCTGCGAGCACAATCTAATATTAAAGATCCGGCTGGAAATTTTCCTCTTTTCCCGGAGGGTTGAAACAAAACAGAAATATGATTCACCTTAGTTTTCATTTTTTTAAACTGTGGCGCTTATTAATTCGACGACGACTCTTATTATTTTTACCTAATTTACGTGCTAAAGGATCCGACTCCCGAAAGGTATTTATCCAAGAAACGCAGTTTGGATCATGGCCCATAAAAACATTTGCCCCTTTTATTGCAGACATTTCTAATTTGTGAAGTGGGTTCATTATTGCGGAGGTTAGGCCAGCACCTATAGACATACTCAGAAACGTTGAATTCATGCCGCTTCTATTTGGCAGACCAAAACTAAAATTTGAAGCACCACAAGTGGAGTTAACTTTAAGTTCATTGTGAAGACGGCGAAGAATATGGGCAACTTGGGCTCCTGCACTATTCATTGCGCCCACCGGCATTACTAAAGGGTCTACCAATATGTTATCTTTACTTATGCCATAATCTGCTGCGCGGTTAATAATCTTTTTCGCAACCTTAAACCGTTCGTCCGGGTTTTCAGAAATTCCATTTTCGTCATTAGAGATCGCAACAACAGCAGCCCCATATTTTTTAACTAAGGGCAATACACTCTCAAGTCTATCTTCTTCCCCTGTAACGGAGTTCACAAGTGCTTTACCTTTGTATACAGATAAGCCAGCTTCAAGTGCTGCTACAATTGAGGAGTCTATTGACAGAGGCACATCTGTTAAATTTTGGATCACTTTTATACATTCACCAAGGATCTTTGGCTCATCAGCAAGCGGTATACCAGCATTTACATCAAGCATATGGGCGCCAGCTTGAAGCTGAGCCATGGCATCGTTTTCGACACGCTGAAAATTGCCATTAGCCATTTCTTCGGAGAGAAGCTGTCGGCCTGTGGGGTTTATACGTTCCCCTATAATGACGAATGGATAGTCGCAACCGATTATTACTTCTTTAGTATTTGAGCCTACTACCGTGCGGGTCATAAAAGTGGGTCCTTTTCGACGTAAAATTACAAAAATGCTGAATAAATTTATTCACAATGCCTTTCATTTTAAAAATCCGCTGTTTTAAGATAAAAAAGTATTTTGCCAATAAACAGTCAAAAGTCGATTAAAAATTTCTAGCTTAACTTGACGTCTAAATTAAAACCCTTGCCGTTTTCTCCCAGTTTAAAGTGTCCATCCATAACTTCGTAGGCCCATTGAGCTGATTTTGATAGTCCCCCGAGTGGATAAATATGTATGCCTTCGATGCCGCATGATGGATCAGTGGCTCTGTATTCAGCAAGTTTCAAGATTTGTTCATCGGGGGTTGAGGTCTGAAGAAGTTTGGTGATATTTCGTGCCTGGTTCTTCAAAAAATTGATAGACTGACCGACACCGCAAGCATTTGCATATGCAATTAGGGTTTTCAAAGATGCTACACCTGGGACACCAATAACAATAGGCAGAGTATTACCAGTTTTCCTGATTTTCTGGTCCCATTGGATTATTTTATCAGTGTCGAAACAAAATTGGGATACTATGTATAACTGTGCATCCGTAGTCGATTGAAAGCGGTTCTTCCAATCTAAAGCATACGTGATATCTTTTTCAGCAATATCTGGACTTCCTTCCGGATGTCCAGCAACACCAATTTTCTTTATACCATACTTGGTAAATAAGTCAGTCTCCAGAAGTTCCATTGTATTTGCAAAGTCACCGATGGGCTTTGAGATCGCCCCAGCTATACATAAGACTTCTTCAATACCGACTTCGCCACAAAGACGATTTAAGGAGTTCTCAAGCATCTCAAAGTTTGGGATACTCCGTGCCGCAAAATGAGGAATTGGATTAAAGCATTCCTTTTTTAAGCGTTTTGCAGTTCTTATGGTATCCTTATAGTCAGTTCCAGGTAAAAAAGTGATGTATACGGATGTCTCCGGCCTTAAAATTTTACGAAAGTCGCTAATTTTGTCAGCGGAAAATGGCGTTGTTTCTAAGGTAAATCCTGTAAGAAGAGACCGAATGTGTTCTTTAATTTCCATGTGAGTAT
>MDSW01010196.1_pt1 | contig 13242 bp, 11 predicted proteins | sample 811171 | NCBI WGS metagenome assembly MDSW01 (sample SAMN05326641, study PRJNA326480) | marine metagenome | isolation source: seawater | place: Atlantic Ocean: North West | collected 2012 | reverse complement strand
GCTTGATCTTTTGAAAGTTTTGTAAGTTTAGCTCCAACTTTTTCAAGATGAAGCATTGCAACTTTTTCATCAAGTTTTTTTGGTAGAACATAGACTTTATTTTCGTAATTTTCAGAATTATTCCATAACTCAATTTGAGCAATTGTTTGATTGGTGAATGAAGCGCTCATTACAAAACTTGGGTGACCAGTTGCGCAACCTAAATTTACAAGTCTACCTTCAGCTAATAAAATTATTCTTTTTTTGCTAGGTAAAGTAATTTCGTGGACTTGGGGTTTAATCTCGTCCCATTTGTAATTTCTTAAAGCTTCAACTTGTATCTCATTATCAAAATGTCCAATATTACATAATATAGCTCTGTCTTTCATTTCTCTCATATGATCTGCGGTCACAATATCTTTATTTCCAGTAGCAGTAACAACTATATCAGCCTGTCCAATCATATCGTCCATAGTAACAACTTCATATCCTTCCATAGCTGCTTGCAATGCACATATAGGATCTGTTTCAGTTATCATAACTCTAGCACCAGATTGTCTTAAAGACGCTGCACTTCCTTTTCCAACATCTCCAAAACCTGCAACTATTGCAACTTTTCCTGACATCATAACATCAGTTGCTCTTTTTATCCCATCAACTAAGCTTTCTCTGCAGCCATACAAATTGTCAAACTTTGATTTAGTTACAGAGTCATTTACATTAATTGCTGGGACTAATAAATTTCCTTCGCTCTCCATTTTTTTTAAAGCTAAAACGCCTGTTGTTGTTTCCTCTGAAAGTCCTTTAACATTTTTAAGTAAATCTTTATAATCCTTATGCATTAATCCTGTTAAATCTCCACCATCATCAAGAATCATATTAGGTTTCCAGTCTTTCTTACCTTCAATAGTTTGTTTTACGCACCACCAATATTCTTCCTCTGTTTCACCTTTCCAGGCGAATACTGGGATACCAGCTTTTGCTATTGCTGCTGCTGCATGATCTTGTGTTGAAAATATATTACAAGAAGACCATCTTACCTCTGCACCAAGCTCAACTAAAGTTTCTATTAAAACTGCAGTTTGTATTGTCATGTGTAAACAACCTACAATTTTAGCTCCTTTAAGTGGATGTTTGCCTTTATATTCTTTTCTCAATGCCATTAATCCTGGCATTTCTGTTTCTGCAATAGATATTTCTTTTCTTCCAAATTCGGCTTGGCTTATATCTTTAACTTTATAATCTTCCATCATGGTGGATTTATCAGCTTTAATTTAAATTATCAATGTTTAGTTGTAGTTTTTTGGAAATTTGATTTCAATCATTGCTCCACCTTTAGGACTATTTGAAGCATCAATCTCACCTTTGTGTATTTGTACAAGATTTTTAACAATATTAAGACCTAATCCTGAATGTTCTCCAAAATTCTCAGGTCTATTACTATAAAATCTATCAAAAACTTTTTTTATATCAATCTCTTTAAATCCTTCACCTTGATCTAAGACTTGTAAAATTGTATGCGTTTTGTTTTTGTCCAATTGAACTGTGACTGTAGATCCATTTTTACTAAAAGATACAGCATTATCCAAAAGATTTGCAATTATTTGCTCAACTCTATTACTAATACCTTTTATAAAGTAATTTTTTGAACCTGAGGTACTAAGTTTTATGTTAATATTTTTTTTCTCAATATAAATATTGTTAAAATCGTCTACTACAGACTCGATAATTGGTTTTAAATCAAGATCTTCCATTTGTTCAGTTGATATAGCTAGTTCATCTTTTAATATTTGTGAATAATCAGTAATCAATCTATCAATTCTCGATACATCATGAGTCATAATTTCTAAAAGCTTTTCTCTTTTTTTTTTATCTGTTGTATCAGAAATTATTTCAGAAGCACTCTTTAGAGAAGCTAGAGGGTTTCTAATTTCGTGCACTAAATCTGTAGAAAAATTTTCAGTTGCTTTTATTCGACTATTAAGTTCCTTTGTCATTTCATCTAAGGATTTTGATAGTACACCAAGCTCGTCATTTCTATTTTTAATTAGTTCAATTTTAGTTTCTTTTTTACTTTTAGATTTAATTATTTTTGTATAGTCTACTAAATTTTTGATTGGTTTAAGAAAATACCTATTCAGTACTACCGAAAAAATTAAAATTACAATTGCTACCAAAATTGCGGTTCTGAGAATAAAGTTTTTTCTTTCTTCTATTGCAGCTTTAATATCTAATGAATTTTCACTTATAGCAATATAGCCAATATTTCCACTTTCTTTAGAAACATTTTTCAAAGTTATAAGAATAAATTGATTGTAGTTTTCTTCAATAAAAGTGAAGGGTTTTCCTATTTCTTTGGATAAAGCATAATTCTCAACTCTTTTATTTAAAGTGAATACCTTAGTTTCATTTTTATTTGTTTCACTCTTTTCGTCATTAATTTTTTTTTCATTTAGAATGTCCATTTGCACAACATCGGAAGTTTGTCCAAAGGATCTTGGGTCTAAATCTAATGTATCAGTATCACCAATCAAATTAAAATCATTATCAAAAATTGTAACTCTATCTAGATTTTGAAACAAAAATCTTGTTGAAAATAAAAAATTTCTTATTTCATCTTGGTTAAATCCAACATTTAATCTATTAAAATGACCAATAGTATTATTTAAAATTTCAATATGTTTTGATTGCTTTGCTTTAATTAAATTTGGTTGAACACTGTTTAAATATAATATTGTTATAAGTCCAATGACTATAAAAATTACTGAATTAATAAATAAAAATTTTCTTAATATTGAAAGATTTTTTAAAAAGTAACCTAACATTAGCTAACATTCCATCTATAGCCACTACCATATCTAGTTTCTATAGCAGAAAAATTATTGTCTACTTTTTTGAATTTTTTTCTTATTCTTTTAATGTGACTATCGATAGTCCTATCTTCAATGTCAGTGTCTTCTCTGTATGCTATGTCCATAAGTTGTGATCTCTCTTTAATTATTCCTGGTCTTTTTGCGAGTTCTTTTACAATTAAGAATTCAGTTGTTGTTAATTTATCTGGAAGTTGCTTTCCATTCCATTCACATTCCAATTGGGAAGGATCTAATCTCAATTTTCCATGATTTATAATATTTTTGTTTTCATCAATATTAGTTGGATCTTTTTTTCTAAGTTGTACTCTAATTCTCTCTATTAAAACTTTAATTGAAAAGCCTCCAGATTTTTTTATAAAGTCATCTGCGCCAAGTTTTAAACCTAAAAGTTCGTCAACTTCTTCATCTTTTGAGGTTAGCAAAATAACTGGTAAAGAAGTTTTTTTTCTAAGTTTTCTCAAAAGTTCTTCACCATCCATTTTTGGCATTTTAACATCAATTATTGCTAGGTTGGGTGGTGTTCTTGTTATTCCTATATAAGCACTTTCACCATCTAAATATGTTTGTACATTAAAACCCTCTTTTTCTAGTGCAATACTTATGCTAGTCAAAATATTTCTGTCATCATCTACTAATGCAATTGTTTGTTTCATAAATCAAATATAAAAATACTAAATTGTTCTAATTAGGGCAACATAGCTTTATTAGTGCAACATGCCCCAATTTTCTCCTAAATTCAAATCTATTAAAAGTGGAACAGTAAACTTATGATATTCACTTGTTTCGACTCCACTCATAACTGTTTTAATAATTTTTGAAATTTCTTTTGAATTAGATGTTTTGACTTCAAAAATTAATTCATCGTGAATTTGAAGTAAAATTTTTATATCTTTATTTTTTAATTCAGAAAATTTGGAATTTAATTTAATCATAGCCAAACGCATTATTTCTGATGCAGAACCTTGAATTGGCGCATTAATTGCTGCTCTCTCTTGAAAATTTCTTACATTATGATTTTTATCATTAATTGCGTTTAAATGAGTTCTTCGTCCAAAAATATTATTTACATAACCGCTTTTTCTACAAAATTTAATAGTATCATTCATATAATCTTTGATTTCAGGAAATTTTATAAAATAAGCGTTTAAAAAATCCTCTGCCTCAACATTTGAAACTCCAATTTGTTTAGCTAGCCCATATTGGGAAATTCCATAAATTATACCAAAATTAATCGCTTTGGCTTTTCTTCGCATATCTTTATCTATTTCAGAAATTTTTTTATTAAAAACTTGGCTTGCTGTTATTGAATGAATATCCTCATTATTCATAAATGCCTTCTTTAATTCCTTTACATCAGCTATCTCTGCCAGAATTCTCATTTCTATTTGATTATAATCAGCCGAGATTAAAGAGAATCCTTTTTCTGCAACAAAAGATTTTCTAATTTCTTTGCCATCATCTGTTTTGATTGGAATATTTTGTAAATTGGGATCACTTGATGCAAGCCTTCCTGTAGAAGTAGCCGCTAATAAAAATGAAGTATGAACTCTTTTAGTTTTAGGATTTAGATGTTCTTGTAAAGAGTCTGAGTAGGTATTTTTAAGTTTAGATAATTGCCTCCAATCTAAGATTAATTTTGGAAGCTTGTGGCCCTTAAATGCTAAATCCTCTAAAACCGACGCACTAGTGGCGTAACTTCCTTTTTTTGTTTTTTTAAGTGATGCGATTTTCAGTTGATTATATAGAATTTCACCAAGTTGTTTTGTTGATCCAATATTAAATTTTGTTTTTGTGATTTTAAAAATGTCTTTTTCTAAAATATTAATTTTTTTACTAAATTTTTCTGATAGCTTTGCTAAAAAAGTATTATCTATTTTAACACCATTAATCTCCATTTGTGCCAATATTTCAACCATCGGTTTTTCGAAATTTTCATATATTTGAGTTAATTTTTCTAATTTTAAGTTTTCCCTAAAAATTTTATATAATCTTAGTGTTATATCAGCATCTTCTGCAGCATAATCTTTAGCTTGAGATATATCTACCTCGCTGAAATTTAATTGTTTCTTTCCTGTGCCAACAAGTTCTTTAAAAGAAATATTTTTGTGTTTAAGATGAATTTCAGCAAGTATATCTAAGTTATGTCTATTCTTACCAGCATCTAGGACATATGACATTAACATTGTGTCTTCAATTGAATTAATTTTTATTCCTCTTTTGTAAAAAATTATGTAATCAAATTTAATATTTTGTCCTATTTTTTTTATACTTTTGTCTTCTAAATATGGTTTAAGAATATTTAATACTTTCTGTGTATCTAAATTTTTGCCTGTTTTGTGCGCTAGTGGAATATAGCCTGAAGATCCAGTCTTATAACACATGGAAATTCCAACTAGATCAGCCTGATGAGCATCTAAAGAAGAGGTTTCGGTATCAATTGCAAACTCGCCAATATCATCTGCCTTTTTAAGCCAATTTTCAATTTCGTTCTCGTTTTGAAACAAGAAATATTTATCTCTTGATATTGTATCATTATTTGAAGTTATGTTAATTTTTTTCTCATTAATTTTACCAAAACCACTTTCACCATAAGTTGAAATCGCAGAACTTAAAAGTCTGTTAAATTCCATTTCTCTCAAAAATGAGTAAAGTTTATCTTTATCGATATCTTTTAAAATCATATCCTCTAACTTATCTTTAACAGGTACATCTTTTTTTAAAGTCACAAGCTTTTTACTAATTAGTGCCTTATCATTGTTTTCTATGAGAGTTTCTCTTCTTTTGTTTTGTTTGATTGTGTGCGCTTTTTTTAACAGTTCTTCTAAAGTTCCAAATTTATTAATTAACTCAGCAGCAGTTTTTATTCCAATACCAGGGACACCTGGCACGTTATCACTAGTATCCCCAGCTAAAGACTGGACATCAATAATTTGCTCAGGTTTAACTCCAAATTTTTGTTTAATATCCTCTAATCCTAAAAACTTATTTTTCATTGGGTCGAAAACTCTTGTGTTTTTTCCGTAAAGCTGCAAGAGATCTTTATCTGAAGAAACTATTGTAGTCTTTGCTCCAGCTCTGCTAATTTGTTGGACATAAGTAGCTATTAAATCATCAGCCTCATAATTTAATTGTTCAATTGACGGCAAATTAAATGCTAAGACTGATTTTCTAATAAAGTCGAATTGAGGAATTAAATCATCGGGTGCATCAGATCTATTTGCCTTGTATTCAGAATAAATTTCATTCCTAAAATTTTTTCTGGCTGAGTCAAAAATTACAGCAAAATGTGTCGGCTTCTCATCATTACTCTCTGATTTAGCATCCTCTAATAATTTAAATAACATATTGCAAAAACCACTTACTGCTCCAACAGGCAATCCATCACTTTTCCTTGATAAAGGAGGGAGAGCGTAATATGCTCTGAAAATATATCCTGAGCCATCAATCAAATAAAAGTGGTCTGTTTTTTTAATTTTTGACATAAAAAATATGAATTAATTTATATAAATTATACTATATATTTTAGGATCAAAGACTTTATTAAGATATATTTGTAAGATTATTTAAAAACTTGTAATATGAACTATGGAATTAGTAAAAAAAATAGAATCAGCAAATATTTTAAAAAAAATTATATTAGTCTTTCTTGGGACTGTGCTTTTAACTATCTCTGCTAAAATAAAGGTTCCTTTCTACCCCGTACCGATGACAATGCAAACTTTCGTTGTTGTTTTAATTGGTATAACTTTGGGATGGAAATTGGGGCTTACTACGATATTTTTATATCTATTTGAAGGCGCGGTAGGACTACCGGTTTTCGCAGGAACTCCAGAAAAAGGTTTAGGAATAAGCTATATGATAGGCCCAACTGGTGGATATTTAGTTGGATTTATTTTATCAGTTTTTATTGCAGGCTTTGTAAATTTAAATAAAAATATATTTGTTAAATTTTTACTAATTACACTATCTATTTTTGCAATTTATATAACTGGTGTTCCTTGGCTTGCTTATTTGGCTGGTTGGGAAGTAGCATACGTCTGGGGTATAAAAAATTTCCTTCTAGCTGAATTTTTTAAGATATCCATACTAGTTTTAACATCAAAAAAGTTATTAAAAGTTAGAAAATTTATTTAGGTGATCTTTTTGATAAAATTCTTTGCAAAGTTCTTCTATGCATTTTAAGTCTTCTTGCTGTTTCAGATACATTCCTGTTACATAACTCAAAAACTCTATGAATATGCTCCCATTTAACTCTATCAGCAGACATAGGATTTTCTGGTGGAGAAGCTTTTTTATTTACTTCAGCTAATAATGCTTTTTCTACATCTTCTGCGTCAGCAGGTTTTGCTAAATAGTCGATTGCTCCATCTTTAACAGCTGCGACTGCTGTTGGAATATTGCCATATCCAGTCAGCATTATTACTCTACTTTCTGGACCTAATTTTTTTATTTCTTTTACAACTTCAAGTCCATTTCCGTCACCCAATCTTAAATCTACAACCGCAAATCCTGGGCAAGATTGTTTGACAGATTCTATACCTTTTTTTACACTCTCAGCTTGTGATACTTGAAATCCCTTTTTTTCCATAGCTCTAGCAAGCCTTTCTCTAAAGGGATTGTCATCGTCCACTAGAAGTAAGTTTTTATTGTCAAAATCAGTAATTTTTTTCATTTCTACGTCCATTTTCATTACATTTATATGGTGTGAAAAAAATTAATTTCAATAGAAGATTTAACTTTACATTACCTCATATATCTCATAAATGGTCGATTATTGATAATTCGCATAGCTGTTATGCGAATTTTTTTTGTTAAATTTTTTTTGGGGAGCAATTTATGAAAAAATTTAAATCAGTTGATGAATTAATAAGTCAACTACAACCTGATAAACCAGTCTATTGTATAAGAAAAAAATCTATACAAATCGCATCAAAATTCTTTCAAGATGAATTCCCTGGAAAAATTCTTTATGCTGTTAAAACAAATCCTAATAAAGAAATTCTAAAAACTATTATCAAAAGTGGAATAAAACACTTTGATGTCGCTTCAATAGAAGAAATTAAAACAATTAAACAATTAGATCCAAATTTACACTGCAGTTACATGCATACTGTAAAAAGTAGAGAAAACATTAGAGAAGCATACTTCAATTATAATATTAAAGATTTCTCATTGGACACAAAAGAAGAGTTAATTAAGATTTTAGAAAGTACAAAAAATGCGAAAGATTTAAATCTATTTATAAGAGTTGCTGTATCAAATGAACATGCTGAGATTGATTTATCAAAGAAATTTGGAGCAATATCAACTGAAGCAATAGGACTGCTTAGATTAGCAAAAGCTCACTCAAAAAAAATTGGATTAAGTTTTCATGTTGGCTCACAATGTATGCATCCAATATCTTACTCTAAAGGAATTATAGAAATTGGAAATATAATAAAAAAGACTAAAATTATTCCTGATTATATTAATGTTGGAGGAGGTTTTCCTACAATTTATCCTGACTTAGTTCCACAATCAATGAAAAGTTATTTTAAAGAAATTAAGAATAGTTTGAAAAAACTTAAATTAGAAAAAATGCCTGAAATATTGTGTGAGCCTGGAAGAGCGATTGTTGCAGAAAGTGGATCTACAATTGTAAAAGTTAATTTACGAAAGAAACAAAAACTCTATATAAATGATGGTACATATGGAACACTTTTTGATGGAGGAGTTCCAAATATAGTTTTTCCTTCAAAATTAATAACTAATGGAAGAATTATCTCAAAAAAATTTACCTCGTTTGATTTTTATGGTCCGACATGTGATAGTTTGGATTATATGAAAGGACCATTCTTATTGCCAAATAATGTAAAAGAAAATGACTATATAGAACTTGGACAACTTGGTGCTTATGGTTTAACATTTAGAACTCAATTTAATGGTTTTTTCTCTGATGAAATCTATGAAGTTGAAGACAGCCCAATAATGTCATTGTATAGTCAAGAAACTAAAAATCAGTTTCTTGTTGCATAATGTCAGATAAAAAAAATCTAAATCACAATAGAAAAAAAGATTTGCTTAGCAAAGAAGTAGAACACATAGATATTACCTCGTTTGACTCTAGGAAAATTATATCTTCAATGGGAAAAATGTCATTTGTTTCGAGAGAAACAGCTAATGCATCCAAAATTTTCAATGAAATGCTTAAAGATAAAGAATGTACAATTTTTTTAACTCTTGCAGGATCTACTTCTGCAGCTGGTTGTATGCATGTGTATAGAGACATGGTTAAATATAATATGATAGATGCAATCGTGGCTACTGGAGCATCTATAATAGATATGGATTTCTTTGAGGCTTTAGGTTTTAAACATTATCAAGGTTCGCAATTTCAGAGTGATGGTGAGTTAAGAGACAACTATATAGACAGAATTTATGACACATATATTGATGAAGATGAGTTACAAGCATGTGATAAAATAGTAGGAGAAATAGCAGATAGTTTAGAGCCTAGAAGTTATACATCTAGAGAGTTTATCCATGAAATGGGAAAGTATTTAAAAAAAAATGCTAAGAAAAAAGACTCTTTAATAGAAGTTGCATACGATAATAATGTTCCTATATTTTGCCCAGCATTTACAGACTCAAGTGCAGGGTTTGGTTTAGTTATGCACCAAGAAAGAAATCCAAAAAAGCATATGACAATAGACTCAATAAGAGAATTCAGAGAGTTAACAGAAATAAAAATAAGATCAAAAGGTTCAGGTCTATTTATGATTGGTGGAGGTGTGCCAAAAAATTTTATACAAGATACAGTTATATGTGCTGAGTTATTAGGTAAAAATGTTGATATGCATAAATACGCTGTTCAAATTACTGTTGCAGACTCAAGAGATGGAGCGTGTAGCAGTTCTACCCTAAAAGAAGCCAGCTCATGGGGGAAAGTAGACGTGACTAAAGAACAAATGGTTTTCGCAGAAGCAACTAGTGTTCTACCACTTATTGCAAGTGATGCGTATCACAATGCGGAATGGAGAAATAGAGAGAGGAAAAATTTCTCAAAAATTTTTAGGTAATAAATTGAATTATTTATCGAATAAACAAGGATTTTTAGGAATTGATAACAAGTTTAATTTTAAAGAAAAAGCAATTGTTATACCTTTTGGATTAGAAAAAACTGTAAGTTATGGTGGTGGTACAAAAAATGGTCCTAAGGAAATAATAAAGGCCTCTCATCAAGTTGAATTATATGATGAAGAACTTAAATGTGAACCTTTTAAAAAAATTGGTATTAAAACATTAAAACCATTTAAAATTAAAAAAAATATTAATAAAGCGATAAATCAAATATCTAAAATAAATCAAGAAATTTTGAATAATAAACTATTTCCGATTACCTTAGGTGGTGAACACTCAATTACCCCAGGCTGTATAAAACCTTTTGCTAAAAAATACAAAAATCTTACACTTTTACACTTTGATGCTCATGCTGACTTAAGAGAAAGCTATTCAGGTGAAAAATTTTCTCATGCTTCTGCAATAAAAAGATGTTTAGATTATAAAAATGTATCTGTTGTGTCCTTTGGTATAAGAAATATTTCTTCGGAAGAGATAAATATTTTAAAAAAAAACAAAAAAAGAATAAGTATTTTTTGGGCAAAAGATAAAAAAAAATGGAATTTAAATAAATTTAGAAAACAAATACAAAATAAGGATGTTTATATCACTTTCGATGTTGATGGATTAGACTCCAGTATTATGCCTGCAACAGGAACACCTGAACCAGGTGGAATATTCTGGGATGAGACATTAAAAATATTAAAAATTGCATGTAAAAATTCAAGAATTGTCGGAGCTGATGTTAACGAATTGGCTCCAATCAAAGGCTTTAATAGTTATAATTTTTTAGTGGCTAAACTGGTCTATAAAATATTATCTTATAAATTTTTATTGAAATAATTTATACTGGTTTAAAAGTTTTTAATAACATTCTAAAAGGTATCAACATTAAAATAGCTACGAATAATTTTACAGCTAAATCTCCAAGAGCTAGAGTAAACCAAGGTATACCGGTTGCATAAAATGCAATTGAGAAGAACAAAAATGTATCTATTACTGACCCATTTATAGAGGACGCTAAAGGTGGAATAAACCAGTATTTATTTCTTAGTTTATCAAACACATAAACATCTAACCTTTGAGAAATAATAAATGCAGTTCCAGATCCAATTGCAATTCTAATTGATATAGAATCTGAAAAATTTGTTGAAAAAAATAGTGTAAAAGAAATTCCGATAAAAAAACCAAAATAAACTATTTTTTTTGCAATTTCTTTACCAAAAGATCTATTGGCTAGATCTGTTATTAAAAATGCTATTGGGTAAGTAAACGCACCATAAGTCAATATTTCTGATAAACCATAATATTGGACTGGAAATTGTACTAAGTAATTAGAAGCAAGAACAATTACTCCCATAAGTATTGATAGTGATAAAATTGTTTTATTCATCAGTGAATATTATACAGAAATTAAGCGCTATTCGCTAAAAGAATTTTTTTTATTTTTTTAAGTCTAGGCGATAAATTTTTTTGTTTCGCTGTCATTAAAAATTCATCAAAACTTCCTTTTTTATCCACAGTCCTCATTCCGGCATTTGAAACAGTCAGCTTTAACGATTTGTTTAGAGACTCACTTTTAAATCTTACTTTTTTTAAATTTGGTAAAAATCTTCTTTTAGTTTTATTGTTAGCGTGGCTAACGTTATGACCTTTCATAGGTATTTTTCCAGTGAGTTCACATTTTTTTGACATAACAATTTTGAGAGGTATATTTCAGGTATAGTTTTCAGTCAAGTTTATAATTACTTAGATCCTACTATTTCTTTAATGTTTTTTACCCCATCTGAACTTAAAATATCATTTAATTCATCTGAAATTTTGTTAACTATATTTGGTCCATGGTAAACCATACCTGTGTATAATTGTATATAACTTGCTCCAAAAATAAACTTTTCATGTGCACTTTTTCCAGAATCAACTCCCCCTACTCCTACTATCTTAATTTTGTTTTTAAATATTTTATAAAATTCATTTATTAACAAATTTGATTTTTTTTCTAATGGTTTTCCAGACAAACCACCTTTTTCAAATTTATTGATATTTTTTAAATTTTCTCTAGTACCATCTGAGGTATTTGAAATTATAACTAATTTTACATCATTTTTTAAAAGAATATTACCAATAACATCAAGATCTTTGGATCTAATATCGGGTGCAATTTTTACAGCGATATTTACTTGTGAATTTTTAATTTTTTTTTCTTCATTTAAAATATTCAATAATTCTCCTAACTCTTTTGGGTTATGAAAGCTTCTTAAGTTTTCAGTATTTGGTGATGAAATATTAATAGTAATGTAATCACTTAAATGATTTAAATTTCTAAAGCATTTAAGGTAATCTTCTATACGATTTTTTGAGTCTTTATTTGGACCAATGTTTATCCCTAATAGTCCTGTTGGAGAATTGCCATTTATATTTTGTGATGCTTTTTTTGATCCTACGTTATTAAATCCTAGTCTATTTATTAATGCTTCATCTTCCTCTAATCTAAATACTCTTGGCTTAGGATTTCCATATTGAGGTTCTGGAGTAATAGTTCCAACTTCGACAAATCCAAATCCTAACTTAAATAATGAATTATATACCTCTGCATTTTTATCAAAGCCTGCCGCTATACCAATTGGATTTGGGATTTCTTTTTCTAAGAATTTTACTTTTAGAGAAGCATAATTTTTTACTTTAACTGGAACAATTTTAGTTTTTAATGCCTGAATAGCTAAATCATGAGCTGTTTCAGGATCAAATTTAAAAATTAAAGATCTTATTTTTTCAAACATTATTAATTTTTTCTGAGATTAGATCTTTTGTTTCTTGTATGCCAAAAAAACTTATAAAAAAACCAAGTCTTGGACCATTTTCATCTCCAAAGGCAACTTCATAAATTAATTTGAACCAATCTCTTAGATTATCTTTATAACCATTCTCTTTTCCAACAGTATAAATTCTAGTTTGTATCTCTTCAGGTAACATTTTATCGTTACAATTTGACAACGTTTTTATTAATGCCTCTAATGCTATCTTTTCCTGTATATTAGGTTTTTTATATTTTTTATTTTCTTTGATAACTTCATTAAAAAATTTAATTGAGTATTCTATCAATCTATCAAATATTGGAAAATTTTCTTCTTTAATGCTTGGTTTATATTTTTTTACAAACTTCCAAAGTAATTCTTTAGAATTTGCATTACTTGTTTCTACTAAATTTAATAGCATTGAAAAAGTCATTATCATTTCTTCTTTAGGAACCCTGCCATTATGTACGTGCCAAACAGGATTTAAAATTAATTGT
>MDSW01076117.1_pt1 | contig 13243 bp, 16 predicted proteins | sample 811171 | NCBI WGS metagenome assembly MDSW01 (sample SAMN05326641, study PRJNA326480) | marine metagenome | isolation source: seawater | place: Atlantic Ocean: North West | collected 2012 | reverse complement strand
TTTATAATTAGCTTCTTTAAGGATTGCTCTTAGTGCTTGAATAGTGCCAAATTTTCCATTTGTTCCACAAACCTGAATACAATTAATATCATTTTGTGGATTTCCTAATTTTTTACAGAGATTTTTTATTCGATCTAAGCTTAAATCTATTTCTTTAGGATGCAGCTTTTTTAGCTGTTTCAATATTTTCTGAAGTTTCATTTGATAAATTTGAATGTACCTCAGAATTTTTCTTAAGCAATATTGATAATAATTTACTTATTTGTTCTCCTAATTCTTTTCTATGGACTACTTTATCCACAAAACCATGCTTTTCTACAAACTCAGCAGTTTGGAAATCTGGACTTAGTTCTTCTTTAACTGTTGCTTGTATAACTCTTTTTCCAGCAAAAGCTATTAAACTACCTGGTTCAGCTAAATGTATATCTCCTAACATAGCAAAAGAAGCTGTTATACCTCCTGCACAAGGATCAACAAAACAAACTATATAGGGTAAATTATTTTTTTTTAATTCATTTATTGCTAAAGTTGTTCTGGTCATATTTGCTAAGGCTATAGGACTTTCAAACATTCTTTGTCCACCGCCACAAGCAAAAAATATGTATGGTGTTTGATTATCAATAGCGTGTTGCACACCATATATTATTGCTTCCCCTTCTGCAGAAGCAACAGAACCTCCTATAAAATCAAAGTTTATCGCACCAGCTGTAATGTTAATTCCATTTAAATTTCCTTTTGCAATCATAACCGCACAATTTTGATTAGTTTTTTTCTTAGCCTCTTTTAATCTCTCTTTATAAGTTTTGGTATCTACCCAATTTAAAGGATCTTCTGCAGGCAACGGAGTTTCAATAATTTCATACTTATTTTTTCCAAAAAATATATCAAATCTTTGTCTGCAGCTTATTCTATGATGTTTTCCACATAAACCACATACCCACAAATTTTCCTCTAAGTCTTTTTTCAAAATAGGACCCTTGCAACAACTAGTCCAATCAGAATTTTCTATTTCCTCTTTAGTGGCTCTTTTTTTAAATATTTTTCTTATTTTCTCACCAAATCTAATAGTTTTTTTTAACCAGTTCATAAAATTTTATTTTTTAATCTTTTAATCATTTTCCCTACATTTGTGACAGGATTTTGTCTTTTTTTCAAACTTTTACTTATTTCTTTGCATATTGCACTTCCAACCACCAATCCATCAGCGGATTTAAGTTTAGATATAGTATTTTCAGTAATTCCAAACCCAATCACACAATTTTTATTAGGATTAATTTTTTTAATTTTAAAGTAATTTTTAAGAATTTGTTTTGGCGAAACTTTCAATTTTCCACCTGTGGTAGATAGCATGCTAATATAATAAACCATTTCATGAGAATCTTTTATAATCTTTTTTAGTCTCATATTAGAAGTAGTTGGAGATAATAATTGAATAAAGTTAATTAATTTTTTTTTGCATTTTTTTGCAAATGGCTTGTTCTCAGGCCATGGAAGATCAACAACAATTAAACCATCTACACCAGATTTTTTACATTGGTTCAAAAATTTATTTTCACCAAATTGATATATCACATTATAATAACCCATTAATATTATTGGCTTATAGTTTTTTGAACTTTTGAATTTTTTAACTATTTGAAAAACATCTTTTATTTTAATTCCATTTTTGATTGCACGGTATGAACTATTTTGAATTTGCCCACCATCAGCGATTGGAGTATTATGAGGAAAGCCTAATTCACAAATATCCACATTTTTTGATAATGAATTTAAAATATCTAACGATTTTTTTTTTGTATTATCACCAGCCACCGTATAAGTAATTAGAGCAGGTCTATTTTCTTTTTTTGCTTTATTAAATGCTAAACTGATTAATGAACTCATTTTTTACCTAATCTTTTTTTTAGAATATCTTTATCTTTTTTTGCATCACCACATGAATTTACAATAATAATTGTTTTTTTATCTAATTTAGGAGCAATCTTTATTGCTTCTGCAAAAGCATGACTTGGTTCAAGGCTTGGATTAATTTTTTCATATTTTGTAACAATTTTGTATGCGTTTAAAGCTTCCTCATCCGTTGCAAAAGTATATCTGGCTCTCTTGCTATCTTTTAAAAAACAATGAATTGGACTCACACCTGGATAATCAAGACCTGCACTTATAGATTCTGTTTTGTTTATTTGACCTTCATTGTTTTGACACACATATGAAGCTGCACCATGTAATATTCCTAACTTTGCACCTTTACTTAAGGGAGCAGCATGTAATTTAGAATTTTTGGGTCCACCAGCTTCCACACCTACAAATTCAATTTGATTTTTAGGAAAGTCTATAAATTCACTCCAGAAACCGTATGCAGAACTTCCTCCACCAACACAATTAATTAATTTAATTTTTTTCGGTATTTTATTAAATTGATTTTTAATCTGCATTTTTAATTCTTTCGATATATGAGAAGTGCTCCATCCACAAATTTTTACGAATATATTTGGTCCCACAGTTGATCCTACACACATATGTGTTGTGTCACAATTTGATACCCAGTATCTCATACATTCGCTAACAGCATCTACCAGTGTTTGGCTACCTGAATAAACTGGTATTATTTCTGCACCATTTTTTCTTATGGCATCACAGTTGGGCTTTTGTCTTTTAATATCTTTAGCTCCCATAAATATTTTACATTTCAAACCAAATTTTTTAGCTGCCATACTTAGCATTTTTCCTGCATATCCAGCTCCAGTATCACCAATAATGTATTTTTTTCCCATACTTTTACAGATTAAAGCATGAACAGTGGCATTATAAATTTTATGAGCACCTCCGTTCGCTTCCGAAACAACCTTAGACCAAATTTCTGCTCCACCCAATTGTCTAGATAAATTTTCAAGTTTTATGAAAGGTGTTGGTGACCCTATATAATTTTTGAAATAGTAATCCTTTTTTTTTAAAAACTTTTTGTCTTTTCTTATTTCCTCAAATTTTTTTGATAAATCACTAATAGGTTTTTTTAGAGTTTCAGGAATATAATTACCTCCAAATTTTCCACCCCAAAAACCGTGTTTATCATGTTGATCAATTAAAGGAATTTTTTTCTTAATTTTCATTATTTATTTTCTTTAAATTGTTTAAAAAAAAATCAATTTTTGAAATATCTTTTTTACCTGAAGTTTCTAAGCTTCCAGATATATCAATAATATCTGCTATTTTTTTAAATTTATCAAGTTTCTCATAGTATTGGATGTTTCCAGCAACCATTTTAGTTATAGAATTTGGAATTTTGCTTAACAAACTATGATCAAATGCTACAGATTTTTCATATCCCTTGCTGTCAAATAAAATAATATCTGAAATCTCAATATATGATTTATATTTTTTAACATCAGTTTTATTTTCAACAGAAATTGCAGTAATTATTTTTTTATTGTACTTATACTTAATTTTTTTAGTTATTTTTGGACTTACGTCATATAACTGGTAATAATCAAAGTTAAGTTCTTTTATTTTCTCTAAAATATTATTTTTTGGACTTACTAGTACAGCAACAAAATTTACATTTTTTTTATCCACATTTAATAACTTTTTTAAATTGTAGAAATTTATATATCTTTTTGATTTTTTGTAGTTACAAATAAAACCTATATATTTTGGAGAATTTTTATGATTAATAATAAAATTTAGAGTTTTAGAGTCTTTTATTCCACATATTTTAGCTTCCATTATTTATAAAGTTGTAGAATTAAATTTTTGAGATTTTTTTTTATATTACCTTTAGTTATAGATCTTCCAATTACCAGCCAGTTACTACCTTTTTCAAAAGCTTTTTTGGGAGACATGACTCTTTTCTGATCATTAGAATTTGAATTAAATTTAATACCTGGTGTAATAATTTCTTTTTTAAATATTTTCTTAACAGATTTCACTTCCTGTGCGCTACAAACCAAAGCATCTAACTTAGCTTTTTTTGCAATTTTTGCTTGATGTAAAACTAAATTTTTAACACTCTTTGTATATCCAATTTCTTTTAAATTTTTATTGTCCAAAGATGTTAATGTAGAAACTCCAACTAATTTAATTTTTCCAGATATTTTTTTTGCAGCTTTTAAAGCTTGCATACCTGAGCTTATATGAATAGTTAAATAATTAATATTTAGGTCTTTAATTGCTTTTATTGCTGAGACACATGTATTTGGAATGTCATTTAATTTTAAATCCACAAAAATTATTTTTTTCTTAATTTTAGAAACAAAAGATCGACCATTTTTTGAGTTTAAAAATTCTAAACCAAATTTGTAACCAATAATTAACCTATTTGATTTGGTATGCTTTATAATTTTTTTAACTTGGGCAATTTTATTAGTGTCACAAGCAATGAAAATTTTAAATTTTTTACTATTTTTCATTTATTTTACCAAATATTTCCTTAGCCATTTTAAAACGTATTATTTTTTTTTGTGGCACTTTTATTTTTTCTCCAGTTTTAGGGTTTCTTGCTATCTTATCCATATGAATTTTAACACTAAATCTTCCAAATGATCTAATTTCAACAGATTCACCTCTTCTTAGAGACTCTTTAATCTCATTTAAAAATATATCGAATATTTTATTTAAGTGTTTTTTTTGAAAATTAGGGAAATTATCTCTGAATTGTTTTAATAAATTTGATTTTACTATTCCCAACTTAAATTATTTTTTTTTATCTTTTTTTTTATCTAACTTATCAGAAAGAGATGAAAATGGTAGATTTTTCCCTGAAAGTGGCGAACTAAATTTATTTACCGCTTCTTTATTTTGCATTTCTTCTAACAACTTAATACTTAATGAAACTTTTCTTTTTTCAATATCAATTTCTGAAATTGCTACGTCAATTCTTTCTCCACCAACCCATCTGGATGGTCTTTGATCTTCTTGACTAATAGCTATTTGTGATTTTTTAATATTAAATTCAATCTCATTTCCTTCGGGTTTAACATAAATTCCTTTGTTATCTGACCTAACAACTTTTACTGTAATAATATCTTTCGCTTTTTTTTCCTTGAACCATTCAAATGGATCTTTTTGTGTTTGACGTAATCCAACTCTAACTTTTTGTTGATCTTTTTTAATTTCTAAAATTTTTACTTTTAGTTTATCGCCTTTTTTATATTTTTTTAATTCATCCTCAGGTTTTCCAAAATATGATAAATCATTACAATGTAAAAAAGTATCAATGTCGAATCCATTTAAATTTACATATAAAGCATAATCATTCATGTTGCTAACCACTCCCTCGACTTCATTTCCAACAGAAGGAAGTTTATCGTATGGATTTTCTAATGTTTTTTTATGAGAAATTAATATTCTTCTTTTTTCTTTGTCAATTTCAGTTATGACACAATTTACTTCATCTCCAATTTTAAACATTTTTTTTATAGATGGATTTTTTTTAGTCCAGCTTAACTCACTAGAATGTAGTAATGAGATTAATCCAGGTTCTAATTCACAGAATGCTCCGTAGTCTACTATTTTCTGAATCTTAAATTTATAAGGTTTATTTAATTCATAATTAGAAATATGTTCAAACGGATCCTGAGATAATTGCTTAATTGAGCATCCAACTTGTAGTTTTTCTTTATCTACTGAAATTACTAGCAAATCATGCTTGTCACCGATTGTGAATATTTCTTCTGGATGGTTAACTCTTGAGTAACTAATTTCTTGAAGGTGTACCAATACATCAAGTTCAGAATTAACATCAAAAAAACACCCAAAGGAACTATATCCTTTCACGATTGCATTTTTTATTACATCTCCAACTTTATATTTTTCTACAATTTTTGCTTTATCTTCTTTTTTGACTGAAGATATTATTTGCCTTCTTGACACGCAGGCATTGCCTCTAATTTTGTCTAACTTAATTAGTGCAAATTTTTGTGGCTCATTTAGCAAATGATCTATATTTTTTAAAGGCTTATCTGAAATCTGCGAACCTGGGCAAAACATCAATGAACCGGTATCGATATGTTCTACAATTACACCTCCTTTACATTTTGATGTAATTTTACCCATTATTGGTTCATTTTTTTCATATGCTTTAACTAAAATATCCCATCCTTTTATTTTTTGTGCTTTTGAAGCAGATACTATTACTTCTCCATTTTTATCTTCAATTTTTTCTAATAATACAGGTATAGTTGATCCTTCCTTTATTTTGTCTTGAAGATTAATGCTTTTTATTTCATTAATATCAAGAATTGGTTCAGATTTAAGCCCTTCTATAAACAAAAATACAAATTTATCGCTTATTTTAGATACTACTCCATTAATAATTTTTCCTTCTTCTATTTTTGTTTTTGATAATTTGCTGTTTAATAAATTTTGAAATTCTTTGGACTCTGGTGAGGATAGATCTTTATATATTTCCATACTTTTTTTTTTTAATTCTTTTACTCACTAACTTATTTAATTTAGTCTCCATTTGTTTAATATTTAAATTAGTGGTGTCAACTAATACAGCACCTTTAACAAAAAGCAAGGGACTTTCTTTTCTATTTTTGTCCATAAAATCTCTTAGTTTTAAAGCCTTTTTAACATCGTTAATTGAATAATTTGAATTAATTTTTTTATATTCTTTAAGTCTTCTTTTTGCCTTTTCGTTTAGAGAGCAAGTAAAAAATATTTTAAGGTCCGCATCGGGTAAAATTTTAGATGCAATATCTCTACCTTCTATAATTAACATTCTATTTTTTTTTATAAAATCTGTTTGGTAATTTTTTAAAAATTTTCTTATGTATTTTTTTTTAGCAATTACTGAAGATAGTTTTGTTACATCAGAACTGTAAATTTTACTATTATTTAGTTTTTTTAACGTTATTTTTTTTGATATTTTTTTTACGAAGTTAATATTATATTTTTTTTTATTTTTTATGATTCTAAGAGCCAAATATCGATATAGTTTCCCCGAAGATAAAAATTTTAATTTAAATTTCTTTGATAGATATTTACTACCAGTTGATTTGCCAGAAGCACTACTTCCATCAACAGCTATTTTAAAAGTAAAAGAATTATTTTTCATTAATTAATTTTACCACCTACTTTTTTTATTATATCTATAAATTTTGGAAAAGAAGTATTTATCGAGTCCGTATCATTGATTTTCCACTTGCCACCAAGAGTAAGTGCTGCAATAAAAGAAAGCATACAAACTCTGTGATCCTTTTCGAAATTTTTTATTTCATAATTGCCATTTAACGACAAATTTGGATTTCCATAAATTTTTAAACTATTTTTTGTTTCAATTGATTTTATACCTATCATTTTTAAAAATTTTGAAGCAAATTTCAATCTATCACATTCTTTATGTCTTAGTTCTTCAATATTTTTGAAATAAGACATACCTTTTGCTTTTGCACATACTAGGAAAATTAAAAGAAATTCATCTATAGATCTGCTATTTAAAGATTTGGGGCAATTAATTGGTTTTAATTTATTGCAGGATTTCACGTATATATCTGCTACTTCTTCTGATTGATAAATTCTTTTATTTTTAAATTTTATTTTTGCATTCATTTTATTTAATATATCTATAATTCCTGTTCTAGATTTATTAATATTAACATTTTTAATCAAAATTTTTGAATTTTTGGATAATAAAGTTAAAACTATAAAAAAAGCTCCTGAACTTATATCGCCAGGAATTCTATAATTGAACGATTTAAATTGTTTTTGTCCTTTAATTTCAATGATATCAAATTTTCCTTTTTTTAATTTTTTAATAGGAATATTAATATACTTAAAAAATCTTTCTGTGTGGTCTCTAGACGGAATACATTTAATTCTAGTTATTCCAGGTGTATTTAAAGCTGCAAACATAATACAACTTTTTACTTGTGCACTGCCTTTATGTTCTTCATAATAAATTGGTTTTAAAAATTTATTACCTCGCATTTGAATTGGAAGCCTGTTGTTCTTCGAATTTAATTTTACACCAAAAAAATTTAAAGGCTTTATTACTCTAGAAAAATCTCTTTTAGATAAACTTTTATCACCTTTTAAAGTGAACGAATTTTCTGATTTGGCTAAAATTCCCAATATTAATCTTGCAAGAGTTCCAGAATTTCCAGCATCAATAACTGTATTATTTTTATAGTAAAAACTGTTTAAACCAGTTCCTATAATCTCGTGGTAATTTTTTTTATTTTTTACTTTAACTCCAAGTTTTTTTAAAATTTTAAGAGTATTTTTTACATCTTCAGAATCTAACAAATTATAAGCTCTAGAAACACCAAGTGCTTGAGATGCAATTAGTGCCCATCTTATAGATAAAGATTTATCACCTTGAACAGTGATTTTTTTATTAAATGAGAAAATTTTTTCTTTAATTATGACAGTTCTATTCATTGAAAAAATTAATAACTAAATTTATCTCCAAAATAAGCAGTTTTGGCATCAGCATCTTTAATTAGATCATTAGGAGATCCTTTAGCAACTATTTTACAATTTGAAAGAACAATTGCCACATCAACACAAGATAATAAATCTCGTGCCTGGTGATCACAGAGCACGATAGCAATGTTATTTTCAGTTTGAAGATCAACAATTATTTGTTGAAGTGTTTTTATAGTTAATATATCTAAAGCTGCAAAGGGTTCATCTAGTAGTAGTAATTTTGGATTTCCAAGAAGTGCAAGCGCTATAATTAATTTTTTTCTTTGCCCTCCAGATAAAAATCTAGCTTTTACATTAGTCAAACTTTCTAATTCAAATCTTGAAATCAAATCACTTACTTTACTATCTCTTAAATTTTTTTCTTTTACTAGTATTTCACCTATTGCATTTAAGTTTTCTAATAATGTTAAATCGTGAAAATAACCCCCATGTTGAGGAACATATCCAATCTTAAATTTCTCTGTTCTTGAATAAATAGGAAAATTAGTGGCGTCTACTTTATCAAATATAATTTTACCATAATCGGGTTTAATTAATCCTGTAATTAAATTAAAAATTGTTGATTTGCCCGCACCATTGGGTCCTAAAAGCCCCAGTATCTCTCCTTGGTTGATATTAAAACTTATATCATCTAAAATTTGTCTTTTTCCATAGGATAGAGATATTTTTTGAATTTTTACAACAGGTTGTATTTTTTTAAACGATTTAATTCTAAATTTTTTTATTATCGCCATAATTAATTTTTGTTAACAATAGATATTTTTTGCTCAGTATCAAACATTATTATTTTTGAATTTTTTGTAATTAAATCAATTTCCAATTTATCAGCTTTCATTTTCATTTTTTCACTTTCATATACTAAGCTTTCATAAAAAGTAGCTAAATTTTTATCAAATGATATATCTAATTTTTCACAGGTAATTTTATGCAAAAAATAGTTTACAACGATATTTTCTCTAAAAAGAGTGTTATAATTTAAATTGTTATAAATAGCATATTTTGCAACTATCTCAATTTTATCATCTTGATTAACAAAAATGTAAGCTCTTACATTTTTCATTAAAGTAATGTCTGGTTCATCAGGATCAATTTTTCCTTCCTCAGCATATATTTCATATATATTTCCTGAAGTATCCTTGGAAACATATTTAATATTTTTTAATATATTAACTTCACTTCCGATTTCATCATTTTTAAATTCCTTATCGGTTATTTTATTATTTGTAACATTCAGATCAGCACTTTTTTTTTTGTATTCATTATAAAAGAAAAAACCAGAAAAAATTAAAACTAAAATCAATACTAATTGAACTATAGTTTTTTTATACATTAAGATTAAGATAAATTAGCTTCTAAAATATTGTGAATATGTATTAATCCAATTGTTTTTTTTTTGTTAATTTTCTTGTGAACACATAAGCAAGTTATTTTGTTCGAGTTCATAATAGATAATGCTTTAACCGCAAGCATGTTTTTTTCTATACTAACAGGATTTTGTTTCATGATTTTTTTAGCAACAAGATTTTTTAAATTTTCATTTTTTTCAGAAACTCTTTTTAAATCTCCATCGCTTATAATACCAACTGTAGACCCTTTTAAATTTTTAACAATTAAAACACCTAAGTTTTTTTTTGTCATTATTTTTAAGGCATTTTTCATTAGTTCATTTTCTTTAATAAATGGAATTTTATTACCGGTTATCATTAAATCTTCAACAGTTTTTAATTTTGCTCCTAAAGCCCCACTTGGATGATATTTTTTAAATTCATGTTTTCCAAAATTTCTATATTTCATTGTAGCTATAGCCAGAGCATCTCCTATACTCAATTGGGTAATTGTGGATGAAGTAGGAACAATATTACCAGGTCCTGCCTCAGTAACATTTGGAATTAATAATTTTATATTGGAAGATCTATATAAAACTGAATTTTTTTTTGACATTATGCCTATTAAAGTAATTTTTTTATTTCTATTTGCATACTGAATTATATTTTTTAATTCACTAGTTTCACCACTAAAGCTTATAAGTATTAAAACATCATTAGAACTTATTTGACCTAAGTCACCATGAGAGCATGAGCTTGCATCTACAAAAAAAGATGGAATACCGACTGAAGCTAAAGTAGATGAAATTTTTTTTCCTATAATTCCAGATTTTCCAACACCAGAAACAACTACTTTTCCATTTTTACAATTTAATAAGGTTTGTACAGCTTTTGAAAAAGAATTATTTATACTTGATTTTAATTTTGACAAAGATTTGATTTCTAAATCAATTACTTCTTTTGCAATTTTTTGAAAATTTATTTTTTTCATTAATGGGACCAAATATCATCTTTAAATGAGGCAATATCTAGGTTGACCCTTGTTTGAATAAATTTAATCGCCTCTTCATATAATCTCATTCTATTTTCTCTTATTAAAATTTGATTTAAATTATCATTTATTTTATGAAGATATATAACGTCATTTGCACAGTATTTTAATTGTGCAGGAGTTAGTTCTCCACCAAAATCAGATGACTGATACTGTTTACTAATTTCGACTCCTGTAAATTCTTTAATTAAATCTTTTAAACTGTGACGATCTGTATAGGTTCTAGATAATTTTGATTTAATTTTTGTACAATCGATATTTTCTACATTAATATTTAAATATTGATTAATAAATCCCAGGTCAGCTCTAGCAAAATGAAATATTTTTTTAACTTCCTTATTTTTCAATACATTAATAAGGTTTGGTGCTTTGTAGGTTCTTCTATCAAGTTGAATTATATGAGCATCTAAATTACCAGTTGAAATTTGTACAATAAAAAGTGGATCTCTTTTAAAATTAAGTCCTCCCATTTCACAATCTACAGCAATTATGTTGCCCAGTTTTAATTGATCTGGTAAGTCGTGTTTGTGCAATTTAATATCTAAATTCATTTAAAATATATATATATGAAAGGAAAAAATATTCTAGTATTCGGTGGATCTGGCCAAATTGGTAGAAATTTAATCAGAAAGCTTACTAAAAATAATCACAGAGTTACAGTTGTAACCCGAAATCTACATAAAAAAGGCTATATTTTAAAAACGCAAGGTAACCCAGGATATATAGAAGTTGTTGAAAGCAATATATTTGATGAACAAAATTTAAGTTATCTAGTAGAAAATAAAGATATATGTATTAACTTAGTTGGAATATTATTTGAAAAAAAAAACAATACGTTTCGAAATATTCACATAAATTTTCCCTCTGTTCTATCAAAAGTTTGCGAAAAAAATAGTATAGAGCAATTAATACATGTTTCTGCTTTAGGCATAGATAATGCAAAAGATAGTCATTATGCAAATAGTAAATTAGAAGGAGAGCAAGAAATAAAAAGAAACTTTAAAAATGTAACTATTCTTAGACCATCAATTGTTTATTCAGTAGATGATAATTTTACAACACAGTTAATGACTTTAATTAGTTATCTTCCAGTTTTTCCAATTTATTATAACGGTAAAACAAAATTTAGACCTATACATTGTTCAGATTTGACTGAAATAATTTTAAAAATTATAAACGAAAAAATTTATTTAAATACAATTGAATGTGTTGGTCCAGAAGAAATGAGCTTTAAAAAAATATTATTAACACTTATGAAGCTGATTAATAAAAAAAGGATACTCCTTCCTTTTCCAACTACTATTGCAAAAGTAACAGCTGCTTTTTTTGAACTATTTCCACATCCTTTATTAACTATTGATCAATTAAATACATTAAAATATGATAATGTATTATCAGGAAATTTGAAGTCGAATATTGATATTGATTATAATTGTAATTTAAAGTTTGAAAAAGAAGTAGAAAAATATTGTTATATGTGGAAAGAACATGGAGAGTACTCAAGAAAAAAAAATAATAAAATTTAATATTTAAAAAAATGACTATTTATTTTGTTTATTTCTTAGTTTTCTTAATATTTATTTTTCTTTTATACACTTCATTTAAAGCTATATCCCGAGGCATGGAGGCAAAGGTAAATAATAATGAAGATATAGAAAATTTAAAAAATAATAAAGATATTTTAAACATATCAAACGAGATAGAAAAATTAAAAAAACTTCATGAACAAGGGACTATAAGTAAAGAGCAATTTGAAAAAGCTAAGGATAAAATAATTAACGATTAGGCTGATTTAATTTTTTTCTCTATGAATTTTGGAACATCAAACTCTTTGTCGGAAACCTCGTCTTTTTTCCCCCTTGGTTGAAAAATAATCATTAAGTGTAGTGGGCAATATGAAAATTTTTCTACAGTTTTTCTTCCGCAAAAAGATGAGCTTTCTTCATTAGGGTGACCTTCCATGTACTTGCAAGTCTGATCAGTCAATTCCTCTAAATTTAAATTTTTAGCTGGTTCAAAGTTTTTATCTAATAACAATGATTGAAATCTTCTTTTTCTACCTCGAGCATGAATATTTCTCTGAGAATTTCTTGTTTGATTTTGTGTAGACGATGTTTGTCTTTGCTTAATTTTTGCCGAAAGATTGAGTCTATGAGCTTTACCAATAACAGCATTTCTCGTTATGCCACCAATTATTTCTGCAATTTGGCTTGCAGTGTTTCCCTTGCCCCAAAGCTCCTTTAATTTATCAACTTTTTCCTCTGTCCAGCCCATATGTACTACATTTAGTTGTATTTAAAATTTTTTCAACTAAATATAGATACACATATAACGCATTATAAAACAAGGTTTTTTTTTGATTTATTAACAATTTTTGAGAAAAGGTTTAATTAGTACTTATGGTTGAGCTAAAAAATAAATACAAAATTGGTGTACG
>MDSW01008781.1_pt1 | contig 13243 bp, 21 predicted proteins | sample 811171 | NCBI WGS metagenome assembly MDSW01 (sample SAMN05326641, study PRJNA326480) | marine metagenome | isolation source: seawater | place: Atlantic Ocean: North West | collected 2012 | reverse complement strand
TTTATCAGTAAGTGATTGTGGGTTACCCCAAGGTGCTGAGGTAGCTATGAACATATCATACTTACCACTATTGTGTAGTTTGTTAATAGCATCGATAGCTCCATCTATAGGAGGTGGGTTTCTAAAGATACCTGGTATGTGGTCAGGACAATCTTTGAACTTATCTTTTAGATGTGGATGTGTATCTAAGAAGTTAGTGATAGCTTTGTTGAAATCAACTAACACACCATCCATATCTATATAAAGTATTTTTTTATCTATCATATCATCATTTTACATTGTAAATATACGAAAAATATTTGATATAACCAAATATTTTTTAAGTTTTTTTACTTACAATGGCTTCTAAATCCTAAAATTGGTTTGTGATTTACCTTATCGATTATAGTTTTCAACATAACTTCTCTGTTATGAATCATACCTTTTGTAAGGTTAAGAGTTTCTAAGTCATATTCGTTTTCTACCCAATCCATAAAAAGATAGGTAAGTAGTTTAGATTTTATTTTGTTTATCATATCTTAATTATTTACATAGTAAATATACGAAAAAAATATGATATATCCAAGGAAAAAGTCAATTATTTTATATTAAATCTTTACTTTCTCTTCTGTATTTTTTTGATGGGTCTAAGAAATCTAATAACTCAAATGGGTCTATATCTTCTAAATTCCATTTGTTTATTATTTCAAATGCTTCCATTCTATCTTCACCATAAAGTTTTTCATAATAGGTTATTGGAATATTTAATTCTTCACCAATACCAGCTATGATTTTCTTTTGTTCTTTTAATGTATCATCTAACTTTTTTTCATAAGCCCATTCGTAATCTTTGTTGGTTAATGAATCAGGTGTCCAATGCCCATGTGGATTAAATTTATCCTGATGTGATGTATGAATATCGATACCAACTGAGGTGTTGTATTCCCACTTATTTCGTAACAATCTATGTAAATTAATAAAGCTTTCCCAGTGAGATTCCCATATTAATCTATCTAATAATATAACTTTATCAAAGTGAGAACAAAATTCTACTCCAAAGTCTATTGGGTCTGTTGCTTGTTTTTCTTTTGGTACTTGGTATGCAAGTGTTTTTACTACTATCTTTTCGTATTCACTTACTTCTTTTAGTGGATATTTATTTTTTTCTTTATGAGAACCAATATTATAGTTATATGGCTCACCTTTAGAAAAGTAATTTTGTTTACCAATACCTTTTATTAGTGAAGTTGTTCCACTTCTCGGTGTACCAATTATTAATATTTTCATGCGTATTGTTGTAACAACCTAAGTATCTCATCTAACGCTTCGTGTCTATGATTATCTAAAAGTGTAATCGCATATGCATATTGTGATTCTTTTACCTTTGGTACTTCATGTATTGCAGAATCATTTGGAAACTTTAAATCAATCTGTTGTGGGTCACCAGTAAGAATCATAGTTGATTTCTTTCCTAATCTACCCAACACCATTCCAAGTTGTTGTTTCGTTAAGTTTTGAAACTCATCTACAATTACACAAGCGTTATCAAAGGTTCTACCTCTGAAGTGAGATAGTGATACCAACTCAATACTTTCCTCTGATTCCATCTTCTGTAATATGTTTGGTTTATTATAAACCTTTCTCATATTAGAACGAATCGGTACTAACCAAGGTTCCATCTTTTCATCTAATGAACCTGGTAGGTATCCATTATCTTCGTTTGATACTGTTGGTCTTGTTATTATGATTTGATTTATTTTTCTTTGAAAAAACATATCTAATGCTATCTGTACTGCAAGAAGTGTTTTACCACTACCTGCCTTACCCATAATAAAATTATATGGGTGATATAACACATTTGTTTTTGCCATCTTTTGCTCTTCCGATAGTGTTATCGAAAATCTTACTTTACCTTTTGGTGGTACTTTGTTAATATTCTCTGCCATAATCATCTATAAAATTATATCGCTCTCCACCTAATTTGTAACAAATTAAGATAGAAGCTCTGTTCCATTTATCCATATAACCATAACCCCATTCGTATTTAGAATAAAAATAAGATAGAGCTTGATAGTATAACTGAAATCCGGTATTAGGTGGTAAATCTAAATTTTTTTGAATATAAACTCCACCAAAATAATAGGAATTATCTGTTGGTAGTTGGTGTACTTTATTTATCCAATCATATGTTAATACATCTGAACACCATCCCCAACCAATAGCTTTGTTAAAATCTTTATGATAAAATAATAGTAATGAAGATATAGAGTTTAATCTTTCTAGCGAAATATCTAATGCAGGTTTCCCTTCCCAGTCGGGAAGTTCTTTTGCTATTGATTTACAGATAAATTTAATATCTGAAATATTATCTCTGATGTGTAGTGGGTTATTGTTATCGATTACCTTAAATGAAAAGTTCGTATCTCTTTCTATTTTTTGAGATTCGAATGTATCTCTATGTAATCGCATTTGGTAAAACTGCTCTTTATCCATATAGACCTATTTAATATAAATATAGATACTATGTATGCTTTGCCTTAAAGTATGTGAAAAAATTTGAAATAATGTTTGTTACACTTGTTTGCTCAGTATTTGAAAGTGCTGTTGTTACTCTGTTAACAGATGTTGATTTTCTTCTATATACGTTTACTTTACTCATAATTATTTATTGTGTACTACTAATCCGTTTGCAATATATGAATGTAACCCATCTACCGTAATATTGTAAACTTTTTCTTCTGGATTTGACCTTACAACTTTTATTTCTTTTATTTCTTCCCAATCGTTAGGTCCTCCACAATTTACAAAATCACCAACTTTTAAAACTTTTGGTTCTTGTTGTGTGGCATATGGTTCTTGATTAGGGTCTGGTACTAATGACTTCCATCCCTCTTTAGTTAAGAATGGATGTTCGGGTGTAAACTCAATACTCCAATCATTTTCTACACCAATCAAAGTATATAATGATGGTTCATCACCTAATGATTTACACGCATCTGAATGAGACTCAACTGTATGTCTGTTGTCTATAGCTGATACAGTTCCTACACCAATATCCTCACCATCCCATCCTAATACTTCATCACCAACTACTACATCTTCAATGTTTTTTTGAGAACCATCGCTCATTTCTATTTGAGTTCCAGCTGCGAAGCATGTAGGTGGTGCTCTATTGTGTGATAAAAAGTCCCAAGCATAAAAGTTGTGATTATCAGCAACTTTATCTAAGTTATAAACAGTATGTGTATTTTCATCTTCGATTATATCTGTAATAGTAACACCATATCCATCTAAGTGTAGTACTTCATCTCCAATCAAAATTTGCTCAACATCTAAGTTACTATCTTCTTTTGTAGCTTGTGGTGAGTAAGATGAGTATCCTTTACCTAATACAAATAATGGATGGTCTGGTGTACCAGTTAGCTCCGTTCCATTTTCAAATACATAAGTTACAACATTTTCGTTTTCTTTTACCAAAATAGATAATACTTCTTTGTATTCTGCTGTATCGTTATTGTGGTTGTATGTAATTACTTTATCACCTACTTTAACATCTTCAATATTTTTAATACCATCTTCCGTATGTATCGGTGTACCTGCTACAAAGCAAGGTGCGTTGTGAGTTACTACGGCTTCAGATGAACTAACAAAATAAGTATCCGTATCCTCAACATCAATTCTTACGAATGATATATGATTATCACTATCTAATATAGCATAATTTGAAGATGATATAGGAACAGGACTACCTGATTCATTTGTTAAGAAATCTGCAGATGCTGTTAATTGAAATGCTTTTTTATAGCTAAATTCATTTGATGATGTATTATATGTTAAGAATGTTTTTTGTGTACTACAATAAATCGAATCATCATCACTCAAGTTTATTTCCATTAGACCAGGATAATTAAATGATGAAGATTCAACCATATTAATTACAGATTCAGTTACAAATGAACCATCTAATGTGTTACCACTATGAGACCAAGAAGCGTATAACTCCGAAGAATCTGTATTTGGTGAACCAGAAACATAATATGATTTAACCGAACCACTTATACTAGCTGATGCTATGGACTCATAACTATCATCTACTTTTTTGTAAGATTCTACATCCAACAAACCTTCAAATCCGGTATCTTTCATAAAGTTGGTAGTGTATTCAAAATAGTGTTTAAGTGGAATTTGATAAGTGATACCATCATTATATCCATATAATCCTTCTGAACTTCCTGTAATTGATTGTGGTAAATCAAACATTGATTCTATCTTATAAGCTCCTAATTGAATAGTATCTAAATTAGAACCATATACTACAGAAAATACTCTAATACTTTTTACTACACCATCACTTAATGTTGTTGGTGATAAGTGATATTTTTCAGCATATAAATTATCTTTATCTAAGTAGTTATCAACAAAGTCGGTTATCATTTCAGCTGATGATGAATGATAGTATCCTGCTCTATCAAACTTTAAAAAGTCCATTGGATTTGTTGTGTGAGTAAATGCTTTTGTAACAACATCTGGTGTTTGTATGTTATTATTTAATGATGATGTTAATGTATTTATAATACCATCACTACTACTAACATACATTTCAGGTACATTTAATGATGCTGTGTTTTCGTTAAATAATTTTAAAACATTGATTCTATCCTTACAATATGTAGAATCAAAAACTGCGTTTTCATCGTATGCTAATCTTAAAATAAATTTATCAGATGAATCTGTTACGGATGTTGGATATATAGAATCAGCATTTTCTCTAATCTTTTCAAAGTTTGTAATAAATGTTGCACTAGCATCTACTTGATTTTGTAAATGTTCTACAAAATTATACTGCATAGGTTTGTATATAACAACAAGATGCGTTATACTATTTGTTGATAATAGATTGAAAAAGCTGGTAAAGTCGAAGTGATTATATAAACCAACACTTACAAAAGCAGTATCAGTATTTAACTCTAACAACCTTAGATTTGACATTTCGTCTGTTACGAAATCAGCTGAAAATAGTGTACCTTTCATTTAATATCCTAAGTTTATTATAAATATATACTTTTTATTTTTTATACAATTTCACCAACAATACCCATTACATCTTTGTAATCTTCGGAGTTAACCATTTCTTCTTTGGTTTCATAATATTTAATACCATCTAAATCAAAATATTTTAAACTATCCATCTTATCAAACGCACAATTATATACATTGAATATATCAGTTAATAAGATATTATTATCAAGTGCTTTGTAAAAATGTTTTAACATTGTTGATTTTAAATCCAAATCTACAACCCAACTCCAATCACCCCACTTAGGATGAAAGTTGTGTTTGTTATAAATAATACTTTCTTCGGAATATCTTTCTTGTATAACATACAAAACCCCTTTGTAGATTCCTGCATGATATAATTTAGGAACAATACCATTTTCATATAAAAAATCATTTGTTTTAAGAATCGTTAAGAGTTGCTCTTTTGATGCAGTAGGGATTGTAGAATCAAATGATTTTTTATCTAAACTTGCTTTACATGGATAGTGAAATTTCAATACATATTTATCGTAATAAAAAACTTTGTGATAGTATCTGAAATCTGTTGATTTCTGTATTGAATCTTTGTATCTATTTTCTATTAATTCTACTGCACCTCTTTCACCAAAGAACCTAAATTTATTTTTATATTGTTCTAATTCAGATGTTAAATCTTTTTCAACATTTAGTGGAATGGGTTTGTAAAACTTATTTCGCTGGGGTCTATGGTGTTTATGTATTTGTATATCATTTATAAAACAATCTAAACCTGCACCCAAATCAATATAAAACCTTTCACCCAACTCTGTACCATATTCGTTTTTCATAATTGAAGCCCAATCATTAATCTTTCCACTTCTGAAATCGTTGGTTGTGTAAATAATGTTTTCAGTATTTTCATTCGGTAATCTAACATCAACTCCTTTTGGTGTTTGTTCTAAAAACTTTCCTATCTTATTTAGCGAAGAATCATAATCTTTTATTATCTCTTCAAATGATATCACTTCCATATCAATATCAATAAGTTCTTTTGCCATATAAACAGAAAACCAATTCTTATAATACTGAAGTAACAACTCGAACATATTATCGTATTTTTGGTCAATCAATTCATATCCATCGAAATCAAAGTTTTTATAAAAGTTGTCAAATGTTTTATATTTGGATTTATATCTTGGTCTGTGATAACATGATGTTATTATATCTCTAACATCTCTGTAAACTAATATAATTTTAGATTCGGAAAAGAATTTATCTAATTTATTTTGGTCATCAATACTATGGTTGTATTTGTGGTAATCTTTATAATCATGTAGATGAGACCAAGTTACCTTTCCACCTTCACTCATAGATGATTCGAACCCATCCATCTCATCTGTAAACTTAGTGTAATCAATGTAGTTGTAGTTAATACTTTTATATCCAAAGTTATTCACTATCAAATCAGTAAGTAGATGTGTTCCACTTCTTCTTGCTGCAACTACTATAACATTTTTCTTATAACTCATCTTCACCAATTACCCACGTCTTACCATGCCAATCATACTTTAATAGTTGTAATCCCTCTTTAGGATATTCCCATTTTTCATAAAAAGATTTATATTGATTGTAGTGTTTATGTAAATCATTTTCATCAAAAAATTGATTGAAATCTCCTACGTTTTTGTATATTGACCATTTATACTTTGTAACCTCATCAATTCCTATAGGAGTTGTTTTCAAAAATTTAGAAACTTTGTTGTGAAATTTATTTTGATAATAAAGCGCATCCTCATATCTTACTATGATACAATTATCACCAAATTGTTCTTTGTATGTATTTATTAATTCTATCTGCTTATCCGTAACATCATTTAACAGGTCGATAAAATTGGGTTCTATTCCCAATTGTTTATCAACTTTACACGTAGCATTTTTATAATCCGAATCATGCAAATGTAATCCATTATCAAAGTAAAATAAATTCATAGCAACTTCTCTTGGGTCTGTTATTGCTACGAATACCTTAGTACCTACATTTAGTAAATCACTAACATACTTACTATCTAAAGTGGTATGACTTTTACCCCAGTGATTTATATTTTGTGTTTGTGGATAATTTTCTCTAATTAGTTCTTTACAAAATTCAGAACCTGCCATCCTCCAACTAACTATAAAAAATTTGTTAGATTCCAATGGAGTTCTTATCCATAAATTCATTTCATCTTTCTTATACATCTATATGTCTTTGTGATTGTGGACCAGTAAGAACGTGATGGTAATGTTTCATTAGATATTCATACCTACTACTCTTTGGATTTGTTATTTTATAATACGATTGCATAATTGGTGAATCATCTGGCAGTATAGTTTGTATAGTAGAGAAATCCGTATCAGCCCAAATAGGATATGGTCTATATTCTTCCAACCAAGGATAGGAGTTTGTATTTACCCACACATCATTAGCAGATAATGGTATCCTCTTTACATCTTCACAAAATAGTTTTGCTGCATCGGGTTTGATTGCATAAGCGTGGTGTCCTAAAAAGTTAAGTTGATGTAATGGTTGTAATCCATCTTTTGGTTCTACATAAATCATATGGTCTGGTCTGATGTAACTTGGTCTACCAAAAGTAACACACATTTTAAAATCTATATCAGGCAAATTCTCTTTGAATATAGCATCGTGTTCTAAGATTAGTATTGGTTCATTTAGCTCCACACATTTTTTCCAAAGTAAATAGTGAGATGCAAAACAAGCGCCAACATTATCAGGTCTTGCATAATGATTAAATGTATTTTCATATGGTAAGATATCTTTCCACTTATTGGGTAATACCGCATCAAACATTTCAATTGGTTCGGTGTATCCTACATCTTTTGCAGATTGTATTGTTTGTCCTGCAGACCTAACTGAATCTTTGTTATCTTTTATTCTTATTAAAAATGTTTTCATTTCTATTTTCTAATTTTAACCAAAACCTTTCAAATCCAAAATATCCAAATGTTTTAAGTAATGTATCTAATCCACCTACAGCCAACCCAAACTTCCAATCACCACTAACTAACCAACCACTTAGTATTGTGATTGATGTAGCTATAAATCTCCAAATGATTGTTTTGATTAATGTTTTTTTATAACTTCCCATCCTCTCTCAACTCCTCTCTTATTTTAGTTGCTGAGACTTCTTTGATATCATCTGGTGGTACGTGTTCAATTATTTCATAACCTACTCCTCTACCATAGTTTACCGATTCAATATCAGGTATGATAGATACCATAACTCTTCCTTCTTCTATCAAAGGTAGTAATTCTTTTGTAATGTTTTGTTGTACTTCAAAAGATGACCAAGGTTGTTTTTCACTCTTTTCTACATCTCTTACAGCTATCCAAACATTCTTTCCTTCGTTTAATCTTTGGTCGATTAACCATCGGTGACCTTTGTGCCAAGGTTGCCACCTACCTATAAACATAGACCATTGTTTCATATAAGTGATTTTTGTTTGACTTCTTTTCTTTTTCTTTTTCTTAATTTTCCTGCTAATAAATCTCTAACTTTAGCACAATCTAAGTATTCTTCTTTTTCTAAAAAGAATTTCATAGATTCTCTTAGTACTGATTTGTATTCTGATTTTTCTACATAACAAACTTTATCTCTTCCCAATCTTAAAATAGTAACACCTTCTTTTTTCAGAATCATAGCTTGGTGTATTATACTAACAACATCTCTATAAACTGGTAATCCAAAATCATCCATCCACATAGATATCAAGTCGTGATATCCGTATGTTAAATATTTTTTCCAATAGAGGTTGTGTACTGGTATAAGTTCCATACCTATAAGTATGTTATTGAACCTTTTCTTTCCACATAATTTGTACTAATACAATTAAAAAACAAAGTATTAGTTGAACTAATATTTTACCAGTAACAGGTTGTTTAAAAAAGTATGCGGTTAACCATGCGTATGATATAATCCCTAATATAAACCCAATAAATCTATTAGGCCACAAATCACCATCAAAGGCACTCACTCCATAATATGTACCTTTAAGAAATAGATAGGTGATTGGTATAGCTACAACATACCATCCCCACCATTCTGGTTTGTACTTCTCATTAATAAATTGCCAATTATGTTGAAACCATACTGCTACCTGCGCAGTTGATATAAGAATTATTGCGTAAAGCAAATATAACCAATTAAATTTTTCCATAATATTTTTTTAATTCTTTGTGTATGTGTTCTGCTATTTTTATATGACCAAAGTAGCCAGGATGATAATCAGTATCTCCTACATGCTTTTCTAAATCTTTACCAATGTGATATTCTTTTTCTTTCCAATACCATTGAACTATACAACTACCACCTTCCCAATCAATAATTCTATCTTCAATGTTTAGTGTATTGTAAATATTTTTATAATAAGATTCAGAATGTTCTTTTACCGCTTGATTTACAATAAAGAATTCACAACCCAATTGTTTAAGTAATGAGAATATTCCTAAAAAATGAGTTGCTTCTTTGTTTGCATGGTGGTGTTCGTTTACAAACCACTTAAAGTAAGATTCTAATTCTTCTTTTATCTTAGCTCTATCATTTATATCATCTGTACAATCAATTGGGTCTATACAATTAGATGTTACTACATTGAACAACCTATCTAAACGATTTGAATATAGTTCATCTCTGAATCCAGAAGTTGTTTCTATAATAAAAAGTGTATCATCTATTTCATCTAAATTAGAGTTGATGTACTCCATAGTCATACGAAGTGCTCTCATAGTAGAACCACCTCCTCTACTCTCATCAACTAATTCAACTCCTAAAAGATTTGCTAATCGATTTGGCCAATTTATAGATATTCTACTATCCAATGATTCTTCATCACCGATAACTTCCCACGGCTCTATATTATAATACTTACCATAGTGTTCAAAATATCTACTATGACAGAGAGGCCAGCCGTGAGTAATACTACTTCCGTTTGTATATAACCTTTTAAATTTTTTCATTAATCAATTTATGTTGCTTGTCTCCACCTAATCTTTGGTGGTTTGTTCGCTGATGCGATTACATCATCTATGTTTAATCTACTAGCCACAGCTTCTTTACTATCGTATCTATCTCTATATGGTCTTGGTTGTTCTAACTGAGCTTGTTTTCTACAAGTCCAATCAATTGTTTTTAGTACTTCTGATATATTATCTATTTGGTTGGTTGGTACATTGAATGCGTATTCTTCTTCTGCAGCAAATAAGCTAGAACCATATGGTGGTATTTGTGATGTACTTACATTAATAACAGGTACACTTTGAATATAATAAAAATTACTTTCTGCTTTAGCTTGGTTTATTTTAGCATTCATCTGAGCTGATGTGTAAAGACTTCCATCCAAATTTAATATAAAATCTATATTCAGTTCACTTCTAGTTTGAGCTCCCAATACATCCAAAGGTCCTCTTACAACTTGACTATTACCCAAATGACCGTTAACTTTACCACCACCATAATAGCTTGTAATATTTGTGTTAGCTGCATCCTTTACCGATGAATTTGTTGCTGGATATTGATTTCCATAGTTAGCTAATGGCTTATATGGTTGATTAATAATACCACTCAAATCAACTTTAGGTGGAGGTGGTGGTATTCTCGGTGGAGGTGGCGGTGGAGGTGGTGTTGTATCTATTGGTGGCGTTGGGGTTGTATCTGCTGGTGTTGTATCAGATGGAGTAGTTACTGGTTCTAAATACTTACTTCTTTTACTTCTACGTCTTAATCCAAAGAGTCCTTTACCCTTATGTTCTTTACCAGTCATAGGTCTACCATCTTCCATAATATGATAATCACCTATATAATTTGTACCATCTAATGTAAACTCACCACCTTTGGTATAAAGATTATTCTTTTTCTTACTGGTTGGTTTACCCGTATTATTTTTCCCACGAAAAGGAAAGCCCCTTCTAACCTTTTGGTCAGAACCTCTCTTCGTTCTTTTACTTCCTCCAAATCCGAATGGTCTTCGTCCTTTTGCCATACCTATAAATATGTGGGTTTAGAATTTTGAACCCACAAGTTCTCTATAGGCTTGTTGATAAGCATCTACCCTTCTATCTTTGAATTCATCAGAACCCATTATATCGTGGGCTCTATCCATTACTTCCTTTCTCATTCCTACCGAGTGTGATTCATATAGAATCTCCTCAATCATTTTTTCTTCAGTCATTTAATTGTTGTTGTAGTTTTTGAATTAGTAATCTTACATCCTCTGTTTGGGGATTCGTTTTAAGTTCGATTATTTTAGTTATAATCTCCTCTTTAGTTGAAGTTTTAATAAATTGTTCTATATTCATTTTCATATAATTGTTACATCATCATAATATTGTACAGATACTCCTGCTTCTTCAAACATCATTTCACTTCTTGCTGCTGATTCTATCCATTTATCTGATTTTGCTCCTCCACCTCTTTTTAGAAATATCCTAACAATACCAGCATTTATAATTGCTCTAGCACAATCAGCACAAACCATACCACAAGTTAAGTACATAGTACATCCTTTTGTGGATACACCGATACGAGCTGCATTATATATAGCATTTCGTTCAGCGTGTTCAAACCAGTAATACTTTTCTGGTCTTTGTTGTCTCTCTGGTTTCCAATCATCAATTCCTCTTGGGAATGAGTTATAACCAGTAGATACAATTTCTTTATCTTTACCAACAATAACCGCACCTATTTTAGTTCGATTATCTTTGGATTTTTCTTTTACTTGTTCAGCTATGTTATAAAAATATTCTACCCACCGCATATTATATACATATTAAGTTAGTGTCTTTCTTATGTTAAAATGGTTATTTGTAAGAAAGAATATCATTACATATCTTGTTCCACTTACAACTGGTTTTGCTTGGTGTAGTAATTTAGATGGAAATAAAATCATATTACCAATTTTCTTATCACATACAGTTTTTGTTACTTCATCGTTACTCCACACAATCAAATCACCGCCTTCATAATCATCAAAGTTTGATAGTTGTATAATTAAAGTTTTGTATCGTTTGTTTGAATCTTTGATTCCATTACCAATATCTCTATGTTTTTTAAATTCTTGTCCGATATCATATTTTAAAATATTAAAGTAATTCGGTAAACTTATAATATTATATTTCGATAGTTTTGGTAGTAATAATAACCTTATACCATCAGTTGTTTTTGTTAGAGATTCAGAACTTGTTCTATAAGAATTTTCATATGTGTTGTGTAATGATGCTACTCCACTTCTACTAAATCCCCTATTCATATCAATTATAGATTGACATTCATCAGATGTAAGTATTACTTCTTGATTAAACATATTCCCAATCTGCTTCTTTTATTTCTTCACAAAACCAATAATCTCTGTTCTTTACTTTGAACATAGTATCAACACCTAACCACTCTTTTACTAACTTTGCATCTCTAATTCTCTCAATTGGTATAACCGCATGTATCAGATAAGGTCTGTGGTTTATATATTCTATTGGTCTTTTGTACGAAGGAAAAATCATAATATATTTTAGTAGCCCGTAGGAGAATCGAACTCCTCTTTCTAGGATGAAAACCTAACGTCCTAACCGATAGACGAACGGGCCAATGTTGTGGAGGATATCGGAGTCGAACCGATGACCTCTTCGGTGCAAGCGAAGCGCTCTAGCCAGCTGAGCTAATCCCCCTCTTCTCTATTTTTATGTTTTGTTTTACGAGAATAGGTTCGTTTACTTTTCACAACTTTCTCAGTCATCTTCTTACCAATATGGTGAGATAGTTCACCAACGGTCATATCATCCCAATCTACTTTCTCTTGATATCGGTTCTGTTTCTTCTGTTTCTTCATCTCCTACCAATTCCATTGTTGTGTTACTTCTATTTCTTAAATATTGTGATTCAGTCCACATAGGGCTTCTATCTGTGATAAACTCAATCCATTTGATACTTTGAGTTCTATCTGTTTCCTCTACAATTTTATAAGTTAATTTTCTCATATAATTTTATTTTCATAAATAATCATAATTCCTAAATTATTTACTGGAATCTCTGATTTTAAATTGTGTCTTTTACAAACTTCTTTTTCTATCCTGCGTTGTAATCTTTGAGAATTACCAGTGATAACCTTTACACTAAATAGTTTTGATTTTAAAGATTCCTCTAAAACAACATCCTCAACGAACTCAACCGCATCCGAATGTAACATATTATGTGTATCA
>MDSW01203931.1_pt1 | contig 13244 bp, 9 predicted proteins | sample 811171 | NCBI WGS metagenome assembly MDSW01 (sample SAMN05326641, study PRJNA326480) | marine metagenome | isolation source: seawater | place: Atlantic Ocean: North West | collected 2012 | reverse complement strand
ACTTGACAACCAGTGTTTGAGTGTGAACAAAGTAGAAGACGTGACAGCATTAGTAATTGTTGAATCTCCAGCAAAAGCAAAAACTATTGAAAAGTATTTGGGAGACGGATACATCGTTGACTCTTCGGTAGGTCATATACGAGATCTGATTAGCCCTAAGGACGTACCTGAAGATAAAAAAGAATGTTTTGGCAAATTAGGTATTGATGTATGCCACAATTTTGAGCCTCTTTATGAGATAAGTCCGAATAGTAAAAAACAGGTATCCCAGTTAAAAAAAGCTCTAAAAAAAGTTGATGAACTTTTCCTCGCGACTGATGAAGACCGTGAAGGTGAAGCCATTGCTTGGCATTTGCTCGAGGTTCTGAAACCTTCAGTGCCAGTTAAGAGGATGGTATTTAACGAAATCACTAAAGAAGCTATTACCGAAGCTTTGAAGAACACACGTGATTTAGGGAAAGATCTTGTTGAGGCACAGGAGGCACGTCGGATATTAGATCGAATATACGGGTTTGAACTTTCCAATATCACGAGAACAAAAGTCGGAGGAGGCGCATCAGCAGGAAGAGTTCAAAGCCCCGCCACAAGACTTGTTATAGAACGTGAACGCGAACGAATGAAATTCAAAACTGCTGACTATTGGGGATTGGGAATCGATGCAACTACAGAAGAAGATGAAGCTTTTTCAGCTCGTTTATTAGAAATTGATGGTCTACGTGTAGCAACCGGTAAAGACTTCAATGAAAAAGGAAATTGGAATTCTGATGCGGTGACTGTACTTGACGAGAATTCAGCAAATATCTTGTCATCATTGTTGAAGAAGGAAGATTTAAAAGTTATATCAGTTGAACCGAAACCTTATCGAAGGCGTCCAGCTGCACCATTTACAACTTCAACTTTCCAACAAGAAGCGGGAAGAAAACTTCGCTTTTCTGCAAGTCGAGCGATGGGAATAGCTCAGAGTCTTTATCAAAATGGCCATATCACTTATATGAGAACAGATAGTACGACCCTTTCGGATACTGCTCTCCTAGCTGCTCGTAGGACAATAGAAAGTTCTTACGGGGAAAATTATTTGCCTGATGAAGCACGTTTATATAAGAACAAAACACGTAATGCTCAAGAAGCTCATGAAGCTATTCGACCTGCAGGTGAAAACTTTAAATTGCCTCAAGATCTTTCAAAAGAATTATCAAAAGATGAGTATCTGATTTATGAAATGATTTGGCAGAGAACAATTGCTTCACAGATGACAGATGCGACTGGTGAAACAGTGAGTGTAAAACTTGAAGGTTCGGTAACAGAAGAAAAAAGCAACAAAAAGAGATCTTTAATCTTTTCTTTATCGGGTACTGTTATCAATCACCAAGGTTTCCGGCAGGTTTATGTAGAAGATGTAGATGATAACGAAACTGATGAAGAAAATTCTTCTGGTGAAGATCAAGTTTTGCCTGAGGTGAAGGTTGGACAGACTGTCATTGTAGTTGATTCGACTTCAGAGGGGCATGTAACAAAACCACCCGCTAGATACACAGAAGCCTCGTTGGTAAAAAGACTAGAAGAAGAAGGTATTGGAAGACCAAGTACTTATGCAGCCATCTTAGGAAGGATTATTCAAAGAGGGTATGCCTGGAAAAAAGGGACAGCTTTAATCCCTACTGTAAAAGGGTTTGCGGTAACACAGTTATTAGAAGCGCATTTTCCAAAATTAGTTGATTACAAATTTACAGCTGAAATGGAAGTGGCATTAGATGATATTTCAAATGGCATGTGGGAAAAGAATGCGTATCTTCAAGCCTTTTATTTTGATGGTTTAGATGGGGATATAGGACTTCATACCAAAGTAGTTGAGAGAGAAGATGAAATTGATCCAAGGGCTGTATGTGGTGTGCCATTAGGGAAAACTTCTGATGGTGAGGCTGTTTATGCGAGATTCGCGAGGTCACCTTACGTTGAGTACCGTGAGGATACCGCTGGAGTCCCAGAAGATTTACCACTGGACCAATTAACGGTTGAGAAAGCACTCGAGTATATAAATGCACCACCTGATAGAGAATTGGGGATCGATCCAGAAACGGGACTACCAGTTGTTGCAAAGCAAGGAAGATTCGGAGCTTATGTTTCGTTGGGAAGGTTTCCACAATTTCCTAAAGCTTCTTCACGTGAGGGAAAACTGTTTAGGCTTCCTCACCATTTAAAACTTACTAAGACAGCAATTGCGTACTTGAAGTTAGCTATTTCAGTTGAAAATGATGATGCAGTTTTACGAGTGATTAATTCTCCGAAACGAGGGATAGGTAAAAGTTCTTTAGAGAAGGTTAAAGCATTTGCAGAAAGTAAAGGATCTAGTCTCTTCGGTGCTTTAGAGCAAGTTGAAAAATTAGAAATAAAAGGAGCGGCACTAAAAGGCATTAAAGAGTTTACTGATTTTTGTAGATCTATTTCGGATTTTGATTCTCCCACACCTGCAGATCTCTTAAATCAAATTTTTGAAATTTCGGGTTACAAAAAAGAGATATTGAATAGCAAGAGTTCTGAATCGCAAATGAAAACTTTTGAAGAATTGTCTGAAGTTTTAAAAGAGTTTGAGACCACGGAGGAAGTCATCGCAGAGGTCGAACAGTTCGAAGAGTTTAAGCAGCAACCTAAACCGAAAACCGCTTCTCTTTTCTCCACTATGACTTTAGAAAGAGTTACTTTTGAAGATGCTCTTCAACTTTTGAGTCTCCCCAGGATAGTTGGAGTGGATCCAGTGGATGGTGAAGAAATAACGGTACAGAATGGCCCCTATGGGCCGTACCTAAAGAAAGGATCGGAAACCAGAAACATAGCTACTGAAGAGGAACTTTTAACAATTTCTTTGGAACAGTGTTTAGAATCACTCGCTCAACCTAAAAAGTTTGGGCGGAGAGCGGCTAAACCTCCTTTGAAAGAACTTGGAATAGATCCTGAAACAGAAAAGCCGATTCTTTTAAAAGAAGGTCAATGGGGACCATATGTAACTGATGGGAAAACCAACGCGAGTCTTCAGTTGGGCGATTCAGTTGAAGAACTTACTGACGAGAGGGCAGTTGAGCTTTTAGCTGAGAGAAGAGCAAAAGTTTGATTGTTCGTATTTAGAGATTTTTAATTATTTGATTTGAATAGGGGGCTGTTATGAATCTTGGAAATCAAGATAATAAGAGTAGACGGTTACCTTTGCATATAAATCAACTCACAGAGAAAGCTTTTGACTCGCCTAGCTTTTTTAGACTTTGGATCGCTCAAGTTGTATCTGCAACTGGCGATTGGCTCGGTTTATTAGCGATAAGCATTTTGGCAATCAGGGTTGGTTCTGGAAATGAAGGGGCTGCATTAAGCCTCGTATTGGGCGCGCGGATTGCACCAGGTTTTTTCTTTGGTCCATTAGCGGGTGTTTTTGTTGATCGTTGGGATCGAAAACGGGTTATGGTTTTTTGTGACATTGGCCGAGCCTTAGTCATGGTCGTTCTTCCATTTATTAACAACTTAATCGGGCTTTTTATTGCTTCTTTAATTCTTGAAGCTTTGACCATGTTGTGGTCTCCAGCGAAAGAAGCTTCTGTCCCTAATTTGGTTTCTGAAAAGTTTTTGACAACTGCTAATTCTTTGTCTCTTGTCGCTGCATACGGGACGTTTCCATTGGGCGCAGGCTTAATGGCATTATTTGGTCGTCTCTCTACCGCACTATTTGATTCGAGTTGGGCCGACAACATCAGACTTGACGATATGGGTTTAGCTTTTTATGCCAATGCAGTTTCTTTTTTGGTTACCGCTCTTTTGGTTTCGTCACTTGACCTTCCTAAAAAACCGCGCACTGGAGAGATAGAGAATCAAGGTGTAAAAAAACAGTTGCTAAGCCCTATTAGGGAATTAAAAGAAGGTTGGCAATTTGCTTTTATCAATCCTGTAGTAAGAACCGTTAATGCAGGGCTAGCTACTGCGATGTTAGGTGCAGGAATGGTTATTCCTTTGGGAGTGATCTATACAGATGAATTACTAGGAGCAGGCAAATCTGGTTTTGGGGTTCTGTTAACGGCCTTGGGGTTTGGTGTAGGTGCGGGAGTTCTCCTAGTTTTCTTTCTTAGAAATAGTATTGATAAGGCGAAAACATTTACGAGGGTTCTTTTCGGGGCAGGAATTTCCTTATTCGCAACAGTTTCAACAGGACAAATTCATTTTGCGATGGTGATGTTATTTATCGGTGGAATCTGCCTAGGTGTTATATATGTAGTTGGGTTTACTCTTCTGCATGAAAATGTGGAAGATCATATGAGAGGTCGTATTTTTGCAACTTTTTATTTACTAGTAAGAGCTTGTGTCTTATTAGCTTTAGTTATCGGTCCGTTAGTAGAAGATGGTTTGGATCGACTTTCAAGTCTTCTATGGGATCGGAATATTGAGATCGCTGGTTTAGAAATTGCTGTTCCTGGGGTAAGGATAAGTTTGTGGCTTGCGGCTTTGATTGTCTTTTCTGCTGGTGTTTTATCTAAGGTTTCATTAAGGGTTGGTGAAACAAAGCGACTTTCGGAAACTACTGAGGAGAAAAACTCGTGACAGGTTATTTGATCACTGTAGAAGGACCAGATGGTTCTGGTAAATCAACTCAGGCACGTCTTTTAGCGGAACACCTCGGTGCAATATACACAAGGGAACCTGGCGGAACTGAACTTGGTGAAAAGTTGCGAGATATGGTTTTAGATCCGAGCGGCGAAGGGCTTTCTGACCGTGCAGAAGCTTTGATGATTGCTGCAGCTAGAGCTCAACATGTTGAAGAAGTAGTTAGACCCGCTCTCAGGCAAGAAAAGAATGTTGTAAGTGATAGGTTTCTTGAATCTTCAGTCGCTTATCAAGGCTATGGACGAAAATTAGGACCAGAAGAAATTTTTGACATATCTATGTTTGCAACACAAGGTTTGCAGTCGGATTTGATTGTCTTAATTGATGTTGATGCTCCTCTTGCTGTTGACAGGCTAGGCAAAAATTTAGATCGTATTGAAAACGCAGGTGATGATTTTCATTCTCGTGTTATGAGTTCATACAGAGTGATGGCTTCTGAAGATCCAGAACGCTGGGTAGTAATTGACGGGTCAGGAACAGTTGAGGAAGTTTCTCGGCAAGTTATTGATCAAGTCGAAATCCGATTAGAGAAGCATGCGAAAGATTGACCTTTGGGGTCTTATATATGGCCAGACAGAAGCTGTAGATTTTTTAAAGAAAGCTGTAGATTCGCCAGTTCATGCCTATCTTTTCGTAGGCCCAGAAGGTGCTGGGAGAGAGGAAATTGCAAGAGCCTTTTCAGGATCTATTTTTGCTAAATATGAGGAGGATCAAAATCTTGAAAGATGTAAAGATCTGGCTTGGAGAGGAATTCATCCTGATATATCGATTATAGAACCTGAAGGCAGAGGTCTAAGAGTCTCAGATGCCCGAAAAATAATTATTGAAAGTTCCCGCTCACCTATTGAATCGAAAAAAAAGATTTTAATTGTAAACCGTTTTGATACTGCTGAACCCGAAGCTGTAGCAAGCTTGCTTAAAACTATAGAGGAACCTCCACTTTCGACGATTTTCATTCTTCTTGCGGAGAGCGTTCCTGATTCCCATGTAACGATTTCATCCAGATGTGTGAGAGTTGATGTGCCTGCTATGACAGTGGAAGGGCTTTCTGATTTATTAAAAAGTGAAGGAGTTGAGATAGAAGATGCAATTCGACTAGCTGAAGCTTCTGCAGGCAATCTTGGCAGAGCACGTTTATTGCAAGAGGATCTTTCATTTACTATTCGGCAGGAAGCATGGCGAACTTTGCCGGATCGTTTAGATGGAACAGGAGCCGCGGTATCTATTGTTGTCGAAGAATTACAGAAGATGATTGATGATGCTCAATCACCACTTATTGAGCGTCATAATAAAGAATTAGAAAATCTCGTGCAACAAGAAGAGGTTTTTGGAACTCGTGGTTCGGGACGGCAAGAGGTTATTGAACGTCATAAACGTGAAATTCGCCGTCTGCGTGATGACGAACTGCGATTTGGTTTAGCCACGCTTACTAGAAGGTATAGAGATTTGGGAATCGAAAACGAAAATTCTGAAGGGCTGGATGCAGTTGAGAAAATTACTGATGCAGCATTAGAGCTAATTAGAAATCCGAATGAACGTTTACTCTTACAGGCTCTTTTTTTGAATTTGTCAACAAAGGTTGATGCTTAAGGAAGCTCAATAATAGTCACAGTTCCACTATTGCCATCTACTTGAATTAAAGCTCCATCTGGTATTCTCTCAGCAGCTTGATGAACGCTGACTACACAAGGAATTCCAAATTCTCTACTGACAATTACTGAATGACTCATAGGAGCTCCTACATCAACAACTACTCCACCAGCAGGAATGAAAAGCGGTGTCCAAGCTGGATCTGTAATTGGTGCTACCAGAATCTCACCTTGTTCTAGGCCGCGTGGATCTCCTGGATCAGTAATTACTCTCGCTCTGCCAGTTATTTCACCAGGACAACCCGAAAGTCCAGTAAGAACTTCACCAACTTGAACAGGTTCAAATGAAGTAGTTTTTTGATTCCATTCAGAAATAGCTGGAACTTCACCATTTATAATGAAAGGTTCTTCAAGTGATGAGAGTAATGCGAAATCTTTCCTTCTCTGAGAGATAGTTTCACTAAAGGAAGCTGGATCTTCGAGAAAGTCATCGAGTTCATCATTTAAAAGAAGGAAAGCATCATTCGGTTCTTTTAAATGACCATCATTAGCCATTCGAATCCCTAATTCGTAAATAGGTAATCTGACTTCGTGGATAGCCATCATCTGAGTTAGCTTTGTTCGTTCTCTTGTCGGTACAAAGATTTTGGAAACTCTCAAACCTGTTTCAAGCAATTCCAATGCTTCATCGTTATCAGCTAAAGCTTCACGTGCTTGTTTTTCAGCATCTAAACGATCCGCGGTGGCTTGGGCTTGTTTTGAAGATGGAGAAAAATTTTCGTCAACTTTTCTCATTGCGTCAATAGCTGCATTAACGGGATTTGAATCAATTTCCCAAGTGGGATTTCCTGCATCCCACTCACCTGGACCTCGGCAACCATGTTCTTTGAGGAAAGATTCAAAACCCTTCAAGAATTCCGGAGAGGTCTTTTCAAGACGACTGAGTTCCCAAATATCTTCTGTCATTGGGACAGAGTCGATTCCATCAAGACCAGAAATAAGGCGTCCAGATAAACTCGGGTCTATTTCAGCGCAGACTTGCCCTAGTAAACCAGGCCCTACCGCCGAAGCAGTTCCATAAATGTAGTAAGGTTCAAAAAATTCACGAATATATGAAGTGATAGAGCGAGCTCTATCCACTAAATCTTTGTTTGAAATCGTTTTTAGATCCGGTCGTCCATCACGAAGATCAAGAACTTTTTTTCTGTCTTCCATTAGTTCTTGAGGTTCTTCAGTTGCTGTCATAATCCACCCCATGGTGGCTGTGATCTTTTCTTCTAATTCAGGTCGATCATCATCAGGGTGAGGAGTATGAGGAATAACATCAGGATGAGAACCCAACAAGATGTCATCCATTTGTTGAGCAGAGAGTCCAGGACTACGTTCCCCTACTAGTCGAATCAATGACATATTGAGATATACGTAACCTCCGAAACAAGCAATGAAATCAGGTTGATCTTGGTTTATTTCATCAGGTGCTGAAGACCCCCATCTAAAGTGTCCATCCATCCAGCCGAAAGAAACACCGGTTCCCCAAACTAGATCCCACCCAAGTGGACTACATGGGTTAGGCATAATTTCCCCAACGTTTGATCTTGTATACATTGGAAAACGTTTACTAGGTTTCCAATCTGCTATCCATTTTTCATCCATAGTTGCCTTTCATTCATCGTGCACTACAAAACGTATTCTTTTGAACCCTTTTCCTTTTGATTCAGTTTTTATGACTTCCATTCTCCCCACTTGTGAGGTAGATGAAACATGGGTGCCGCCATCGGCTTGTTTATCTAGGCCAACAATATCGACAATTCTTATTTCTTTAACAGATTCGGGTACTAAGTTGACCTTTGTTCTAATTAGATCACGATCTAGTATTGCATCCTCTCGAGATAAAAAAGAGACTTCAATAGGTCTGTCTGCAGCAATTTCTTCATTACATAAATATTCGATTTCAGTTCCAAAATCTTTTGACATTTCATCCATTTCGAAATCCATTCTCCCGGATAATGCATCCATGTTGCCCCCAGTTACAACCCGCTTCCATTTTTTCCACATGACGCCGCAGAGTATGTGCATTGCAGTATGAGTGCGCATCATTTGGCGCCTTCTTTCCTCATCAACCTCACCAGAAATGCGTATTCCTTTTTCAGGCATTGGTCCAGCTAAGGTATGCCAGATTCTTTGATTGACAGTTCTTACATCAATGACTGAAGCTGCGCCATTTTCCCACAATAAATGACCAGTATCATGAGGCTGACCGCCACTGGTTGCATAAAAAGCCGTTTGATCTAGTTCAATTCTTGAATCATCTACTTCAATTACAACTGCTTCAAAAGATCTAATTTCGGCATTATTTAAGTAAAGCTTTTTTGTCATGTTAGTTAATTCTTTTTTTCTGTATTTATTAAGACTCTTAATTCCCCTTTAACAACTTGCCATGTAAGTTGTTGAAGGCCAGTACCATCCGGAGGGAATTTATTTTTAGAATTACATGAATTAAAAAAGTTGGAATTATTTGAATCCCATTGCGCTATGCAAGAGTCAGCTTGTTCAGGTATCTGTGCTAGAAATGCAAACCAATCTGTTTGTGGATCGTTGCCAGCGTGAGTGATCCAAATAGGTCTTTTACGACCTACTAGGTCAGGGAAGAGAACAGGACCGTTAGAAGAGATTTCATTAGCAAGATTGGCCGCATCAATTCCACGAAAATCATCGTCACCTAAACGAATTTCTATTGAATCGGAAGATTTTGATATCGAGAGAAGGATAAATAAACATGCAAGAGCAGCAACAATTCCAGCAACACCTACAACAGTTGCCTTTACGACGTTTACACGGATTCCGTGAGCTCTTGCCAATTTTTCCTTCCCTGGCTTGGGTCTTTTCGTTCCTTTGCCTAGTATCACGGCCGTTTGCTATTGCATTAAATAATAATGAATTAACTACTTTTGGAAATATACAGGAGATTAAATAAATGGATCTTTTTGAGTATCAAGGTAAAGAATTTTTTGCCGAATACGGAATGCCTATTTCACCAGGTGAATTAGCACTTACAACTGAAGAAGCAGTTAAAGCGGCTGAGAACTTGGGGTGCCCAGTAATGGTAAAAGCTCAAGTGCATACCGGAGGGAGGGGTAAAGCAGGTGGAGTTAAATTTGCAGCAAGTGTTGACGAAGTATCAGAGCACGCAGAAAATATTCTTGGACTCGATATTAATGGACACATAGTCGAACGTCTTTGGATAGAAAAGGCTTCAGATATAGCAGAAGAGTATTATGCGTCATTTACATTAGATCGATCTGCAAAAAAACATTTGGGAATGCTTTCAGCAGAAGGAGGCGTGGAAATAGAAACAGTTGCTGAAGAAAACCCTGAAGCAATAGCCAGAATTTGGGTAGATCCTGTAGAAGGGCTTTCTGAAGGAAATTGTAGGAATTGGGTTAAAGAAGCGGCTCTACCTGAACAAGCGCTTGAGGGGGCAGTAGAGATTCTTCTAAAACTTTATGAAGCCTATGTAGATGGGGATGCAGACTTGGTTGAAATTAATCCATTGATATTGACAGAAGATGGAAGGGTTCATGTTCTAGATGCAAAGGTGACTTTGGATAGTAATTCAGTTTTCAGACATGAAAATTATGCAGATTTTGATCTAACACAAACCAGAGATGAGCGTGAAACAGCGGCTCACTCGAAGGGTTTGCAATACGTCGGATTAGAAGGAGAAGTCGGTGTTATTGCTAATGGTGCCGGTTTAGCAATGTCTACTGTGGATGTTGTTAACCAAGTAGGTGGTCGTCCTGCAAATTTCCTAGATATTGGGGGAGGCGCAAATGCTGATGTAATGACCGCAGCCTTAGAAGTGATCAATAACGATCCAGAAGTTAGATCTATTTTCATTAATATTTTTGGTGGCATTACCAGAGGTGAAGAAATAGCTAATGGAATAATCGACGCATTAGACAGAGTCGAAATGCGTTCCCCGATCGTAATTAGACTCGATGGGACAAATGCTGATGAAGGCCGAGCAATTCTTGAGCCGCATTTATCAGAAACACTGCAAGTAGCACCCACAATGCTAGAAGGAGCTGAACAAGCCGTTGCTCTAGCGAAAGGAATGAATAATCAATGAGTATTTTTGTAAATTCAGAAACAAAAGTTATTTATCAGGGGCTAACAGGAAGCCAGGGGAAGTATTACGGATTATTAAACAGAGACTATGGAACAAAAGTTGTCGCTGGAACAAATCCAAAAAAAGCTGGAACTGACGTTGAAGGGATTCCAATTTTTGCGAATGTGGCTGAAGCCGTTGAAGAAACAGGCGCAACAGCATCATGTATTTTTATTCCTGCCCCAGGAGTAAGAAGCGCTGTACTTGAAGCTGCTCAGGGTGGAGTCGATTTCATTGTTGCAATAACGGAAGGAGTGCCAGCACATGACGAAGCTCTTTTCTATAACCAACTTCGTAAAGATTTCCCCAATGTTCAACTGCTAGGTCCTAATTGCCCCGGGATCATATCGCCAGGAGAATGCAACATTGGCATCACTGCAGGTCATATCGCTTTGCCGGGTGGACCAGTAGGGATTGTAAGTCGATCAGGGACACTTACCTATCAGGCCTTGCATGAATTAAAAGAAAAAGGTATAGGTTGCACAACTTGTGTTGGAATAGGTGGTGATCCAGTTCCTGGAACCTCATTTATTGACTGTTTAGCTGCTTTTGAAGCTGATCCTGAGACTAAAGCAGTCATGATGATAGGTGAGATTGGAGGAAGTGCTGAAGAAGAAGCTGCAGAATTTATTTCTAATAATATGACTAAGCCTATTTCTGCTTATATCGCGGGAGTAACGGCACCCCCAGGCAAAAAAATGGGGCATGCAGGAGCGATAGTTTCAGGGGGTAAGGGTACCGCTAAAGCGAAAATGGAAGCTCTTGAGGATGCGGGTGTAAAAGTTGGCAATAACCCAACTGAAGCAGGTGACTTAATGGCAGAAATTGTTTCCCAGCTTTGAAGATCCAAATGGTACGGTCATTCTATGCATTTGGCCGTTTTAGTTTCTGGAACAGGAAGCATTCTAGAAGCCATTTCTAACTCTGGTATAGAGATTTCTTTGGTAGTTGCCGATAGAGAATGTGAAGCTATACAACGAGCATCAGACAGAGGTTTAGAGGTAGAACTTATTGAACGTTCAGACTATGGTGAAAAATTTGACCGAGTCGCATATACGAATCAATTAGTTGGGAAATTACGATTAGCTGAAATTGAGTTAATAGCAATGGCCGGGTTCGGAACAATTCTTGAAAAACCGATTTATGACGCTTACGCAGGAAAAGTATTAAATACACACCCATCTTTGCTTCCCGCTTTTCCAGGTTGGAACGCAGTAGAAGAAGCGATTATTGCAGGAGTTGAAGAAACAGGGTGCACTATTCACCAAGCGACACTCGAAGTTGACTCTGGTCCTATTCTAGCTCAGGAAACTGTGCCTATTCTTGAAGGAGATGATACGGCTAGTTTGCATGAGAGAATAAAAAATGTTGAACGCAGATTGTATGTGAGTGTAATTAAAAGAATTATGACTGAACTAGATAATGGTTCGATTGCATAAAGGAGAAAAGTTGAGTTCACCCCGTGCTTTGTTATCTGTCTATGACAAGACTGGAATAGTTGATTTTGCTAGAAGCCTCGTTGATCTTGGCTGGGAAATAATCTCTTCTGGTGGAACAGCAAATCACTTGCTTGAATCTGGATTGGAAGTAATTGAAGTTTCAGATATCACCGGAGCACAAGAAATGCTTGATGGCCGTGTGAAAACTCTTCACCCAAAGATTCATGGTGGGATTTTGGCAGATCGCGCAAATCACGAGCATCTTAAAGAACTAGAAAATCGAGGAATTAAAACCATTGATTTGGTAGTAGTAAATCTGTACCCATTTGTTAAAGATCCAGGGATTGAATTAATAGATATAGGTGGCCCAACAATGGTCAGAGCAGCGGCGAAAAATTTTGACTCAGTTGGAGTAGTTGTAGACCCTGCAAAATATGAATCTGTAATTAATGAAATAAAACGAGAAGGAAGTCTCTCCCTGAAAACCCGGCGTGATTTAGCCAGAGACGCTTTTGCCCATACAGCAGAATACGACGCAGAGATAGTTTCATGGTTTGACCAAGGGCAAGAAGAGTTGCCTAAAAGTTTGCATTTATCGATTGAAAAAACTGGGGAACTCAGATACGGGGAAAACCCGCATCAAGTTGGAGCGAGATACCGATTTTCAAATGCATCAAGTTGGTGGGACGATTCAACTCTTCATGGTGGAAAATCAATGTCATATTTAAATATTTTTGATACTGAAGCAGCATGGAGGATGGTTAACCAACTTGGTAATGAGCCATCTGTGGTAGTTGTGAAGCATGCTAATCCTTGTGGAGCGGCTACTGCGAAAACAATTGAAGAGGCATATAAAGCTGCGCATGAATGTGATCCGATATCAGCATTTGGTGGAATAGTTGCTTTAAATCGTCCGGTTACTAATGAAGTGAGTGAGAAGTTAAGTGAGATTTTCACCGAAGTGGTTATAGCCCCGTCGTATGAAGACAACGCGATTCAGAACCTTAAAGAAAACGCAAATTTGAGGATTATAGAAGCTAGACCCCCCACGACTTACAAATTTGATTACCGAAATGTTGATGGTGGTTTACTGGTGCAAACCTCCGATACACATTTAGGTGATCGTTCTGAATGGGAGGTTGTAACTGAAAGGCAGCCAAATGAGTCAGAATGGATTGATCTTGAATTTGCTTGGAAAATAGTGGCCTGTGTTTCATCAAATGGAATAGTTCTCTCGAAGAACAGGCAAGCTGTAGGAATCGGAGTTGGTCAACCTAATAGAAGAGACGCTGCGAGAATAGCAACTGAAAAAGCAGCGGGTAGAGCTTCAGGTGGAGCATGTGCTAGTGACGCTTTTTTCCCTTTCAGAGATGGTTTGGACGCAGCGATTGAAGCTTCAGCTAGTGCAGT
>MDSW01044231.1_pt1 | contig 13246 bp, 6 predicted proteins | sample 811171 | NCBI WGS metagenome assembly MDSW01 (sample SAMN05326641, study PRJNA326480) | marine metagenome | isolation source: seawater | place: Atlantic Ocean: North West | collected 2012 | reverse complement strand
GTCGCGCGCGTCGCGCTTCGGTGGTTCGCCGCCGTCCACTCGATCGTCCGCGGGGAGGCGGACATGACCCGCGTCGAGCCCCGGGGCGCGTACGGCGCGCCGAGCGGCGCGTTCGCGGATTTGGGGTACCCGAGGACCCTCCACCTTCGGAACGACCGGGACCATCTCCTCGGGCTCTGGTTCGCGTGTGTCGCGCTGTACGCGTGGAACTTTCACTTCCAACCCGCGCGGGGGAAAGGCGGGCGCGTCAACGAGGCCCGGGGCGGCGCGTACGCGGGCGCGGCGTTCGTCGCGTTCGTCGGGTACCTGATCGCGTGCGACCGGCCGGAACCGGTGGACGGCGGCGAGGTGGACCGGGCCACGGCTCGCGCTCGGCTCGCGTGCGCGCTTTTGTTTTTACCGGCGGCGTTTTACCTGGGGTACACGCACACGGCGGAGCGCGCCGAGCTGTTCGCTTTTCCCGACCAATCGCCGCGGGAGATGCGTCGGCACGACGACCCTCGCGTTCGCGCGATGGGGGTCTTGATCTCGGACGAGACGGACGGGTTGGTCGGGTACAAGGGCCACTGGGAGGGTTTGCAGCGGCAGTGGCGCGAGGAGCGCCGGAAGCGCGAGGCTGGCGAGACGGCGCTGGTGACCCGCGGGGTGAATTACGAGCTCGGGGGCGGTTTGGAGACGCTGACGGCGGACGCGAGGGACGACGTCGCCGAGGACGCGGCGATGTGGCAGCTGGTGCTCCAGACGCACTTCGCGGGGCTGAGGGTGGGCGCGCACGTCCGCGTGCACGCGTGCGAGGCGGTGTCCGCCCTGGCGACGACGTGCGGGGGCGTTTTGGTCGCGCAGCGCGCGTGCTTGGCTCCGCTTGTGCGGCGGCTCATGCTCGACCCGGACTCGGGCGCGGTTCGTCGCGCGGCGTGCGACGCGGCGGCGGCGCTCGCGCGAACGCCGCGCGGCGCGGCGCTTCTGTGTCGTCCGGATAAGGAGGTCCACGCCGCGTGCGTGCTGCAGCGCCAGCGCGAGTGGTTCGAGGCGCTGATGTACCTCGAGCGGCGGTACCACCGGTTCGCGGCGGACTGGGCGCGGGTGAAGTACCTCTCGGGGGCGTGGCAGCTGTACGCGAGCGAGCTGCTCCCGCCGGATCGGTTCCCGCCGCTCCTGGACTGGAACGTGCGCGCGTGGCTCGACCGCGACCGCGAGGCGGCGGAGGCGGAGGCGGACGACCCGGGCGTGCGGTTCAAGATCGCGCGCCTCGTCGACGCGCTCAGGGAGCCGTTCGCGGACCAGGCCGCGGAGGCGGTCGCGCTCAGGGCGGCGGCGCGGCGGCGCGTCGAACGCGCGGAGGAGAGAAGGCGAAGAAAAGCGCTGGCGAAGTTCACGGGCGAGCCCGAGGTGCTCGCGCCGGAGGCGTTGGCGCGGCTCCTCGAGGACCGGGACGACGCGACCGCTCTGGCGGCGATTCGGTGCGTGGGGGCTTTGCTCGCGGGGCTCCGCGCGAGCGGCGGGCGGAAGGCGCCGCACGAGAGCGAGCGGGAAGGGAGGGATAAGGCGAGGCGCGCCGCGGGGTCGCTCGCGCGCGTCGGGGGCGTCCTCAAGCCGAGGGCGAACCTCCAGGGCGTCACGATCCCGACCTCGGTCGAGGACGCGGACGAGGCGCTCGCGAACACCAAGGACGAGTACGTGGCGTCGTTCGCGTCCTCCAATTCGGCCGGGTCCGGGGGAGGGGGAGGGGGCGCCCCCGTCGGTGGTTCTTCTTCTTTTTCCGCGGCGGTTCTCGGCGAGGAGGATGAGGACGACGACCTCTCGCGCGCGAGCGGCTCGTCTCGCGCGTCGAGCTTCGGCGGATCCAGCGTCGCGAGCGGCGCCGGGTCCAGCCGCGCGGGGTCCGGCCGCGCGGGTTCCTCGAGGGGGCGGGGCGGCCGCGGGGGCCGAGGCGGGGGCGACTCGGACGAGGACGAGGAGGGCGGGCGGCGTCGCGCGGCGAGCCCGATGGATTTCGCGCTCGACGCGCCCGGCCTTCTCGAGAATTTGTTGGTGTGCACGACGCGCGGGTCGAGCCTGGTGCGGAGCGCCGCCGCGGAGGAGCTCCAGCGCGCGGCCGCGGAGGACGAGGTTGCGACGATCGCGTGGCGCGTTTTGGAGATCCTCGAGCGCGGCGGCGAGGAGAGCGGGCGCGTCAAGGCGCTCGAGTGGATCAACACCTGCGTCAGCGAACGCTACCAGGACGTCGTCGACGCCGCCGCCGAAATCGGCGCGTCGCGCGCCGTCTCGAGCGCCGAATCCTCCGGACTCCTTCCGAACGGCTTCGAGACGGCCGCGACCGACTTTTCCCTCGCGCGCGATTCCGTGGACCTGGAGGCGGGGTACGACGCGGCGGACGCGGAGACGCCCAACGTGGCGGTTTTGTTATCGCGCGAGGGCGTCGCCGGCGCGGCGACGTGCCTGGACGACGCCGCGTCGGCTCGAACCAGGCTCGCGGCGATCCACGTCCTCGCGAGCGCGTGGGAGACGCTCGCGGCGGACGAACGAAAACGCGCGGAGGCGAACCCGGGGCGCGGCCGGCGCCTGGCGATATTCCAGGACGCGGGCGCCCTGTGGCGCGTCGAGCGGTGCGTCGCGGAGGAGACGGACCCCGAGACCCGGCGCGCCGCGGACGCGCTCAAGCAGAGAATCGAAAACGACGAATTAGGCGCCGCCGACGCGTTCGACGAAATAGAGCGCGAACGCGTCGGCGCCGCCGTCGCGGACGAGCTCGCCGCGTTCCTCCGCGACGCCAAGGCGAGGGCCGCGCGGGAGAGCGCGAGGGAGAGCGAGCGCGAGGAGAGGGAGGCGTTCGAGAAACTCTCGGGGGGGCTCTCCACCCCGGGGTCGGGATCGACGGGACGGAAAAACAAAAACGCACGCGGACGCGGCGGGGAAAAACGCGGAGCCCGACGGAGCCCGGGCCGCTCGGGAGGGTCCTCCCCGGGAGCGGCGACGCCGACCTCCACCGCCGCGCCGCCGGACACGTACCGGTCGGGAGATACGTACGCGGCCGCGCCCCCGAGCGCGGCCGCGCCCCCGAGCGCGCCGGTCACGCCGACGGGAGGGACCCGAGACCTCAAGGGAGTTCAAACGCACTCGCAAACGCACTCGCCGCCGCGCTCGGCGGGGTCCCGGGGGAGCGCGTACAACTCCGACCGGGAGGACGCGGACGGGCGGTCGCGCCGGTACCTCACCCCAACGCGTCGCGGGAAGGGCTCGCAGTCGTACGCCGCCCTGCGGTGGGACGCGTACGTCCGGGAGAAGGCGCCGCCGACGGTGCGGTACATGCGCGGCGCGCCGGAGGCGGACTCGAGAAGGCGCGAGCGGGATGAACCCTCGTCGGCGCCGAACCCTCGAGGAGGCTCCGCGGCGGACGGACGAGGCCGGTGGGCGGGTCTCGTGGTGACCCGGGGGAGGACCGCGAAGCGGCCCGGGGACGAGGGGGACGAGGACGAGGACGCGCCGGACGAGGGCGCACGCGCGGGGGAGGACGCGGGGGCCGACGCCGAAGCCGATGCCGAAGCCGAAGCCTCGCGCCCCGGTTCGCGCGCCGGCACTTCGCGCCCCGGTGGTTCTTCGCGCCCCGCGTCGCGCTCCGCGTCGCCGTCGGCGTCTCGTCGCTCGTCGCGCTCGGCTCGCTCCCGCCCGCTCCCCGCGATTCGCGCGAGGCTCCCCGTCCGCGCGGGCGCCGTCGCGGGCGCGCACCCCGCGCCCACGCGCGCCGCCTCCGGCGAACCCTCCGCCCCGGGCCCGACCCGGACGCGCGCGCCTCGCCGCGAGTGGGGGGCGGCGGCGGCGGAGGCATCCGGCGGCGGCGGCGGCGGCGGTTTCGACGAGGCGGCGTCGCGTCGTAAGACGTGGCGCGAGCGCGCCTCCGAGTACGTCCTCGCCGGCGGCGGTAGCGGCGGCGCGGGCGGGAGGCGCCGCGGGCCGCACGAGCGCGGGCTCATGCGCGACGGCCAGGTCGGGCACGCGGGGCAGGCGAACCGCGCCGTCCTCGGGCCGGACGCCATGTTCCCGGCGTCGGCGCCGACGGGGCCGTACTCGGAGCGGAGGAATAGCGGGCCGAGCGCGGCGTGGGGGGACGACGCGTGAAGCGTCTTCGATTTCGTCCGCGTCGGGGATGATTTTTTGCGTAACGATCGTTTCGTGAAAGAATCTTCAGCCTCCCCGTGATGATAACATCTGAAAGAACCCACCCGGCGAGCGAGCGCAAACCTACGCCCCTCCCCTCTCGCTCGTCGACGCGCTCGTCTTTCCGCCAAAAATATGTCGTCTCTCCTCCTCAGCCGCCGCGAAGTGTTATTCATGTGCACAGTTTCAGTTTTTTCACGCTACGGGCTTTCACTTCCCTCAGTCCTCCCTCTCCTTCATCTTGAGGGTGATGTTGCAGGTGCGCTTGCGGATGGGGAAGGGCCTCCCCTGCGCCCTGGGGTGGAACCTCTTCATCGTCCCCGTGCCGTCGGCGTACGTCTCGGAGACGTAGAGCTTCGCCTTGTTCATCCCGAGGTTGTTCTTCGCGTTGGAGGCGGCGGAGAAGAGCGCGTTGAGCACGGGCTCGCACGCGCGGTACGGCATGAACTCGAGCATGATGAGGCACTCCTCGTACGACTTGCCGCGGATGACGTCCAGGACGCGGCGAACCTTGTACGGGGACATGTGCACGCCGCGGAGGTAGCACACCGCCTCGTCGTCCGAGGACTCCGCCTCCACCTCGGGCGCCGCCTCCGTGGGCTGTTCGAAGATCGAAGGGAAGGGGGGGGGGCGAGGTCAGGGCGCCGCGTCGGGGCGGAAAAAGATGGACGCGAGCGTCGTGTGGATAAACCGCGACGCCGTTCGCGGGGCCCTAAAGAACCCCGTTCGCGTGTCTCGGGCCCGGCGGATCCGGTCGTCGTCGCGCGGTTCGAGGGGAACGCGCGCCGGCGGCGGGGAGGGCCGCGCGTCGCGGGGCGAGGGTGCGGGCGGGGTCGCGGGCGCGCGAGGGCGCGCCGTGGAGGCGTCGCGGCTCCTCGGCCCGACGCGCGCGCGGCGTCGGGAATCGCGGGGTTTACAGGGTTGGGGTTTGGGCGCTCCGCGAAAACGAGCGCGCGCCGGAACGGGACGGCGAGCGCCGCGTTCGGCGCGACGCGAGGCTCCGCGAGCGGCGCGCGGGAGCGGTGCGCGCGGGCGGGATGCGCACCTCGCTGATGGCCTGCGCGACGACCTCGAAGCCGCGGGCGCCGCGCGCGGCCCGGCCGCGCGCCGCGCGCAGCGCGAGCCCCCGGCGAGCCTCCTGGCCGCCCACGAAACCCACCGACCGCGCCTGCGCGCGCGCGGGCGTCGCCGCGACCGCGCCGCGCGACGCCGCGGGGGCGCGCGCCGACGCCACCGCACCCGCCACGTGAACCGTAGACATAGAAATCGCCGACATCGTGTGTGTCGGAGCTCGCACGACCCGGCGAAGCGCGACGATGAATGCCCCTCGCGTCTCGCGCGTGGCGCTCCTCCAGACCGTCGCGTCGCCAAAAAGCGAACGCGCAAACCCGTGTGGATGAGGCATTTTCGGCGAGGGCGTTAGACGGTCGTCTCCTGAGTCAATCGCCCCGTCGACGCGCGCGTCGACGTCATCCGTTCGGCCGAGCCGAGGAAGAACACCCGCGTGTGTAAAATAAAAAAAAAGCGGACCGTCGACGAAACGAAACCACCACCCCCGTCCGCGTCGGCTCGCGACGACGGTTTCTCCATTTCGCGCCCTCGGGTGTTGCGCGGGGGGGCACACGTCCTCGCGCGCGCGCGATGGGCGGTCGCCGCGACGGGCGCGCGTCCGCGCGCGCGGCGCGGTCATCCTCCGCGCGCGCGGCGTCCGCGCGCGGCGCGGACTCGTCCGACTCCGACTCCGAGTGGGAGCTGGAGGACCCGCGAGGCGCGGGCCCCCGCGCGGGCGACGACGGCGTCGAGCGGCGCGAGCGCCGGGGCGTGACGTGGGACGTCGAGTCCGCGCGCTCGCCCCGGCGCGCGGGTCCCTCCGCGCGGACCGCGTCGTGGTTCGCGTCCCGCGGCGAACGCGCGGAGCTCGTGCCCATCCTCAAGCGCGGGACGTCGCGCCGCGTCCGAGCGCCGGGCGAGCGACGGTCGGACGATCCATCATCCTCGGGGGACGCCGGCGCGTCCGCGGGGTGGAAGATCCGCGCGCGCACCGCGCTCGCGGCGACCGCGCTCGTGGGCGTCCTGTGCGTCTCCGCCGTCGGCCTCGTCGCCGCGGGCGTCAACAACAGGCACGCCATCGCGGCGTACCTCGCGGGCCCCGGCGCGGGAAGCTCGGCGTCCACGATGACCTCGTCCCTGCGCGAGGAGCGAAGGACGACGATGATCCCCGCGGGGGGGAGCGATGAGTCTATTTCGACGCCCGCCCTCGAGCGAACCCGGGCTCGCCTCCGCGGACGCTCGACGCCGACCGTCGGAGGTCGCGGGACGCACCCGCGGCGCGTCCCGACGACCCGGGCCCCCGACCCCGCGCGCGAACCCTCCGAGGCGGACGTGATCGCGGCGGTCGCGTCCAGGGCGGGTCTCGAGCTCGAGCTCGCCGCCCTCGGCGGCGCCGAAACCGACGGCGAGAGGGAGGCGGATTTCGATTTCGAATCCGCGCCGCGCGCCGAGGAGGGACAGAGGGAGTCGGGACCGCCGACCGCGGTCGACCCGGGGACCCCCCGTCGGCACGCCCTCCCCGAGCTTCCCGCCTCGCTCGCCGCCTCGCTCGCCGCCTCGCTTCCCGCCGCCTCCGCGGAAGCCTCGGAGGGCTTCGACGAGAGGCTTCTTCCTCACTTCGGGCGGTACCTCGTCGGGCTCACGACCTCCGCCGGGTTCGGCGATCAGTTCAAGCGCGTCTCCACGTACGCCGCGATGGCTCGCGATCTCAACCGCACCCTCGTCCTGATGCCCGTGTTCACGTCTCCGCACTACGCGCTGTCGGACGAGGAATCGGGCGACGGCGGCCCCGGAGCTTTACACTTCGAAGATTACGTTCGGATCGCGGGGGAGCGGAGCACGGACGCGCCCGGGCGCGTGGTGGCGTTCCGCGACGCGCCGGCGAGGGTGCGTCGGTTCGCGCGGAGGTACCCGAACCAGTGCCTGACGTCCAACGACCGGCCGAACCCGGTGCAGTTCTTAGCCTCCGCGAACCTCGACGAGGCGGTCGTCGCGCCCCCGGGCGAGTTTTCCACGTACGAGGAGCTGGTGCGGAAAATGCGCGCTCCCGAGATGCGAGACGCGGAGACGCTCTGCCTCGCGTCGACGTTTTCCGAGTCGGACTACAACAAGGCGAGCCACAACGAGGACGCGAGGGCGTGGAAGAGCCTCGACTTCAGGCCGAAGGGCAGGTTCGAGAACTACTGGGCGCACGCCGTGAACGCCATGGCGAGGGCCGCGAGGGAGAAGGCGAGGGAGAAGGACGAAGGGGGGCGCCCGCGGGAGAAGGACGCGGCGGAGGCGGTGGGGGCGGGGACCCCCTCGTCGAATCCCCCTCCGAAGCGCCTCGGCGCGTTCGAGCCCCTTCCTCCGAAGTTCGCGCCGACGTCCGCGTACTCGGCGCTTCACTGGCGCCGCGGGGATAAGTGCGGGACGCCGTCGAAGCGCCAGCGTTCGCGCCGCGCCGGGAAGCACGCGTTTGACGCGAACAAGACTGGCGTGAAGGAGGCGCTCCTCTGCGACCGCGCGGGGTACGAACACGCGGCGGTGCTGGACCTCTGCGACGCGATGCCGCCGATGTACGTCGCCACGGACGACGACGACCCGGCGTTCGTGGAGACGCTGAGACGCCGCGGGTGCTTCCTGTTCGAGGACCTGCGGCTGGGCGTCCCGAAGGAGAAGCTCACCGACGTGGATAAGCTCGTGATCGACGTCATGCTCGTCGCGGGCGCGGAGGCGAGCTTCACCTTCGGGCACACCGCGCTGGCGAGGCTCTACGACCGCATGCGCATGTCCCGGGGGCGGGCGAGGAGCATCAACGTCAGCGTCGACTCCGCCGCGTTCGAGGCGGCGTACGCGCAGGCCATGGCGGGCGCGGGGAGCGGAGCCGCCGCGGAGGCCGCCCTGGGGAAGGCGGGGGACGAACTGCTGCAGGCGGAGGACGCCGAGGGACCGACCGACCGCGCCGGGGGGGAAGGCGCGAGCGGGCGGAGGAGTGAAAAAAAGTCGACGCGGTAACTAACGTAGGGCGGCGGTCGTAGAGCGCGTCCGGCGGAAAAGAGCCGGGCCGACGCCCGCGAGGGGCGCGTGTAGTATATTTTATATGGAGTGCGAATGAGGTCGTGTCGTATACCCGAACGGACGCGAACGAAACGCGCCCGTTTTCACGCGCGTTCAATCCGCGTCGCGTCGTCACGACAACCGTTCGCTCGCTCGCCTCCTTCTCTCCTCGCCCTTGAACCTCCAGTACTGGCTCAGTATGACCGCGTCCATGAGCAAACACGCGGCGGCGTCGGTGAGCCACGGCAGGTTCGGCTTGATCCTCCACCACGCGCAGCTCCGCGCGAGGATGCTCGCCATGTACGTCGCGTTCCCGAGCACCGCCAGCGCGAACATGGAGATGGACAGACCCTCCACGCTCCCCCGCCGGTGGTTCAGGACAATCTGCGGCACGCGCCCGCCGAGGTAAATCCCCGTCATCGCCCACCCGAGCGCGGGGCCGAGCCAGGACGGAGCCGACCCGATCAGGGGCTTGTGGTTGTACCCGGCCGCGGCGGAGAGCAACGCGCGACGAACCCCAACCCCGCGCGGGGGAGTGGAAAAAAAATTCCCCCTCCTCGCGGAGCGGAGCCCTCCGAACGCCGCGACGCCGACGGACCCCGTCGTCGCCGCCGCCGCGGCGACGGCGCGGGATAACCCCCCGCCCCGCCGCCCGCGCCTCGCCGCCGAACCACCCTCGTTCCCCTCGTTCCCCTCGTTAAACCCCTCGTTCCCCTCGCCGCCCTCGCCGCTCGCGCTGGGGTTTCGGGAGAGCGGCCAGAGCGAAAACGACGCGCGGCGCGCCCGCGCCGCCTCTCCGTCCCGGCGCTGGTGGAACCCCTCCACGCGAACCCGCCCCGAGGCATCGACGGAGCGGCGGCCGGGTCCGGACGACCGCGAGAACCCGCTCGTCGTCGTTCCCGCGATGAACGTCCGCGCGGAGCTCGGCGCGGACCCCTCCGGCGCGCGCGAGCTCCCGGGAGTACTCGCGCCCGCGAGCCACGCGGAGAACCCGCCGCGGGAGGGAACGGACGCGCTGATGAGGCCTCCGGATCCTCCTCCGGAGGCGTTCGCGCCGCCTCGGTCCCGGTCGCGCGACGCCGAGCCGCCCTCCCGACGCCCGGTCCGAGCGGAGGAGGGTTTGGTGGACGACGGGAGGGAGTGGCGCGCGGCGCGGTGGCCGCCGGCGGAGCCGCCGAAGGAGACGCGGCGCGTCGAGGGACGTCGGGCGGTTTCTGCGGCGGCTTCTCCTCTCTCCGCCAGCTCCGACGCGGCTTCCGACGCGACGGACGCGACGCTGAACGCGCCGCTGTCTCTCCGGACGCGGGGCCGGCGTCGCTCTTCGTCGTCGCTCGAGTCTTCGGCGTCGGACGCGTCGCGCGACTCGGACTCGCCCCCCTCCGGCGTCGCCGCGTCGTCGCCGCGTTCTTCTTCTCCTTCGCCGGCTGGGGACTCCGGCGACTCCGGGTGGGAGTCGTCCAGCAGACGCGCCTCGAGGTCCTCGAGGTCTTCTTCGGGGAGGTTCTTGAGGATTCGGGCGTCCGAGGATTCGGCGCGTCTCGCGTTGTAGTAGACGTGCTGCACGATGAGGACGATCGTCGTGGCGGTGTACAGGAGCGCCGTGTACAGCTGTGTCGGGAGCGTCGGGCTCACCGCGCACCCCAGGAGGTTGAAGCAGTCCCCGGTGAGCCACGTCGCGACGAACGCGAAGGATACCCCCTCGGACTTGCCGTTCTTGAAGTTGGCGTAGATCTGCGGGAGCTCCGCGGTGCCCCACGCGAGGATGCTCGCGAGCCCGAGCAGAAAACTCGCCTCGTCGCGATCCCCGCACACGCAGTCCCCGAACCACGTCTGCGTCCAGGTCCACCCGCAGTCCGCGGGGCAGTCCACGGGAGGGGCCGCCATCGCCGGTCCGCGGCGGGGACGGGACCCTCCTCGGCGGCGAAGCCCGCGCGCGCGGAAGCGGCGCGACCGAGCGACCGGACGCGACGGGGCCCCGCGAAGTGACGAGGGGGACGCGCGCCCCACCTCGAACGGGGCCCCGCCGAGACCGCGCGCGAAAAGCGCATCGCGAAACGTGCGTCCGAGGAGGTGGCGCGGAGATTATCCACGGCGGGCGGGGAGCGGGACAAATCAGACCGTCGATCCTCGGTTCGCGCGCGCGAGCCCGCCGCGCCATCGGAAGATTTTCCCCGTCACCTCTCCCAAATCGCAATTTTTTCTCCGTCGTGCGTCATCATCGGCTCTCCTGTCGTCAGAGTCTCTCGACCCGAACGTCGATACGTCGTGGCTCATCATGAAAAACTCACCGCGTCCGTCTCTTTGTCCGAGAAAAAACACCGTCGCGGTCCGCCCCTCCCCCCCCCCTCACTTCGGAGGGCGCGATGCGCTCGAGCGCGCGTGCCGCCGCGGCCGCGGAGGACCTGTTCGCCCTCACCGCGTTCCTGTTCCTCGACCACCTCCTGCGCTGGCGCAGCGGCGCGCGCCTGGCGTGGCTCGCGTTCTGGGCGCTGTGGCTCACGACGCGCGCCTCGCCCTCGGCGCTGACGCCCGCGCTGGAGGCGGCCGCCCGCGCCTCCCCCCGCCTGGCGCGCGTCGTCGTCGCGATCCGGCTCGAGCGCGCCGTGCGCCGCCGCCTCGCGCTCGCCCTCCTCCTCGCGACGCTCCTCCCGCGGCCCCTCGTCGAGGCGTTGGCGAGCGCCGGCGCGCACTTCTGGCTCGCGTGCGACCGGCGCCAGCTGTTTTCGCCCACGACGGGCGCGCACAAGTCGCACCTCGCGTTCGTCACCGTCGTGGAGTACGTCGCGCTCTTCCTCGCGCACGCCTCCGCGCGACGCCACCGCGTCGTCGAGGCCGCCGTGAGGAAAGCCGCGGAGCGCCCGTGGTCGTTCCAGGCCGTGAGGCTCGCGGCGAGGCTCGCGGACGAACGACGCTGGCCGCGGTGGACCCGCGCCTACCCCGGCCTCGTCCGCCGCGAGCTCAAATTCGCCGCCGCCGCCTCTCCGTTCGCGGCGTTTCGACGCGCGCTGCTCCCGAGCGTCACCCTCGCGTTCGTTCTCGCCGACGCGTTCGACGCGTTCGCCGCGCGCCGAGAGGGGCGGCGTATGCGGCGGCAGCTGCTGGGTGGAGAGCTCGAGGACGGCGCGGCCGAGACGCCCGACGAGCCGAGCGACCGTCGAACGCGCGGCGACGTTCAAACGTCTTCGCCTTCTTCGCCCGCGGCCTCCCCCTCCTCCTCCCCCTCCCGCCAACGCCGCTCCGCGCGCCCTCCGCTCGTCGGCCTCGCGAGTCGTTTCGCGGAGACGTCGGAGACTTTCCGGCGCGCGGCGCGCGTGGCGTTCGACTCGAGGGCGTTCGCGGCGCCGTTCAGGTTCGGGGCGGAGGACGACCGCGAGGCGCGTTTTACATCTCGGCGTTTCTCTCGCGCGACGCCGCCGGGGGCGGAGGAGCGCCTGGGCCCCGACCTCGTCGTCCAGAGGCGCCACACGGTCGTCTCTCCCGACGGCGCTCGGCTCGACGCGTGGTCCGTCGCGGTGGCCGACGCGGAGAGCGCGACGGTGGCGTTCGTCGCGGCGGAGGCGCGGCGGGCGCTGGCGCTCGCGAGGGGCGCGCGGGGGCGCGGCGGCGGGGGAGGCGGAGGCGGAGGCGGAGGCGGAGGCTCGTCCCCCGGGCGTTTGCGGATCGAGACGACGGCGGCGAGGCGGCGGGGGGAGCGCGGCGGGGAGCGGGGGCGCGCGTTCGCGATGGCGATCGCGAGGAAGCTCAGGGAGGAGGGCGGGGCGGGGGTCGAGATCGTCGCGGGGGCGGCGGCGTGACGCGCGAGGGGACGAGCGGAGCCGAGCGGAGCGAGCGTCGCGGCGTTGCTGAAACTGTTCACTTCATCACACTCAGGTTGGAGTCGCGTACGAGAAAAAACGAAAAACGCAAACGCGCGCGGCGGATCTCGTCTCTCGTCTCTCGTCGCGTCGGGTTCCAGCGTCGTCGGCGCGCGCGGCGCGGTATGGCGTCGGTGCTTCGCTCGCGGGGCGCCGCGCGAGTGGGCGTCGGAGCCGGGGGGGGAAACCGCTCGGTCGTCCTCGACGACGAGGCGCAGGAGGCGATCGTGTCGGACCTCGAACGCGCCGCGATCCGCTCGTCGCGGACGTGGCGCGCCGTCTTCGGGGCGACGTCCGTCCTCGCGGGGGCGTGGTTCGCGCGCTCGGGGGTTCGCGCCGCGACCGCGAGGGACGCCACGGAGGCGTACGTCGGGGTGCGCGCGGCCCCGGACCCCGCCCGCGACGGCGCGATGCGCGTCGCGAGACCGACCTCGCGCTGACCGTCCGGCCCCCCTCCCCCCCCGCTCGCGCCCAGATCGTGCACGTCGAGTTCTACGACGCCCCCGTCCCCGCCCTCGACCCGCCCGCGCTGGCCCTCCTCGACTTCCTCACCGCGTTCGCGCTCATCGTCTCGGGCGCCGCCGCCGCGTTCCCGGTCTCGCGCGCGCGGAACCCCCCGAGCGCGTCGCGCGGCGGATCTCGCGGCGGCGCGCGTCCGAATAGTTCCGACGTCGTCGCCTCCGTCTCTCCCAATCGCGCGCGCGCGTTCGCCGCGGGGGCGCTCGCGGGGGCGCTCGCCGCGGTCGGTTGGCTCGCCGCGATGCTCCGCGCGCCGGTGTGGCCGCGCGCCGTCGCGTGGCTTCCGTTCGCCGCCCTGTTCGCACCCCCCGCGTGCCGGCTCGCGTTCGCGTCCCTCGAGAAAACCGCAGCCGACGCCGCGGGGTTGCGCGCCCTCATGTACGACTGCAAGACCGCGTGAAGACGCGATGAGCGATGAGCGACGCGAGCGCGTCGGTGACGGGGCGCGAAGGGAGTCTACTTTTGTATCGGTGGGTGTTGGGTGTTTGAGTCGTCTGAGTCGTCCGCGGCGCCCGCGTCGCCTCCGCGCTCTCCCTCGCGCCGCTCGCCTCCCCTCACGCGCCTCCGAGAAGCCTCTCGATGGCGGCCGAGACGTTCCCCATCGTCGCCTGGAGCGCCCTGATGTTTTG
>MDSW01014185.1_pt1 | contig 13247 bp, 15 predicted proteins | sample 811171 | NCBI WGS metagenome assembly MDSW01 (sample SAMN05326641, study PRJNA326480) | marine metagenome | isolation source: seawater | place: Atlantic Ocean: North West | collected 2012 | reverse complement strand
TTTATTTTTTGATAGTTTAAAGCTATACTTCGAATAATGATCTTTCATTTGATCAGACCATAACTCACTAAATGGCATTGAATTTCTTGCATTCTCAATACTATTAAATTGAAAAGAATTAATTATTTCCTTCTGCACATTATTGCTTATTTTTTTATCAAGAGAGAGCCCAGGGTCAGCAACAACTAGAGCTTTGACTTTATCTTGAAACTTAGATGCGAAAAGAAGGGCAATGTTTCCTCCCGTAGCCGCCCCAACCAAAATAATATTTTTTAATGATAGTTTTTCACAGAAAATTTCTAGATCTTTTATATAATCATCTATTAGATAACCTCTTTCTGGATAATCTGATAAACCATGACCTCGAGCATCCCACGCAATAAATCTGTTCTTCATAGTACTTTCATTAACCACAAAATCCCAAACTCGTGAATTAGTTCTATTGGGGTGTAAGAGAATAATTGGAGGTTCATCCCCACACCAATCTAAGTAATGAATAGAAATATTACCAATTATTATTTTTTTAGATTCAAGTAGTTTTAACATTTTTACATCATTTTTTACTAAAAATTTAAATTGAATTATAATAAGATTATTAATTTTCAACAATTATTTTTTAAGAATTTTATGAAAGATCAGCAATCAAAAATATTAGTAATAAAATTAAGCGCTCTTGGTGACTTCATTCTATGCACAGGCCCATTCAAAGCAATAAGGGAGTACCACAAAAACTCACATATAACACTTTTAACGACATCTTTTTATGCGCCTCTTGCTAAAAAAACTGGTTGGTTTGATAATATTCATATAGATAAAAAACCTAAAGCTTATCATTTTATAGAATGGCTAAGACTCAGAAAATTTATCAATAGTAATAACTGGTTAAGGATTTATGATTTTCAGCATAATGATAGAACAAATATTTACTTTAGATTTTTAAATAATCCAAAACCTGAATGGTCTGGAATAGAAAAAAATTGCTCTCACAAACATAATAATCCTAATAGAGATATGTTACATACTATTGAAAGACAAATTGAACAACTTCAGGTTGCTGGTATAAAGAATGTTCCAGATACAGATATTTCATGGTTAAACGAAAATATTGATAATTTTAATTTACCTAAAAATTATAGTATTATTGCTCCCGGTGGAGCTTTTCATAGAAAAAATAAAAGATGGCCAGAACAAGAATATATTAAACTTTCAAAATATCTTTTAGAAAAAGATATAACTCCAGTCCTCATAGGAACTGATAGCGAGCAAGAAATTACAAAAAATATATCAAATATATCTTCAAAAATAATTAACCTTACAAATAAAACTTCAATCAGTCATATAGCAAGTTTGGGAAGAAAAGCTAAGATATCTATTGGAAATGATACAGGTCCCATGCATATATTGTCTGCAACTGGGTGTCCGACTCTGGTAATATTTTCAGAGAATTCTCGACCTTCAGAAACTGCCCCAAGAGGAAAAAATACTGAAATTATTCAAAGTAATGATATTAGAAAACTATTTTTTGAAAATGTCTTGGGAAAAATTGAAAAGCTGTTAGTATATTAAAAAATATTTGAGAGGAAAAAATGCCAAATCCTACTTTGAACCGTGTAAAAAAAGAAAAAATGCCAGAAAATATTCAAAATGATTTTAATACGGCACTTAAAATCAGAGATGATGCCACGTTTATGGAAGTTGCTGCAAATGCTCCAGAAGTCTATGATTGGTATAAGAATAGTTTTTACGGAAAAATCTTTTACGGTGGCAGGGTTGATGTAAGAACAAAAGAACTACTTAGATTAAGGTTATCCATGACTCATGGTTGTGCTTTTTGTAATAAAGGGAATAGAATTGCTGCTCACGAATCTGGGGTTACTAAAGAACAAATAAAAATGATTATGAATGAAAATGCAGATTGTTTTGATGAAAAAGATAAAGCTATTTTGGAATTAGCTGATCAAATAGTAATTCCAAATATGAATGGTAACCTTGATAAAAATTTATACTCTAAGTTAAAAAAATTTTATAGTGACGCAGAAATCTTTGAGCTTGGTATAGCAGCTGGCATACTAACAGGCATGGCGAAATTTTTATTTGTCTATGATCTAGTAGAGAAGGAAGATAATTGTCCAATTAACCCTTTATAAATTTATGAAATCTACTTTTTATTTTTATAATCCATATTTCCATCCCATCTCTTTCCAATATCATGTTTTATATTAAACTGATCACAAGATTTCAGGACAACATGATTAACTATATCTTCAATAGACTCAGGCTTAGTGTAAAATGCTGGGTCAGGAGGAAGAATTATTACACCTAGCCTTGATAATTTAAGTAAATTTTCTAAGTGTATTTGAGATAATGGAGCTTCTCTTGGGAGTAGTACTAACTTTCTATTCTCTTTTATTACTACATCTGCAGCTCGATGAATTAAATTCTCACTTATGCCATTAGCAATTGCTGCTACTGTTCTCATTGAACATGGAGAAATAATCATACCTTCTGTAAGAAAAGAGCCTGATGATATAGCAGCCCCCATTTCAGATTGAGAGTAGCTATAATCTGCTAATTCTCTAACTTCAGATATTGAAAAATCTGTTTCATACTCAAGCGTTTGTTGCCCCCATTTTGAAACTACTAAATGTGTCTCTATATCTTTCAATTCACTTAAAAGCTCTAATAAACGAATTCCAAATATTGAACCAGATGCTCCAGATATGCCTACTATAATTCTCATTAATAAAACCAAATCTATTTATAATTAAAATCCATGATCAGCTAAGTCATCCCAAAGTTCATAAGAAATTATTTTCTTAGAAAGACTATCAAATTTTAGTCTTTCTATAAACCTTATATTCTTATATTTTTTTCCTTCAGAGTCTAGACCAGAAATTGAACCATCTAAGTATACAATCTTGAAATTTTTACTTTCAACTAAATTTACTTCCCATAATTTTCTTTCGGAGAATTTCTTTTCTTTTTCCAAATATAGAAGAAAATCATTAATTTTAAGCAAAATATTACCTGGCATAGTCGCTATAAAGTCTTGATCTAGAAATAAACTTTTGATCTTTTCTTGTTTACAATCTAAAGAAAAAATAAATTCTAATATTTCTGAGTTTATATCTAGATCTGATCGATCTCTTTCAATTTTTGATATACTTTTTTCTGGCATTGGGTATGTATCTTTAATTTGATTATTTATTGCAAAATCATTCCATACCTCTTGCCTTATAAACTTTTTATTGGATAAGATAAATTTATCAATATATCTTATATTATTAAATTTAATATTCTGTATTGACTTTCCAAAAAGCTTACCCCTTACATAAATTACATTTGAATAATCTTTGATAACTTCTTCAAAAGACTCAAAAGTTTTAAAAACAGAAACCTGTCTTTTTTTTCCATAATTTATAAGTTCTTCCAAATATTCAAATTTCATAGAACCAGGGAATGTCATTGTAAAATTTTCTGAAAGTACCTTTTTTGCTTTATCTATTTTTCTACTTTCCATCAACCTTAAATATTTATAAACTAAAGCTGAATCAGGGCTTAAGTTTTCTATAGTTTTATTCATACATCAAGCCTTAATTAGTTTTATTCCTCATCAGCTCCCAGTAATGTTGCTAAAGAAGAAAAAACCCAAAACCAAAAAAAACAAATTCCTACCATTAATATTACCACACCTGGAAGAATTAAGATATTTAGGCCTATTTTAGACAACCATAGTTTACCAATTGCAAAATACCACCATATTGACATTGCTATCACAAGTGAAGATATTACACCTGAAACTAGCAGAGCCACACCTATACGCCATGAAAAATATCGATTTTCGTCCACTTATATGCCTTTTTATAAATTGAGCTAAACAGGCTCGTTTCGTAAGTTCTAATTGTATGTTAAAATTTTATAGCATGTATTATATTTTGAGTAGGAGTAATTTGAATGGGAATGACAATTTCAGAAAAAATTATTGCTAAGTCGGCTGGGTTAGATACTGTTAAGCCAGGAGAAATCGTGACTTGTTCAGTAGATATAGCGATGGTTCATGATTCCTCCGGACCTAGAAGACAAGGACCTAGATTAAAAGAACTTGGGTTAAATGTTTGGGACCCATCTAAAGTTGTAGTAATAAGCGATCATTACGTACCTGCCGTTGATTCTGTATCTGCAAATATCCTTAAAATTACTCGGGAATGGGTTAAAGAAGAGAAGATTCAACATTTTTATGATTTACAAGGCATTTGTCATATTGTCCTCCCTGAACGTGGGCATTTAAAACCAGGTTTGTTTTGCGTAGGAGGCGACTCCCATTCACCTACAGGTGGAGCATTTGGTACATTTATGATTGGAGTAGGCGCAACTGATATGACTGCTGTTTTGGCAACTGGAGAAATTTGGGTAAGGGTTCCAGAAACTATGCAAGTAAATTGGACTGGAAAATTAAATAAGTTTATAACCGCGAAAGATATGATGCTTGCATTGTGTGGAAGAATAGGTTTACTGGGTGCGGACTATATGGTTTGTGAATTTACTGGAGAAACAGTGAAAAACTTATCAATGGATGAAAGAATGGTTTTAACCAATATGACCGCAGAAGTTGGAGCAAAGACAGGTATAATTGCGCCAGATAAAACTACATTAGAATTTCTATCATCAAAAAATGTAGGAAAAATAAATATAAGTTTATGCTCTGATGAAAATGCAAATTATTCTTCTATTGAAAGATTTGATGCAAATTCGCTAGAACCTCAAGTAGCAGCACCTCACAGCCCTGCAAATAGTAAAAACCTTAGTGATTTTAAAGGAATAAATATTGACCAGGCCTATATAGGTGCATGTACAGGAGCTAAACTTGAAGACCTTCACATGGCAGCAAAAATTTTAAAAGGCAAAAAATGCTCTAAAGATACTAGGTTATTAGTTGCACCATCTTCAACAAAAATTACAGCAGCAGCAGCAGCAGATGGAACATTAGAGACTTTAACTGAAGCAGGAGCAATTTTATTACCATCTGGTTGCGGAGCTTGTGCAGGTTTGGGAGCAGGCATTTTATCAAAAAAAGAGGTCTGTATTTCCACTACAAATAGAAATTTTAAAGGTAGAATGGGAGATCAAGATGCAGAAGTTTATCTTGGTTCTCCATTTACGGTTGCAGCAGCAGCTATAGCTGGAAAAATAGTTGACCCGAGAGAAGTAGCTTAAGGAAAAAATTAAATGAATACTAGCTCTAAACAAAATTTTAATAGTGGTAAAGCATTTGTATATGGAGATGATATAAATACTGATGTTCTTGCTCCTGGAGCCTACTTGAAATATTCTCCAGAAGAAATGTCAAAACATTGCTTAGAATCAATTGACCCAGATTTTGTTAACAAGGTTAGACCAGGAGATATTGTTGTAGGTGGAAATAATTTTGGCGTGGGGTCTTCTAGGGAACAAGCTGCTGCTAGTTTGGTAATTTTAGGCGTTAGATATGTAATTGCAAAAAGTTTTGCAAGAATTTTTTATAGAAATGCTTTTAATCTTGGCCTTACACCTCTAATATGCGAGGATTGCAAAAAAATAAATCACCAAGATACATTGGAAGTAAATCCAAAAAAAGGAACTATTAATAATTTAACCCAAAAATCCGTATTCAATACTAATTCTGTACCTGAACATCTGCTTAGAATTGTTAATGCAGGCGGCCTTCTTGCAGAACTAAAGAATAAAATTAATAATAACTCCATAAAAACATTAAGATTTAGGAAAGAAAATTGAATTCTCTTGAACAGAAACAAAGAAAATATAAAAGTTTAAAAAATCAATTATTAGATAATAAAATTATCATAGCTCCAGGTTGCTATGATGCATTTTCAGCTATGCTGGTTAGTAATTGTGGATTTGAAGCAGCTTATCTGACAGGAGCTTCAATTTCTTATACTCGCTTGGGAAGGCCAGATATAGGTCTTGTCTCTATGACTGAAGTTTCAAATACAATAAACTTAATTAAAGAAAGGACAAATATCCCTCTAATTGTTGACGGTGATACAGGTTTTGGAAATGCATTAAATGTAATAAGAACAGTAAAACTATTTGAAATGGCCGGTGCAAATGCAATTCAATTGGAAGATCAAACTTTACCTAAAAGATGTGGTCACTTAAAAGGAAAAACACTTGTATCTAATTCTGAAATGGTTGGAAAAATAAAAGCAGCAGTAGATACACGTAATAATGAAGATTTTTTAATTATTGCAAGAACAGATTCAATAGCAGTTGAAGGTTTTGAGTCGGCTATTGAAAGAGGAAAACAGTATATGGATGCAGGGGCAGATATATTATTTATTGAAGCACCTGAAAATGAAAAACAACAACATGAAATTCCAAGAATATTTAGAAATAAAATCCCTCTTCTTGCTAATATGGTAGAAGGAGGCTCTACTCCAATAAAAAATGCTGATGAATTACAATCAATAGGCTATTCTATAGTAATTTTTCCGGGTGGCCTTATTAGAGCATTTACTCATATGGCACTTGAGTACTTTGATTCTCTAAAAAAACATGGCTCAAATGAACCTTTCTATTCAAGAATGCTTGACTTTAAAGAACTTAATGAACTTCTAGGCACAGATGAAATAATTGATATTGGTAAGAAATACGATCCATCCTCATTAAATAAATAAGAAATATATATGGACAATAGATTAAAAATATTCATTTCAATAGTTTTATTGTTTATGATCACTGGGTGTAGTTCTAAAATGAACGTCATTCCTAGAGCTTTTGGGCAAGGCCCAAGTCCTGCAGAAATTTGTACAGATCAAGGCATATCAGAAAACAATCCTCAATTTAATAAATGTATCAAATTTTATAGATCACAAAATTCCATTAATAGAAATACTATGATACTTGGAACAACAATAACACTTTTAGGTGCATTATTTTTTGAGAGAGAATGTGATTGCCTATTTGGACCGGATAGGGGAGAAAAATTTAAGCCAGAATGATAAGAGTTATATAGGATTAATTGCGCTTTATAATATAATTTAGTAGTATTCACCAATAGGAATAGTTTTTGGAATGAAAATATGAAACCACAACCTTTAGTAAATCGTTGGCGTGATTATGGAAAACACGAAATTTTAGTTGAAACTAATCATGATGAAATAGCTAGACTTGATTTCATGGCAAATTTTTTTATGTACTTGAGAAATGATATGGTTCCTAACCACAAAAAAATCTATGAGAAAAAAGTAAAGAAGAAATTTAAATCAGAGCACAAAAGATCTCCAAAAAATAGACACGAAGTTAGAAAAGCTATGCTTCAGAACTATTATTTTAAGATTTGGAGCCATCTAAGAGTTTTCGCTCAGGAGAATACTTATTCAGAAAGAAGAGAAATTGTAAATAGGCAGTTAGATAATTTAATAAATATAGCTAAACCAAGAAAAAATGATAAAGGAACAATTCAGATTGATCCAAATTTTGAAAGCCCAAAATACCAAAAATACTTAGACATGCATTGGATGCCAGGCAGCTATCATTCAATTTTTAATGAAAACGAAGTTGCTGGTGGCGCCATGTATGACTGTGGCGGTTTATATCTTAGCACAGGCAATATGCTTGGAAGATATAACAATGGCGCAGCTTATGCTGTTATAAAATGGCTTAAACAAAACTATCCAAAATTTACACCTAGTAAAGTTTTAGATGAAGGATGTACTGTTGGTCATAATACATTACCTTACAAAGATGCATGGCCAGATTGTGAAATTTTTGGAATTGATATTGGCGAACCAGTCCTTAGATATGCTCATAGAAGAGCAGAAAGTCTTGGGTACTCCATCAACTTTTCTCAACAAAATGCTGAAAATACTTCCTTTAAGGAATCAACCTTTGATATGATTGTTTCAACGATGTTCCTTCATGAAACATCTCATAAAGCAGTGCATAATATTGTTTCCGAAGCATATAGACTACTCAAAAAGGGCGGCATTATGATTCATGTTGAACAACCTCCATTTGAAAAGATAAAAGATCCATTTGATCAACTAATGGGTGACTGGGATACTCACAATAATAACGAACCATTTTGGGGCCCAATGCATGATATGAACTTAGAGTCAGTTGCACTTAAAGCAGGTTTTTCAAAAAATAATATAATCCAGACTTTTGCACCCTTAATATGTCCTACTGATGAAGACAATTATAATGAAAACCCTAATGGCAGATGGTTTGTATTTGCAGGATGGAAAAGTTAGCAAATCGCATTATTTATTATCAATAATTGATCCAGCTAAAATTTTTCCCTTAATTATTAACCTGTCTCTTATACTTAATGCACTTGAATTATATATAATAAAGGGAAAACCAGATACTCTAAATTTTTTATCATCTCCTTTAAAAATAAAACCCTCAATAATTATATTATGATTAATTAAATTTATATATTTATTTGACAGATTTTCAATTTCAAATGTCTTATAGAGATCATCCTCTTTTGTGAAAACAATCTTAACTATATCCCCACTAACTGTAGAACTCACAGGGGCTCTAATTTTAAAATTCTGCCTACCTATTGAAATAGTGTTTTTGTCTATTTCCGAAACTTTTCCTTTTATATAGCCAATTGACTGACTAGCTATTAACTGTATATGTGTAGAAAGTATTTCACCTTCTTTTTGATAAAAGCCCGATACTTTTACCCAATGTCCTGGCATTATTTTCTTTAATTCCTCTGATTTCATATCAGAAATAATAATCTTTTGATTTAAAACTATAAGTTCAGCATCACCAATAAAGCTCACTGGTGCTATAAGAATATTATCTTGCTTTATTGAGGTAATTTCTAATGAACCCTTATTTAATACATAACTAGCAATTACATTTTGACCTCTATTTAACTTTTTAATTAAATTAATTTTTTTGGTATAATTTTTCTTTTTATCTATTTTAAATTCATTACCAGAAATAATTAATGGGTTTATTGATTCAATTACTCCAAAAATTATATTTGTATCTGTATTTTTATTTAAAATTTTTTCGTTTTCTTTTTTTAATTTTGAACAGCCTATAATCATGGATTGTATTACAATAATTAGAATTACAATTTTTATAAGTTTTGAGAGTATAATTTTAAACATTTAAATTTTACCAATTTAGGATTTAATTCTTAATTTTTTTAATTGGTTTTTATCAATACGATTAAATTTTTCTGTTGAAGTAGTAAAAGCAATTGAACTAAAATTTTTAACATTTTTCTTAATAAATTTGTGAGTAATTATAGGGTAAACATTATATGCCTCTCTTAATGTCCAACCAAGTCCCCGCTGAACAAAGTAATCTTTATCAAAAATTAAATTTTCAGCAAGGTCTAAAATTTTTTTTGAACTTATTGGTTTTGATCTCAATCTTGAATAATAAAGTAAACTCACAATTGACTGTCTTCTTATCCAAGGGTTACAGGAATTATTCCATTTTTTTAATTGTAAATATACTTTATCTTTTTGAAATTCTAAGCATCTACTATATGTGTGTGATAGATTGTCTGAATGAACCCAGTTATCTATACGGATAACCCAATTTTTAATTATATTCCAATATCTAAATACTTCTCTATCATCTTTTATAGACTGCAACCAGAATAATGGCTGTGAAAGCTCTTCAATGGAACTACCAGAATTCCAAACTTCATCCCAAATTTTAATTTGAAAATCTAAATTTTTTTTTGACCAGGTATAGCCTTCTCTAAGAAAATCTCTCTGTTTTGGGACAGATACACCATAAACTTTTAATTTTGTTGAAAAATACTTTGTAAGTAAGGGTTGCCTATTTATGGCATCAGAATTTAAATTTGACAAAATTTTTTGAACTATTTGATTAGTTGGTTTCTTAATCAATTTTATATTACTGTTGGTTTTTCCAATGCTGCATAATTTCATACCCAGTAGCATTCCAAATTTCATCACTTTCAGAAAAATAATTAAGTATATTCTCAAGCGCCTTAATTCTATGAGGTTGGCCAGAGGCCCATGGATGGATAGTTATTGCCATTATCCTACCACCCTGGTTTTTTGCTTCTTTGAGAAGATAATTAAATTGATCCTTTGCTTGATCAATAAAATCCTGTTCTTTATGTTTATAATGTAAATAACACATTGCATCACTTATCCAATGTTGATGAGGCATGGCCACTAAATTTCCCTTTAATGTTTTAAACTCATACGGCATATCATCATTTATCCAATCACAAAAATACTCAATACCCTTTTCGGCAATTATATCAGGGGTATCCCATGACTCTGACCTGCTGGGGGACCACCAGCCTTTAAGCTTTTTATTAGAAATTTTTTCCAGGGATTCTATTGCTGAAAATATATTTTCTTTTTCCTTAGCATAACCTAAACCTGTATAGCTCAAGTGTGACATATTTATTCCATGACCAATGATTTCCCATTTTCTTTGATTAACATAGTCTATAAGATATGGGTATCTTTCTGCTACTTCGGAATTAAAAGCAACTGTTACGTTTTTAAAACCTGCAGATTCTATTGCTTTTGAAACTCTAAAAAAACCTACTCTGTTTCCATAATCTCTTAAAGTAAAATGTCTTAAATCAGGATATGAAGTTACTGTTCCACCTAGGGCTTTAAAAGGTTTAGCAGGCATATCTAGGGGGAAAAACTCTAATGCAATGTTGACCCACAATGCAATTTTTTTTCCCGAGGGCCAATTAATTGGTTTTCTATCTTTAAGTAATGACCATTTATACCTATCATGATCCATTCCATAAGATCTATGTGGATAAACAAAATAATCTTCATTTAAAGTTTCACCCTTATCTTCTTTTTGTTCAATTGGCGGTCTACTCATAGTTAACTATCTCGCATACTTATTTTTGAATTGATTTATTGCTTCTAAATATTCATCATAATAATTTGCATAAAAGTAATCTGCTATCTCTTTACCTGTAGTTACCCAAACATCTTTATGTGAAGTAATATACTCTAGCGCTTCATCAAAAGCTGCTAATCTATGTCCTTGGGCAACAGCATAAGCATGAAGAGGGATACACATTACAGTTCCTGTTGTCTCTCCATCTAATAGAAGTCTATCAAAATTTGCTTTTAACATTTTAGAATAATGCCTTGGAGGCATCATATAAGAATTATAAACGATGATATCATTCATTTCTAAGGAATATGGAATAGAAATAAATTTACCTTTTCTAACATTTACAGGAAAAGGCTGATCATCAATAAATAAATCACAAGTATAAAGTATATCCCTCTCAGCCAATAGATCCATGGTATTCTCGGTATGAGTAAGCGCTGGTGCTAAATAACCTGCAATCCTCTGGCCAGTATGTTTTTTAACATTCTCTATTGAGTCATTAATTATTTTTAATTCTTGTTCTTTGGTCATCGTATATGAATATCTAGTATTATAAATACCATGTGAGAAAAATTCCCAATTTCTTTCTTTGCAAGCAGAAATGATTTCTGGGTGATGATCTAGAAGAGCAACACTCAATGAAATTGACCCTCTAACCCCATATCTATCCATTACCTCCATCATTCTCCAATGACCAACACGATTACCATGATCTCTCTCTGAGTAAGGCACAATATCGGGGATAGGTTTAGCCCAGGGAGTTCTTAGAGGATTACTTGGAGGATCTATCTCATAATATTCAATATTTGGAGCTACCCAAAATGCTAGCTTTGCTCCATTTGGCCATCTTAATTTTGGTCTAAGATCCCAAGGTAAATAATCGTATAAATTTAAATCTTTTTTCAAAGAAATTTTCCTCATTTAAATGTATATAATTAAAGGTTAACCTATTATAAATTTTCTAAATAGTCTCTCACTACTTGATATGTTTCAACATCCCCATACTTTAATTGCATATCAACTAAATTTGAAAAATGTGGTATTTCATGTTTATCAGCAACACATTCCTCAGGAATAATTGTTTTATAGCCTCTAGATAGTGAGTCCACACACGTTGCTCTTATACAGCCAGAAGTAGAACCTCCTGTAATTATTATCGTATCTATTTTATGCCAAACACAAAGAGATTGAAGAGGTGTTTCGAAAAATGCTGATGGCATTCTTTTAAGATAAAATATATCTTTCTTTGGATCTATAATTAATCTTTCATCAAGTTCATTTCTTTCACTACCAATTTTTATATTCTGCAAACTATCAGGAGTATCTGTTCTAGTTCCCCAAACACCAGCATCTTCACTAGAATTAAGGTACCCTACATGAGTCCAAACAACAGGAATATTTTTTTTTCTGCATAAAACAGATAGATTGCTTATATATTCTAATTGTTTTGGATCTGTTTCATATGCTGTTTTAAATAGATCTGTTCGTGTATATGCCTTTTGGAGGTCTACATTAACTAGAATTGGTTTATGCCCAAAACCAAACTTCGCTCTATTAGGGTTAGATTTAACATTTAAATAATATTCTCTTGGAGTTAAACTTGACTCTTCCATAATATCCTCCCGGGGAAAAACTTAGCAACGATTATCTCATATATCAAAAGAATTTCAAACCAAATATTTTTGAAAAAATTCTAAACTTGCCAAGTATAACCAGACTTTAGAACATCACTTATTTTAAGGTCAGGCTTATCTTGTTTAGCTTTATTTTCTTGATCAAATACTAGTTGATCATAAGTATCAGTTGGGTCACAGTATATTACACCAACAGCTACAGGCAGATCTGGCCCTTCCATTGAAGCTAAAAGACTTGCCAATACTCTGTCTTTTTCATTATGAACTAACAAATCTGATTCGGTATATTTTTCACCTAGCTCAACAGAAATTAATTCAAATGATTTTTCATTAAGTATTAAGCCTTTATCTCTATCTTTTCCATAAATTAATGGTTTACCGTCCTCTAGCTTTATCTGCTTTTCAGCTGAAACATCTTTCCCTGTAAAGCTATCGAATACTCCATCATTATAAACTATACAATTTTGAAAAATTTCAACCAATGATGTACCTTTGTGTTTGTGAGCTCGAGAAAAAATCATCGGTAAATGTTTTTGATCAGTATCTAGTGAACGAGCAACAAATCTAGCACCTGCTCCGAGTGCGAGTTGAATTGCAGAAATTGGACTTTCGACAGATCCGGATGGAGTAGAAGGTGAACGGGTTCCAATTCTGGATGTAGGTGAGTACTGTCCCTTTGTTAAACCATATATTTCATTATTAAATATTAACAATTGCAAATCGACATTT
>MDSW01083953.1_pt1 | contig 13249 bp, 5 predicted proteins | sample 811171 | NCBI WGS metagenome assembly MDSW01 (sample SAMN05326641, study PRJNA326480) | marine metagenome | isolation source: seawater | place: Atlantic Ocean: North West | collected 2012 | reverse complement strand
GGGGGGGGGGGGCGAAGTCAGCGGTCCGGGCGGGTGGGTTCCGCGGCGCGACGTTCGTTCGTTCGCGCGCGTTCAAAAAACCCAGGCGAGCACCCGGGCGGGGCGCGACCCGCGCGACCGCGCGCACGCACCGAAGCGCCGCCGCCCCCGAACATCGGGATCGGCTCGCCGCTACCCCCGCGGTGTCACCGACGCGATCTCTCGCCCGCGCAACGCGCGGTGGTCGAGTGCGGGACCCCCGCGCCGCACGCGAATTTCGTCGGGGCGGGGGTGCAGCGTTCAGTCGCAGAAGGCTGCGGCCGCATCGTCGCGACCACCCGCGTGTCCCGGACGGCGCGCGCGGACGCCGCCGGTGTGATCGCCGACACACGCGGGTGTTCTGATCGGAAACACCCTCCGCCGCGATCTCGAAAGAATAACCGCCGACGTCGATTCCCCGTGCGTTGGTGGTTTCGTTTCTTCCGATTCGAAGGCGCGACGCGCGGGCCATTCCCGACCGCGCCGCGCGCCTCACGCCGACGCACCGAAGGGAACCCTTTCCGCGATGCCGCGCGAAGGTTACGGCACGTCCGGCGAGGGCAACGGCACGACCGTCGGTCTGCCTAAGCTCGGCGAGGGCCTCCCCCTCCTCGCCCGCGATCCGCTCTCGAGCGTGCCGGGCTCGGACGCCGAGGGCGTGCGCGCCTCCGACGCGGGCAGCGGCAACGACGGCAAGCCCGCCAAGGCGGCGCGCGGCCGCTCGAGCCTGCACGGCGAGGCGCTCCTCGCGAACAAGAAGACGCTCAAGAAGAAGCCCTACAAGAGCCTCGGATGGTCCCTCATCGCGGTGCGCGCGCGCCCCGACCCGCCGCTTTGAACCGTCCCCGTCATCGCTTCCAACACCCCCATCCCGGGGGTGAGGGCCCGTTTCCTCGGACCGCGCGAGCCTCCCCGCGGCGATCCCGCGCTCACATCACCCCTCCCTCCTCGATCGCGCGTCCCCCTTCCCACCGACCCCCACCCCGTTCTTCACAGGCGGCCGCCTCCGGCATCCTGATCGCGTGCATGGTCGCCGCGGCGGTCGTCCCGTTCAGCAGCGTCGGCCCCGAGCACGACGTGGACCGCGACACGGACCTCATGATGCACGAGCACATGGGCGGCAACGACGTCGTCCCCCTCATCGGCAAGAGCGCGAAGAAGGCGGAAGAAGCCGCCACCGCCACGCCGATGGACGCCGAGACGTACGCCTCCGCGGTCGCCGAGTCCGGCGGCGTCCTCGCCACGGGGACCGCCCCCGCCGCCGGGGCGAAGAAGACCTCCTCAAAGTCCACCGCCAAATCCTCGCGCAGAGCCGGCGCGGCGTCGCGGAAGGCGGCGGCTTCCGACGACGATTCGTCCGGCTGGCCCACCCCCCTCGTCGTCGTCCCCGCGGTGTTCGACGAGTGGGACGCCCCCGAGGGCGCGCGCCACGCCTCGGACGCCATCCCCGACTGGGCGACGCCCGGCGCGAGGGACGGGTACTCGATGGCGTCCAACTTTTACCAGCGCCGGTTCGAGGAGGATGCGGATTTCGTCCCCAACCGCGGGTACGAGACGAGCGTGTACATCAAGTTCATCATCGACCACTACCGGAACCTCCCCGACGTCACGGCGTTCGTGAAGGGTTCGTTCGCGCCGGAGGACGCCAAGGCTCGGCTGAACGCGGTGGCGAAGAAGGCGAAGAAGATTGGGTTTCAGCCCCTCACCGTCGACGTCGACGGCGCGAACGAGCGCCTTCGCTCCCCCGACGGGTTCGACCCCGAGCTCGGGTTCGTGCGCAGCCGCAGCCCCGGCGAGCTCGTGCAGATGTGGAAGAACCGGAAGTGGGGGTGGGAGGACATCATGGGCGACACCGCGGGCGCCGCCGCCGCGCACCTCAGCAGGTGCTGGCGCGGACTCGGCGCCGAATTCGCCTCCGCCGCGTCGGACGAACAGGCGGACGTCGGGCAGTACATGTTCCACGCGTCGCACCCGAAGAAGCACGAGATGGGCGGCGAGCTCGTCGAGGTCACGCCTGGGATCCCCCAGCGGGAGCAGGCCCTGGCTTCCGCCGAGCCCGCGCCCGAGGTTTCCGAGGCGGACAAGCGCGAGCTCACCCTCCCCGCGCCCAGCGTCTCGGCGTACCCGGGGGGCTCCTTCGCCGTCTCCAAGGAGAGGCTCCGCCGCATCCCCCTCGAGACGTGGAAAGCGCTGTACCAGAGGTTCGCGGTGGACGGGACGTGCCTCCCCATCGACGAGGAGAGCGCGGAGGCGCCCCGCGACGACATCCGCGATAAGTTCGACCTCGGCGTGAGCCTCGAGCATCTCAGCCACGTCATCTTCGGCGGCGAACGATTGGACGCCGGCGAGGACGCGCGGTGCAGCGGCGCCGAGTGCGCCCTCCAGGACGCCGCGTGCGCCAAGTCCTCCTCCTCCTCCAAGTCCTCGAAGAAGTCGTCGAAGGCGGCGTCTCATCAGCCGACGCGCGAGGAGGCGGCGGAGGCGCACATGCGCGTCGTCGAGGAGAAGATCGGGAGGTACAACGGATGGAACCTCCGCGAGCTCCGCGTCGAGCGCGCGGCGGAGACGGCGAGCCCCGACGAGCGCGAGACCGCCGCGCTCAGCGAGCTCGGCGCCGCGCGCGAGGTCGAGCCGACCGACAAGAAGGAGGCCGCCGAGACCAAGGAGTCGTCGGCCTCCTCGACCAAGGAGTCTTCGGCCTCCTCGACCAAGGAGTCTTCGGCCTCCTCGACCAAGGAGTCTTCGGCCTCCTCGACCAAGGAGTCCTCCTCGACGAAGTCCTCCTCGAAGAAGGCGTCGTCGTCGAAGAAGGCGTCCGCCGCCGGGAAGCGCGAGTCCTCGGACGCCTCGGAGAAGAAGGTGAAGCAGGAGTTCTACATCCCCAAGGACTGGGAGAAGGAGCGCGACGGCGAGCACCCGCCGCAGACGAACCCGGCGTGGAAGCGTTTCGTGGACGAGGAGCAGAAGCACATCGACGACGCCGAGAAGGAGGAGGCGGAGGCGGAGGCTCTGCACCCGTCGGACGAAGATTCGGAGCAGCCGACCGCCGCCGAGAAGGAGGCTGAGCGCAAAGCCGCGTCCAAGGAGTCGGAGAAGACGGCTATGTTCGAGGACAGGATCGCGCAGCTCGAGGAGGAGAACGAGGCGCTGAAGTTTCAGCAGAAGCAGGCGATCGCCGCGCGCGAGGAGGAGAAGGTGAAGCTGATGCGCCTCGCCAAGGAAGAAATCGACGCGCTCGACGCCAAGGAGGAGGCGCTCAAGACGACGGTGAACGCGATGAAGAAGGAAAACGCCAAAACCGCAGACGATCTCGAGGAGAAGCTCGAGTACGCGGAGGCGCGCGAGCGCGACGCGGCGGCGAAGCGGAGAGACGCGGTGGCGACGGCGCAGAAACTCCGCGCGCGCCTCGAGCATCAGCGAACGCGCGGGCACTCCGAGGGCGCCGCGGGCGCCGCGGAGGAAGAAGAGAACGGCGAGCTCGAGGAAAAGCTCGAGTCGGCGGAGCGGGCGCTCCGCGAGAAGGAGATCGAGGTGGAGCAGGAGAAGCAGAAGAGAATCGAAATCGCGGAGGCGGCGCGCGCGCTCCGCGAGCGCCTCGCCGCGATCAGGGGCGACAAGACGGCGCACGCGCAGGGCGCCGCGAAGGACGCGGCGGCGAAGGCGAAGAAACCGGCGGCGGCGGACGCCGCGAAGAAACCCGCGGCGGCGGACGCGGCTCAGAAGCCCGCGGCGGCTGACGCGGCCCAGAAGCCCGCGGCGGCTGACGCGGCCCAGAAGCCCGCGGCGGCTGATGCGGCGCAGAAGCCCGCGGCGACTGAGGCGGCCCAGAAGCCCACGGTTCACAAGCCCGCGGCGGCTGATGCGGCGCAGAAGCCCGCGGCGCAGAAGCCCGCGGCTGCGGCTCAGAAGCCCGTCGCCGCTAAGGTGGGCGCCGCGGACGCCAGCGACGTCGCCGCGCTGGCGCTGCCCCCTCGACGCCGCACCAACCCCGCCGCGCAGCAGTCCGAGATTGCGCCGTCGAAGGACGCCGTCGAGACGGAGCGCCGCCGCCGGTGAGACGACCGAACGATGAAAGAAACGCACGAGTCGTCCGCGAAGGGCGCCGCCGAGACATCTCTCACGAAGGCCGAGTCGAACGAAAAAAGGCACACACCATACGACCGACACCTGTCTATATACGTATCGTAGAAGTTCAAGAGAGGAATCCTATATCGACGCGCCCGCTCCTCGCGCCCTGGGCGTTTTTTTTTTTTTTTCTCCTCCGCTCTCCGCTCTCCGCTCTCCGCTCTCGCGCTTAAAGCCCCCGATATGATCCCTCGTGTCACGCGTCCGAGAGGGTGAGCCTTGGGCATATGTTCATGCTCTGCAGCTCCTGGAACAGGAGCTTGCACGCGTACGGCAGCTTGAGCGTGCTGACGTCCCCCCCCCCCTGGCACTGCGAGCACAGGTCCCTCCCCGTGCCGTGGTGGTGGTACCCCAGCAGCCCGCACCGCGTGCACACCTGCGCCTCGAACTGGTCGCTGGAGATCATCAGCCGCTCGAGGATGAGCATCGCGGCGCCGTACCCGATGAGGCAGTCGCGTTCCATCTCCCCCAGCCTAAGCCCCCCGTCCCTCGCCCGCCCCTCCGTTGGCTGCCTGGTGAGCACCACCCTGGGCCCCCTCGCTCGGGCGTGCATCTTATCGAGGACCATGTGCTTGAGCTTCTGGTAATACACCGGCCCCATGAAGACGTACGCGACCAAGGCCTCCCCCGTGACGCCGCAGTGCATCAGGTCTTTCCCGTCGTACGAGAACCCGTGCGAGACGAGCGTCTCCGCGATGGCGCTCACGGGGTCCCCGCCGAACGCGGTGCCGTAGTGGAACCGCCCGTCCTGGAGCCCGGCTTTGCCTCCCAGCAGCTCGATCATCTTCCCGACGGTCATTCGGCTCGGGAACCCGTGCGGGTTCATGATGAGGTCCGGGACGACGCCGCGTTCGCTGAATGGGAAATCGCTCTGCGGGAGCACCGTCCCGACGACGCCCTTCTGCCCGTGTCGGCTCGAGAACTTATCCCCCACCTCGGGCCTCCGCGTGTGCCTGACGAGGCACTTCACGTTGAACTGCCCCTCGTCCGTCATCGTGAGCATCACCTTATCCACGACGCACGACTCCCCCTGGGGGCCCTTGTAGCTCTGCGGCGTCGGGCGGAAGAAGCTGTCCGGCATCGCCTGCGGGTTCGCCAGCGGGTCGCGCGTGTTGGACGGCGACTGCTTGTTCACGTACACGTCCCCGGGGGTGATCCGCTCCCCCACCGCCGCGATCCCGTCCTTGTCCAGCAGACGGTGCCGCCCGTTCGCGCCCAACTGCGCCTCGCTCGGCGCGACGATTCGATCCGTCGTTCGGTTGGAATATTTTTTAATCTGCGCGCCGTACTTGCGAAGGACGACGCACCGCCCGAACCCGCGGTCCAGCGACGCCTTGTTCATCACGAGCGCGTCCTCGATGTCGTACCCGCTGTAACTCATCACCGCCACCGTGGCGTTCTGACCCGCGCCCAACCGGTCGTACCCGATCAGCTCGATCGTCTTGGTCTTCACGATCGGCTTCTGCGGGTACACGAGAAGGTACATCAGCGTGTCCATGCGGTTGAGCTGGTTAAACGCGACGTTGCCCATCGCCTGCTTCCCCATCGCGCACTGGTACGTGTTCCGCGGAGACTGGTTGTGGTGCGGGTACGGAATCACACCCGCGCACACGCCCAGGAGCGTGAACGGCTCAATCTCCAAGTGCGTGTGCTCCTCGGTGATCTCGCTCTCGTACAGAGCGATGAGCGAGTTGTTCTCCTCGTTCACGTCCAAATACTCCACCGTCCCCGACCGCAGAAAGTCGCGAAACGTCAGGCGACCGGCTTTCAACTCGCGCAACTGCTCGCGCGTCACTCGCGCGCTTCCGCCCTCGCAAATCAACAGCGGACGACACACCCGCCCGCCGTCGCTCGCGATGGTCACCCGCCCGGGCTGCGTGTGCACGGAGACGAACTCGCCCACGCGTCCGCGGCGTCTGAGCGACCGGAGGTCCCGCGCGAACCGAGCCGGGTGCGAGTGCGCGCCGAGGACGGACCCGTTGAGCAACACCAGCGCGGCGCCGGGGGAGTGAAGCTCGCGGCCGGTGAGATGGGCCAACGGCTCGACGCCCAGCGCGTGCGCCAACGCGCGAATCGGCTCCTCCTCGTCGTCCGTGGTGACGTGCGTCATGAGGGCGAGGTTTTTCACGAGGCCGCACGACTCCCCCTCCGGGGTGTCGCTCGGGCACAGCATCCCCCACTGGCTCGGCTGCAGCGCCCGGGGGCCCGAGACTTTGCGCGTCTTCTCAAACTGGCTCGTGATGCGCGTCATCATCCCGAGCGCGGAGATGAACGAGAGACGGCTCAGGACCTGCGTCACGCCCTTGCGCTCCATCCGGAACCGCTTCACCGTCCAGTTTCCGCTGCTGATGGCGTGCTCGAGGCCGTTGGAGAGCGTGTCCTGGCGGATGCACTTGAGGATGTCGAACTGCGTCGCGCGGTTCGACTTGCTCAACACCGCGTCCGCCTGGCGCTTCAAATCGGCGTTCAGGCGCTTGAAGCAGTCCTCGAACAGCAGCGCCAGGAGCTGCCCCGCGAGCTCCAGTCTCTTGTTCCCGTAGTAATCCTTGTCATCCACCTGCGTGCGGTCAGCCATCGCGTGGAGGATCCGGCGAATCATCACGCACACGTACGCCCGCTTGGCCCGGAAATCGTAACTCGGCACCGGCACGTGCGCGAGAACCACCCCGGCCAAGATATCCCGCGCCTCGTCCACGCGGTTGCGCTTGGACCTCGAGTACGTCCCCATCCGCGTCGCGGTTCGAACCTTGGCGCCGCAGTACTCGAGCGCCTGCCTCGCGGTGAAGACGCCGTGCGACGCGCACTCCTGCACGCTCGGCGCGAGCAGGCTCGCGTACGCGGGATCCGGTCCGACGAGCTGCACCACCTCCTGGTCCGACTCCAGACCCATCGCCTTCAGGGCGATGACGACGGGGATCTCGTCCGCGAAGGTGTTGTGCCGGAGGTAGAGCTTCCCGTGCTTCACCGCGACGTTGGTCTTGCTCTTGCGTTCGTGCGTCGAGCTCGTGACGCTCGCGCCCACCTCGCCCTTGGCGTCGACGTCGATGATGATGCGGTTCTTGCTGAGCTGCTCCTGGATCAGGATGACCTTCTCCGTGCCCTTGACGACGAAGTACCCGCCCGGGTCCAGCGGGCACTCGCCGAGCCGCGCGAGCTCGTCCTCGGATTTTCCCGTCAGGACGCACCTGGAGCTCCGGAGCATGAGCGGGATGCGCCCGACGGTGACGCCGCCGACGCCCGACTTGCTCGTCCGCGTGACGATCTCCTTCCCTCGGGTGTACTCGACGTCGACGGTGACGGGCGCGGCGTACGTCATGTCGCGCAGGCGGCACTGCTGCGGGGTGATGTCCTCGACGATGTAGTCCTCCTCCACGCTCGGTTTGCCGACGTGGATGTTCGTGTACTTGAGGTAGAAGTTCGGGTCGGTGTCGCACGTGACCTTCTCGTTCGCCTTGGCTCGGATGATCTTCCTGATCTCCTCGTTGATGAGGTAATCGAACGAGTCGATGTGCTGCCGGACCAGGCCGCGGACCTTGAGGAACGCGGGGAGGAGCTCGTACTTATCCTCCAGCGTCTTCACCGGCGCCGCGAGCGTCGCGGCGTCGCCGGAGAGGCATCGGTCCAGCGCGGGATCGCCCGTCGGCCTGAGGGGGGTCGGGATCCCGCGACGCGCGTCGAAGGCGCGGAAGCGCACCTCCCCCGTCGGGTCCGCGATGCTGTCGTCCGCCATCGCCCGCGGACGGACGGGGCGCGAACGCGACCGAACGAGCGCGACGAAGGGTCTCGGACCCGCCGCGCTAGGCCCGGGTGGGACGAGCGCGATGGGCCCGCGCGGCGGAGACGCCCGAGAGTCTCCCGGATTCGCCCTTTCCCTAAAAAGCGCGTCGGCGGACCCGCGCGACGGAGACGGTTCGCGGGCGCGCCGCGAACGGGTCCGCGACGCGCTCGAGCGCGCGCGAACGGCGCGGCGCCCTGGCGCTTCAGACCGACCCGGAGGCCGCCTCTGCGGGGAACCGCGGCGCCCTCTCGAGCGATGGCCGCGCGGCCGCGCAGTGGAGGACGCCCTCCACCGCGTCGATGCGAGCGCCCGCCGCCGTCGGCGGAGGGGGCGGAACGAGGGCTGCGTTGTTTTAAAAACTCAGCGCGCCGCGAGCCAACCGCGAACGGCCGGTCGTCGTTGTTTTTCTCTCCATCATCAACGCGCGTGACTTCGCCACCGGCTCCACCCCCTTCCGCGCGCTCGCGCGCGCGATGGCGGAGGCGGACCCGGACTCCCCCGACGGGGTCGCCCCCCTCCGCCCCCTCGGCGGCTGCGCGGCGTCGCTCCGCGCGCAGGGCGTCCCCCGCGGGAAGATGGGCGCGCCCGGGAGCGGCAGACCGCTCATCACCACGGTCGCGCCGTGGGCCATCCCGACGACGAACCGCGCCGGTCCCTCCTCCTCCACCGCGCGCTTCCAGCCCCGGGGAACAACCCGCGCGTGGGCGCCCCCCGCGCCGGGCGAGCCCGCGACGAGTCCCTCCAAGCGCGGCGCCGCGTCCCTCGCCCCCCCGCCTTCCTCCGCCCCGCCGGAACCCAACGCCGCGCCGCTCGCGTTCCTGAACCAGTGCCCGGGCCTCTCAGGTGCGGCGCGCGGAGTGGGCATCACGAGGCGAACGCGCATCTCGCGCGACCCCTCCCCCACCCCTCACCCCTTCGCCCGACCGGGCCCCACGCCCGATCGCCGACCGTCGCGCGCTAATCTCCGAAGCCGTCCCCCATCGCTCGCGCGCACGCTCGCGCGAACCGCCCGCGCTCGCGCTCACGCGCACCCCTCCTCCCCTCGCATCCACGCATCCATCAGACAAAGACGCGCGCCTCCGCGTGGAGACGGTGGCGTACGGCGCCCTCTTCTCCGGCCAATGGACGGCTTCCGCGGGAGCTCCGGCGGCGGCTTCGGGAATAAAAACAAAAAACGACGGCGTCTCTTCGCCCCCCTCGGGGATTCGAACCCGGATCGTCGTCCCCGTGTTCCAGCGCACGTACTGCTGGCCCGCGTCTAAGGTGCGGGCGTGGTGGCGCGACGCCGCGTTGGGCCGCGGAGACTCGGCGCTCCGCGTCAAGGACGGCCACGCGACGGGGCGGTGCCTCTTCCGCCGCGTTGCCTTCGAAGCGAACGACCGGTTGGATGACGCCGAGGGCGGAGAAGGAGAAGGAGAAGACGCCGCGTGGCGCGCGAAGAAGACGCGCGAGAACGTCGCCGCGTGGCTGTGCCTCGACGGCCAGCAGCGGTGCACGACGACGCAGCTCGCGGTGGCGGCGGTGCGGGACGCCGCGGAGGCGACGCTACGCGCGGCGGCGGCGGCGGAGGAGGATGAGGAGGAGGAGGAGGATGAGGGCCTTTTTTTTTCGCCCGCCGGTACGCGAGAAGCGGAGATGGACGCGAGGGGCTTGCGTTCGCCTCCGCCGGAGAACATATATTCGGTCGAAGAACCCGACGGTTCGCGCGGAAAAAAATCGATCGACGTCGCCGCCGCGCTCGAGGTTCTGCGCGGCGTCGTCGCCCGCGCAGACGACGCGCTGTTCACGGACCCGGCGGCGGCGCGAGCGCGCGTCGCGGCCATTTCGGCGCGCGAAAAAGAACGAACGGAGCGAAACGAAACGCCGTCGGTCGTCGCGCCGTTTTTATCTCTGCGCCCGTCCCGCGCCGACCGCGACGCGTTCGCGCGGTGCGTCGCCGGTTTCGGTCGCGGGTCCGATCGCGGGTTCAAAGGTCGCCGCGCGAAGGGTCAGGGTCCGACCCCGCACCCGATGGACCCCCTTTCGGCCGACGACCCTCGTGAGGGTCTCGACGCGACCGCGCTTCGCTCGCCGCTCGGCCGGGCGAAGGCGACCCTCGACGGACTCGCGGCGGACCTCCTCACGATCGACGACGCGTCCGAGGACGACGAGGAGCCACTCCAGGAGTCGGCGGCGACGATTTTTTCGAGCGACGATCCGACGCGCGCGTTTCGCGGCGGCCATGCGCGCGGCGTCGCGCTGGTTCGCGGCGCCCGGCGGCTCGCGGCGGCGCTCGACGGGCTGCTCGCGCGGTGTTACCTCACGAGGGTGGAGATTTTGGGGCCCGACGACGACGGAGATCTTCCGGGCGGGGCCGTCGGCGGCGGCTCGCGCGAGCGACGCGCGAGCGCGTCGTCGTCGCCGTCGTCGCGAATCGACCTCACGCAGATGTTCCAGTGGCTCCAGGAGAAGACGCTCTTCGCCGCGGGGGCGGTGCTGTGGAACCCCGCCCCCGGGGTGGCGTTCGGGGCGCGCGACCTCATTCGCAACGCCGCGATGGCGGCGTTTCTCGACGAGCCCGTCCGAGAGCAGGAAAACGCCCTGGAAAACCTCTGGCAGAAACCCCTCGCGGATCGAATGCGAACGCGAATACACGCGCCGAGCGGAAACCGCCGGAGTCGCGAAAACCGGACGAGTCCGGAAACAACCGCGGAACGTCTAGACGATGCCTCCCTCGAGGAGGAGGACTCGGACTCGAACGGCGACGCGATCGGGGAACGCCTGGACGAGATGTTCCGCGCGTTTCTGAACGAGCGACGAGAGAACGCGTCTCGCCCACGCGGCGGCGCGCCGCCCCCCTGGCGCGGCGCCGTCGAGCGCGACGTCGCCGCGATGCTGCGCTCGGATAAGACCCCGGAGTCGGTCAGGGAGCGCCTCGGCCCGGGGTCCGCCGTCGAGACGTACGCGCGGTGGATGAGCTTCGCGGAGGAGCTCGCGATGGAGGCGGAGGCGGAGGAGGCGGAGGCGCGAGGCGAAGGAGGCGGGAGGGACGCGCGTCTGGCGGCGACGCGCGCGGCGGCGGAAGCCGCGTTCGCGCGAGCGGCCGGCGGCGGCGCGGAGGCGCGCGCGTTCGACCACACGACGTCCGCGCCGCCGCCGCCGCCGACGACGACGACGGAGGGCGAGGAAGGCGAGGGGACCTGGGATGTGCGCGAGGGAGGGGTGAAGCGCGCGGGGGAGGACGGCGCCGCGCGTCGGTTCGCCGCCGCCCCGCCGCGTCCGTCGGCGTACGGCGGCCCGGCGCCGATGGATGAACCAATCGGCGGCGGGGCGAAAAAGACCGAACCAAAAGCGACGAACGACGCGGGTCGGTCCGGCGTGGGCGCGTCCGTCGCGCCGCCCGCGCGCGTCACGAAACGCGTCGTGCGCGAGGCGTTGGCGCGGGCGGCGGCGTTCGCCGAACGCGCGGGGTACTTCGACGTATACGACGAGCGCGCGCGAGATTCGTAGATGAGGTTTTTTTGGTCCTTTCGAAAGTAGACTACTTTCGAAGTCTTTCTCGTACACGTCGCGAGGATTCGTTCCGCGGGAGGTCGACGCCGCTCCCGGGCGCGTTCTGCGGCTCGAGAGCGTCCCCTCCATCAGTCCGCGGCGTCCATGGCGCTCACGGGCGCGTTGGGCGGCTCGAGATCGTCCCCTCTCGCGGTTTCCTCCTCTTCGACGCGTTCGACGAGTTTGTCTCCCACGCGTTTCGCGCCGGCGGCTTGCGCGTCGCGCATCTGATCCGGCGGAAGCGCCGACACCAGAACCTTCCGCCCCCCCTTCTTCTTCGGCGCGTCTCCGGTGGCCATGACGAGCCCCGCCTCCTCCTCCGGCGTGAGCCCCCCGTCCCCCGCGGCGCCGAGCATGGCGCGGTCCATCGCGGCGTCCAAATTATCGGCGTCTTGGCCCGCTCCCCCGATGGCGTTTCCGTCGGGCCCCAAGCCGACGGCGCCGGCGCGCTCGTTCGCCTTGACGTCGTCCCACGCGAGCCTCGGGGTTTCGTACGTCGGCAGGCGCGCGGCGCCGTCCGGGCCGTGGAACACGTCGAGGTACTCGTTCACCTGGCCCTCGATCGCCTTGGGGTACTTGAGCAGCAGGTCGAGCTCGTCCGCGTCGGTGGCGAGGAGCTTATCCATGACGGGCTCGGGGAGCGAGGGGAAGCGCGCCTCGATCCGTTCGCGCATCCACTCGTACAGGTAATAGTACTTCGGGCGCGGGCGCACGTACTCGGGCGCGGAGGCCCACTTCTCGTCCTCCAGAACCCGAAGCGCCCTCTCGGCGGGGTCGACGACCGTAGTATCGGACGACGCCTTATCAGACGACGCATTATCATCTTCCTCGGTCATCGCTTCGAAGAACGCGTCGGACACGAGGCTCGGCGCGTCGGCCCGGAGCGTTTTTAGTTTCGCCAAAAAAACGCTTTTAAACCGTCGCGGGTCGAGCGCCGCCGCGCGCCGCCACTCCACCGCGGCGGCGACGCGCGCGTCCGCGCTGAGCGCGTCGAGCCTGTGGCCCTCGCCCGCGGCGGCGACGACGACGCGCGGGGTGTCGGAGGGGACGGGCCGGCCCTCGCTCGCGTCGCGGCTCGTCGGGGTCACCCCGAACGCCGCCGTCGCCTCGAGCGCCTCGGCGAGGAGCGCCCGAGCGCGCGCGTCGCGACGCCGCCGCGCGACGAGAGGAGGAGTCGTCGAGGAGACGCGGCCCGACCGACCCGACGAGTCGCGAGCCGCGAGCCTCGCGACTGCGAGCCTCGCGTCCTTCGTCGCGCGCTCGATCCGCGCGCGCGCGGTTCGTAAGGCGGAGGCCGTCGTTCCCGGGGAAGAAACCGCCGCGTCGTCGTCGCCGTCTTCTTCCGAATGATGCTCGCTCCGCCCACTCAAAGACGGCGGGACGGGAACCCCCGCGACGTTCACCGCGCCCCGTCGGCTCGCCTCCGCGTCGGCGCTTCCCCGCGCGAGGAACGCGCGCGCGCGCGCGCTCGCGACGAACCAGAGCTCGACGTCCGCGTGCGTCTCGGCCTCGAACCCGCACGCGCGCCGGAACCGAGACGCGACCCGGCCGACGCGCCGGCGAACGAGCGAAGAGAGACACGTTCGCTCGTCGGAACGATCGGCGGGTCCGCCGGTACGCGCGTTCGAACGATGCGACGATTCCTCGAGGTAAAACGCCTCGAACGCGTCGACGGACGCGTCGGCGCCCCTCGCGATCGCGTCGGAGACGACGTACGTCGCGAGGTCGTCCCTTCGCTCGCGCTCGCGGCTCGCGGCGACGTCGGCGTCGGCGAGCGTTCGCGCGAGCGCCGCCGAG
>MDSW01079484.1_pt1 | contig 13249 bp, 7 predicted proteins | sample 811171 | NCBI WGS metagenome assembly MDSW01 (sample SAMN05326641, study PRJNA326480) | marine metagenome | isolation source: seawater | place: Atlantic Ocean: North West | collected 2012 | reverse complement strand
CGCCGATCGTTCGCGGGCGGGTTCCCGAAGCCCCCCTCGCACACCGACGCCCCGCGCGGATTCCCGAACGATCGCGCGACCTCATTCTCCTCCGCCGACCCCCCCGGGAAAGGCCTGCGCCCCGCCCCCGTCGCATCGGCGCGTTCTTTCACCGCGCGTCCTTCACCGCGACGAACTCGCTCACGGGCCTTCCGTCCGGGAGCCGCACGACGCCGTCCGCGAGCGCCCTGAACCCGCGCGCTTCCCCGAACCACCCCCTCAGCTCGCCCGGCTCCAGGAGATCCCTCGCGCGGTTCGGCCTCCCGACCGCGGTTTTCTCAGCGCCTCTCGCGAAGTGGAACCAGCACACCGCCGCGGAGGCGGGGAGGAGCGCGGGGAGCGCAGCGGCGAGCTCCTTCCGCAAGTACCGCACCGCGATCACCGCGCGGACGTGGACATCCCGCCGCGCGAGAGTATTCGCGCGTTCGTTCGTCACCCCGTGGGTCCCGCCGTTGTTCGGACTCGAACCCGAGACGGGGGGCGGCGCGCCTGAAGCCCGGAGCTCCGCGTCCTCGCCGGCTCGGCGGGCGAGCGCAAAAATCTCCGCGGGGGCGATCTTGGAGAGGTCCACGCGGCGCGCGTGGACGAAGGGTCCCACGCCGTGGGTCTCCGCCAGCGCCGCGCACCGCGCCGTCGACTTCGCGCACGAGTCGAGGGCGACGACGCGCCACCCGCGCCGAGCCGCCCACACCGCGTCGCGCCCGGCGCCGCTGCCGAGATCGACGCACACGGGCCGCGCGAACGAGGACGCTTCGGGATCGGATGAGGACGGGGACGGGGACCCGGCGCGGGCGAACGCGCGCTCCGCGCCCCACTCTCTCGCCATCTCGCGCTCGAGCCTCGGGAGCCACCGCGCGATCATGTCCGAGGGTTCCCACAGGTGCGCGCGGTCGATCGCGGCGACGGCGCCGCGGCGGATCGCGACGCCCGCGAGCGCCAACCGCTCGCGGTCGCGCGGGAGCCTGAGGAACGCGCGGACGTTCCACGCGTTCGGGCGGCCCTTGATCTCGGCGAAGAACACCGCGGCCTGGTCCGCGTCGCTCGGGACGGACGCGCCGGGCTCGGCGAGGACGACGACCATCGCTCGGCTCCGCGGGGGGAGCTCGTGCAGGCGCCCGCTCAGGTCCGCGAAGGGGATGTTCGCCGAGCCGCCGACGCGCACCGACGCGAATGCGTCGGCGGTGCGCAGGTCCAGGACGCGCGGCGCGTCCGCCGCGGCGAGGACGCCGACGTCGAAGGCATCGGACGCGGCGAGGACCGAGGCCGCGTCCGGCGCCGCGGCCGCGGGCGAGGCGGCGGACGCGTCGGCGTCGGGCGCCATGCGCGGGGCCGCGCCCTGTGAGGGAGAGGGGCGTAGGCACCTCCGAGGTTTTGGCGTCCGCCGAGCGCGCGCGCCGAGCGGCGTGTGCGACGCCTACAGAAAGAACACCCGCGTGTGTAGCACAAGCGGCCCCGCGCTCCGCTTCCGCGCCTCTCGTCCCGTTCGTCAGAGCTCGGGCGGCCGCGCCCCCGGTTCCACTCCCGTCCGCGGCGGCCTCGCGGTCGCTCGCCGGGGCGCTCGGGACGTCGCGCGTCCTTCGTCGTCGTCGCGCCGCGTCGACGCTCTCCGGCGCGCGGGCTCTCCTCGCGTCGTTCGCGCTCGGCGGGTCGATCCGCCGAGCTCGGGGGGGTCGGCGACGATGAACCGGGACGAGGCGGAGAAATGCCTGCAGGTGGCGCGGCGCCTGCTCGCGCAGGCGGACACCTCCGACGCGGACGCGGCGGACGCCGCGCTGGATCGCGCGATAAAGTACGCGGAGAAGGGCAAGCGCCTCGACGCGGACGCGGCCGGCGCGCAGGCGGACGCGCTCGTCGCGGAGATCCGCGCGAGGAAGCGATCGGGCGCGCGCGGCGGATCCTCGGGCGGCTCCTCGGCTCGCTCGCGCGCGCCCCCCCCGGGCGGCGGCGGCGCCTCCACCGCGCGCCCCCGCGGCGCGAGCAGCCCCGCCTCCGCCCCCGACGCCGCCCCGCCCCCCTCGCGGGTTCGCGGGACGCCCGAGCAGGAGGCGCTCATGGCGAAGGTTCGCAAGGCTGGGGGCGATTACTACGCGATCCTCGGCGTCCCGCGCGGCGCCACGGGCGACGAGGCGAAGAAAGCCTACCGAAAACTCGCCCTCAAGCTCCACCCGGACAAGTGCAAGGCCACGGGCGCGGAGGAGGTGTTCAAGTCCGTCTCGCGCGCGTTCGCGTGCCTGAGCGACGACGACAAGCGCGCCGCGTACGACCGCTACGGCACGGAGGATCCCTCGTCGCTGGGACGAGGCGGAGGGCCCCGAGGCCCCGGGGGGTTCGGCGGGAGGCCCTTCTACGCCGAGGAGGAGATCGACCCGAGCGAAATATTCAACATGTTCTTCGGCGGGGGGTTCGCGGGCGGGCCCGGGGTGCGCTATCGCCACGCGAGCGCGCACAACAGGGCGCGAATGGCGCGCGAGCAGGCGGCGCGGAGAGCCGCGTACGGCGGGAGGGGGCCGCACGGAGGCGCGCGGCGCCGCGGCGGCGGCGGCGGAGGAGGAGGAGGCGACGGTCGCGGGGACGACCCGGCGGACGTACTCCGTAACCTGTTCCAGCTCCTGCCGCTGATGCTCGTGTTCCTGATGTACTTCCTCGCCCCGGGCGCGGAGGAGCACTACCAGCTGCACCGCTCGCCGCAGTTTCCCCACGCGATGCGGACGTCGCGGCTGGATCAGACGTTCTACGTGCGGAGCCCCGAGCAGTTCGAGGACCACTTCCCGCCGCACACGCGGCACCGGCGGAGGGTGGAGCAGAACGTGGAGATGAGCCACGTGAGCGCGCTCGAGAGCAACTGCCTGTACGAGCGGCAGCAGCAGCACAGGCTCCTGCGCGTGGGGAACAAGAAGGAACGGGAGAGGGCGAACCAGATGGAGCTGCACAGCTGCGTCAAGCTGCAAAAGATCAGAACCAAGGAGAGCGAGCTCAGAGGGCGAGCGCAGAGGAGCTGACGAGGGACGAGGCGCGAGGACGCATCATCCGGGAGGGGCGCCGCCGAGCCGCCTCGCCACGGGACACATCACTCGGGGGCGGCGACGCCCCGGCGCGACGAGCGTCAATCTCATCTCTCTGTGCGAATGAATACTCACGAGAGACGGGAAAAAAACAAAAGCGCGCGCGCTACGAACGTCATCGCCCTATACTCCTTTTTCGCCCCGCGCCTCCTCCGTCATCCCCCCTCGTCGGTCGTCAGCTCCCCCACCACCCGAGCGCCTTCGACGCACTCGCGGCGGTTTCACCACCCCCCGCCTTCGCCGCCGCCACCTGCGCCGCCTCGATCGCGTCCTCGCTCCCGAACCCGACGATCCCGACCACCGCCGCGCACGCCGCGTGCAGCGCTTGGACGAGCCACAGCACGAGCACCGCCGCGATCGCGACCCGAACCGCGTTGGCCGCCGTGAGCCTGGGGACCCTCGCGACGCGGAACATCCCCCCGAACGACACCCCCCCGCGATGCCCGTCCTCCTCCTCGCCCTCGTCGACCCGCCTCGCGGCGGGCCTCGTGTCCACGAAAAAGACGACGTCGCGGGCGGCGAGGACGAGGGACCGCGTCGCCGACGCGCAGCACGTCCCCGCCACCTCCGCGATGAGCGCCCGGCCCTCCGGCGCGCACATGTGGCGAAACACGCGCGGGGCGACGTCGTCGACGAGCGCGGCGGTGAACGCCGCGGCCATCGCGGCGGAGCGCTCGGGAGCGTCCGAGCGCTCGTCCCTAAAATCGGCGAACGATTCCGCTCGGCGGTGACGCCGCGCCTCGGCGGAATCGGGGGACGCGTCGGAGCTCCCGTTCGCCGCGCCGAAGACGTCGCGGGGGGAGTCCGCGCCGTGCCCTCGGAACGCGCTCGAGGGGGGCCCCGCCCCGAGTCCCGCCCCCGGCGGCGTGTGCGGACTCTCGGCGGCGTTCGGATCCGTCGGATTCGTCGTTCGGCTCCTCCCGCGTGCCCTCGCGGCGGCGAGTGCGCGCGACGCGCCGGGGCTCACCACCTCCGCCACCGTCCGCACCGCCTCCCCCGTCACGCGCCCGGCGATATCCCCGAACGCCTCGCGGTTGCTCGCGGCCAACGCGGCGGCGAAAAAATCGTCGAAGGTGTTCGACCCCGCGGTCTTATCCAGGTACGTCCCCACCGCGACGGACACGAAGCAGGAACACACGTCGAGCAGCGCGGCGCGGCCGCGATCGTCGCTCAACGCGTCGAGCGTCGCCTCCAACGCGTCCCCGAAGACGCCCCGTCCGACGACGGGGGAGGACGCGCTCCCGTCCGCGCCGTACTGCTCCTTGAACACCTCGATGACCGCCTCCAGGGTTTGCCTCGTCGTGCCCGCGACGAGGACGGAGACGAGGCCCCAGTTCGCCGGGTCCAGAACCTTGCCCAACGCGCGCTCGACGACCGACGTCGGAGGCGCCGCCCCGGCGGATGATTCGGGTTCGGGCGCGCTCGAGGACGTTCCGGCGGCGCTCATCGCCGCGGAGGCGGCGTTGGTGACGCCCCGCGCGACGCCGGACGTGACGCGCGCGGCGCACTCCTCGAGCTCGGGGGTGTTGATCAGGCGCGCCGCCTGGCGCAGGGACGCGGGCACGGGGGCGTCCGCCTCGGCGTTGATGAAGGCGTGCACGTCCACGGTGAGCTTCGACGCGAGCTCCGCCGCCGCGATCGCCGCGGACGTCGCGCCGAGCGTCGCGGTGTACATCTGACGCGCGCGCTCGGAGCTGGAGACCTTGGTGAAGACTGAGACGGGGGGCGGGAGCGAGGGGGAGGGGGGGGGCGTGAGCGCGGGGGCGGAGAGAATTGCCGTTGGTAACTCGGGGAGAACCGCGTGGGAATCGACGAGGAGGGCGGCGGGTCGGGTGCGCGCGTCGTACCGTAGTACCCCGCCCCGGCGCATAGCGCGTAGGTGGCGAGCCGCCGCCGCCAGCTCGTCGGATTCGACATCGCGAAAGGCGATGCGCGCCCTCGGAAGTGGCGAACCCCGCCCGGCGGGCCGCGGATTCCGACAAGGAGTCTCAAACCGGACGACGCGCCGGCGCGCGCTCAGTTCGTCGTCATCGCGCGCGCGCGAGTTGAATCGTTGCCGCGCGCCGGGGCGCCCTTCGAGTGTCCGTTAAAAACTCCCCCCTCCGCGGCTCGTGCCATCACTCCTCCTCGCGCGAAGGTCGCGGGCGGCCCGCGTTCGAGAGACATGTTCACCGGCTCGCGTTCCCACCGCGCCTTCGCGGCCTCGATGCGCGTCCACGACGTGCGTCGCGCCCCGACCTCCCCGCGCCGCGGCGTACCCGCGGGGACGCCGTCGCTTCCGCGCGCGTTTTCCTCGTTGACCGCGAACGCGCGCGAGCCACGCTCCCGCGGACGTCGTCGTCGTGAACCCCGCCGCGTCCCACTGACGCCCCCTTCCACCCCCCCCTCTCACGCCGCGCAGGACGAGATCGCCCCCCTGGACGCGCCCATGGTTCGGCGCCGCGGCGCTCACGGCAAGACCCCCCTCGCGATGCATCAGGACAGCAGTCAGATCAAAAACATGCTGGACCCGGTGCGTAACGGCCGAGACGCGTTGCGCCGCGCCGGGAAGACGCCGCCCAACCACGCGCGCGACAACCTCCTCGCCATCAAGGAGCAGTCCCTGAAGAACGCCGCGAAGAAGGCTCAGGAGCTCGCGGAGAAGGAGGCCCGCGCGAAGGGGTTCAGGGTCATCGCGCCCGGGAAGAAGCCGGCGACGAGCGCGTCGCAGACGTCGACGCCCGCGAAGACGCGCGCGTCGCCGGCCCGCGCGTCCCCCCCGCCCCCTCCCGGCGCGCCCTCGTCTCCGTACGAGACGGACTTCGTGGCGACGAACCGGACGGACCTCGTCCGCAGGGCCGAGGACGCGGGCCGCGCGAAGCTTCGCGCGGAGGCGCGACTCGCGGAGGAGGCGCGCGCAAACTCCCCGCTGCTCAAATCCGACTACGGGCGCGTGCCCGAGTACCTCCGCCAGCGGAAGCTCGAGGCGCTGGCGGCGCGACAGAGGGCGGAGGCGGCGGAGCGCTCGAAGCACATCCCCGCGGGGATGCGGATCTTGCCCGAGGACGAGCGGCTGAAGACGTTGGAGGTTCTGGAGCAGAGCAAGGGGGACGTCGAGGCGCGGCTGGGCGAGCTGCCCATCGCGGCGACGGATAACCAGGTTGTGCAGAGGCGGAAAGCCGAGCTCGAGGTGAAGCTCGGGGAGATCGAGGACGCGCTCAAGATCTTCGCGAGGAAAACGGTGCTCGTGCGCGAGTGAGTTCGCGGACGCGGGCGAGGGAGAGGGGGGGAAGGCGGACGACGTGTAACTACAACTATACTCGGAGATTCGAAGCGTCCACTCGCGGCTCGAATCGTCACTCGCGATTCGACGCGCCGTCGCGCGTCTCCGGGTGCCCGTCGTCAGAATCGTCCGCGTTTGAGAAACTCCACGGCGTACGCCACGTGCATGGCCACGCCTCTGTGCAGAACGTCCTCGTCCAGGACGTACTTGGTGCTGTGCAGCGGCCAGGTGGCGCCCGCGGATTCGTTGTACGCCCCGAGCCACATCATCGCGCTCGGCCATCGCTCCCCGAAGAAGGAAAAATCCTCGGCGGGCATCACCGGCGCGACGTCGTCCCTCACGTTCTCCGCCCCAAAAACGTCCCTCGCGACGCTCGCGGCGAACCGCGCCGCGCTCGGGTCGTTGACCGTCGGCGGGTACTCCTCCCTCACGACGCCGCCGTCGGACGCCGGGGCGAAGTCGACCTTCACCCCGCACCCGTGCGCCCCCGCCGCTCGCGACGCGACGGTTTCAATCGCCTCGTGGAGCCACTCGAACGTGTCCTTTCGCAGCGCCCTGAAGGTTCCCCCCAAGATCGCCTCGTCGCCCATGACGTTGCTCGCCTCGCCGCCCGCGCGGAAGATGGTGACGCTGAGGACGGCGCTGTCGAGCGGGTCGACGCGGCGCGAGACGATGGACTGCATCGCCATCACCGCGGCGGAGGCGCAGACGACGACGTCGACGTTTTTGTGCGGCACCGCGGCGTGGCCGCCGGCGCCCATCACCGAAATCTCGAACGAGCCGCTGCCGGCCATGATCGTGCCCGCGCGCGTGCCGACGACGCCCGAGGGGGTCTCCGGGTAGGGCCAGTTGTGCAGCGCGAACGCGGTGTCCACGGGCGGGTCGATGGCGGCGAGGCCGGCCTCGAGCATGCGCTTGGCGCCGGCGCCGCCCTCCTCGGCGGGCTGGAACGCGAGGAGGATCGTGCCCGGGGGGAGATCCGGCTCGGAGGCTTTCAACACGCGCGCCGCGCCGAGGAGCATGGCGACGTGGCCGTCGTGGCCGCACGCGTGCATCTTGCCGTCGATCTCGCTTCGGAGGTGCTCGGGGATGTCGGCCTCCTCGGTCAGGGGGAGGGCGTCCATGTCCGCGCGGAGGAGGACGACGGGGGGGGCGCCCGTGCCGATCGTCGCGACGACGCCGGGGGGCGCGAGGTCCGAGTGCGCGACGCCCATCGCGGCGAGCTCGCGCTTGATCAGCGCGGACGTGTTGCGCTCCGTCCACATCAGCTCGGGGGCGCGGTGGAGCTCGCGGCGGACGCGCACGACGTACTCCGACACCCCGCGCGCGGTCGCCAGGATCGACGACGCGCCCAGCGCCCCGCCCGTGGCGTTCGCGGAACCCAGGGAAGCGGCGGAGGCGGCGTCGACGGTGCCGCTCTCGTCCGCGGCGGCGCGAGGCGCGCGGAGGACGAGCGCGAGGAGAGCCAGCGCGAGCGACGCCCGGAGCCCGCGGGCGAACGCGGACATGACGGTCGGGGGGGAACGACGAGGCGGGGAGCGGGGGCGGTGCCTCGGCGCGACGCGAAGTGACGATGATCGAGGGTCGAGACGCGAGTATCGATGCTGGCCACGAGAACCAGATATGATTACCTGACGACGGACCCCCCCCGCGGGCGGCGCGCGTCTCGCCCCGTCACTCCGTCATGGCGCGCGACGGGTCCGGGGACGGCGTCCCGTACGACCGCGGCGCCGCGACGCTTCGCTCGAGCGCGCACCGCGCGGTGTATAGCAAGAGCAGGAAGGGCGACCCGGGCCCGGTCGCCCCGCTGGGGCCGCTCCCGGATGGCCTTCGCGCGATCGAGGTCTTCGACCTCGCCGCCGACCACGACTTGCGCCCGCACGTCGTCCGCCTCCTCCGCCGCGCCGGCGCGGACATCGGCTCGTGGCCCTCCTCCTCCGCCGACCTTCGCCTGGAGGACTTCGTCGTCCCCGCCGCGTCCCTGCGCGACGCCAAGGCGGGCACGTGCGTGGACGCGCAGGCGAACCTCGCGACGCTCGTCGCGTCCGACGCCCCGTTCCTCGCCGCGTTCGACCGCGTCGTCGACGAGGCCGTCATCCCGCGGCTCAGGCGAAGACTCCTGGACGCGGGCGGCGGCGACGCGCCGCGCGTGTTCCACGTGCAGCGCCCGCCCACGCTCCGCCTGCAGCCCGGCCCGTCGAGTCGCCACGTCAGGGCGCACCGCGACGCCGAGTACGGCCACCAGGACGGCGAGATCAACTTCTGGATCCCGCTCACGGACCCGGACCTCACGGGCGTCACCCTGGAGGTCGAAACCGCGGAAACCACCGCGACCGGCCCGGGGTCGTTCGAACCCGCGGAGGGGGCGCGACCGGGGCGCGCGGTGGCGTTCCACGGCACGTCGCGGCGGCACAGGGTTCCCGCCAACGCGTCCGCGCGCACGCGCGCGTCGCTCGATTTCAGAATCGGCGTCGAGGGACATTTCGACCCCGGTTGGACGATGCGAGGCACCAAGGCGGACCACGGAAGGAGGGAGGTGAAGATGTAGCGTGATGTGAACGTAGAAGATAGAAGTACGAGTAGAAGGGGGGGGTGTCATCACTCCGGTTTTAGTGGCGTGCGAGTGGTAGCGTATGAATGGGGGGTGCCTGCGCCGACGACGCGTCGGCGCGCGAAAGAGGAGAGGAGACGTCTATCGAAAACTGTCGTCATTGGCCGTCATGTTGTTACAGTCTCTCCTCGCTCGCTCGCGCTTCACGAAGGTCTCTCCCCCCTTCCCCCTCCGCCCCCCCCGGTCACCTGGCCATCCGATCGTTCGTCATCAGATCGTTCGTCATCATCAGATCGTTCGTCATCATCAGATCGTTCGTCATCATCAGATCGTTCGTCATCAGATCGTTCGTCTTGAGCTTCGTGGGTTTCCTCTCCCGCTCCACGCGTTCCGGGAAGTCGGCGTTGTAGTGCAAGCCTCGGCTCTCCTTCCTCCTCCCCGCGCATCTGAGCACGACCAACCCGACGGTGATGAGGTTCCTCAGCTCGATCGCCGCGAGGCCCGCGCCCCTCCGCGCGGTCTCCACCTCGCACCGCCGAAGCAGCGCCTCCACCTCGCGCTCGGCGCTCTCGAGCCCCGCGCTGTCGCGGACGATCCCCGCAGAGGCCCACATCACGCGCTGGAGGTCGCGACGCATCGCCGACGCCCACGCCGCCTCCGCGTCAAACGCCCGCCCCGTCGGGTCCGAGTCCGGACACTCGGCCGAGGCCCGCGCCGCCTCACCGGCGCGTTCCGCGGCGAGGAACAGCGGAGATGACCGCGAAAGACCTAGGCTCTCGCGCTTCTTCTCGTTCTCGACGCGTCGCGCGGAATCCGCGGCGGCGCGCTTCGCGAACACCACCGCCTCGAGGAGCGAGTTGCTCGCGAGTCGGTTGGCGCCGTGCAATCCCGTGTACGCGGTTTCCCCGCACGCGTACAGCCCCTCCACGCTACTCCGGCCGTCCAGGTCCACGCACACGCCCCCGCACAGGTAGTGCGCCGCCGGGGTCACCGGGACGCGGTCTTTGGTCAGGTCGATGCCCCGCGATTTGAGTTCGGCGGCGATGCCCGGAAAGTGCGTCAACGTCTCCCCCGCGTCGACGTGGGTCACGTCCAAAAAAACGCACGCCGGCGCGCCCGGAACGAGAGACGCGCGCTTAATCTCCACGTCGATCGCGCGAGCGACGACGTCCCTCGGCGCGAGCTCGCCCCTCTGGTCGTACCGCGGCATGAACCGCTCGCCCGCGTGGTTGAACAGGCGCCCGCCGTGCCCGCGAACAGCCTCGGTGATGAGAAACGCGTTCTCGTTCGGCGCCTTCTTCGGCGCGCCGCCGGGCCCGGTGTACAGACTCGTCGGGTGGAACTGGTAAAACTCCATGTTCGTCACGTCCGCGGCCGCGCGAACCGCCATCGCGACGCCGTCCCCGGTGCTCACGCCCGGGTTGGTCGTGCTCGGGAAGAGCTGCCCGGCGCCCCCGGAGGCGAGCAACACGCAGTGCGCGTAAAAGTCAATCTTCGCGCCGTCGACGCGACGCGTGATCGCCGCCCCGACGCACACCCGGCGGGACGTCTTCCCCGAACGTTTCTCCTTCCCCCTCTTCCCCTTCCCCTCCTCCCTCACCCAGGTGGACTTCGGGTCCTCCGGCACCTCCGAACGATCCTCCTCCGGCCGCTCGACGACGATCAGGTCCCTCGCGACGTGGTACTCGTAGAAGGTGACGTTGGGATGCGCCTTAGCCGTCTCCAGGAGCGCGCGCTCGATCTCCTTCCCGGTCATGTCGGCGGCGTGCACGATGCGCTTCTTGCTGTGCCCGCCCTCGCGCGCGAGGTGGAGCTCGCCCGTGTTTTCGCACCGCGTGAACTCCGCGCCGAACTCGATGAGTCGGTCGACCGCGTCCTTGCCCTCCGCGCACACGACGTCCACCGCTCGCGAGTCGCACAGAAAGTCCCCCGCGACGTGCGTGTCCCTCGCGTGATCGGCGGGGGTGTCGTCGGGGCTCATCACCGCGGAGATGCCGCCCTGGGCGTAGTGCGTGGAGCCCTCGTAGGCGACGTCCTTCGTGACGATCGCGACGCGGCCGTGCTCGGCGGCCTCCAGGGCGTAGGACAAGCCGCTGATGCCGCTGCCGACGACGAGGTAATCCACGACGACTTTCTTGCGCGCGATCGCGGCGCGCGCCTCGGCGCGCGACGACGGCGCGCGCGAGGGGGAGGCGGGGGACGTCCTCGCGAGCTCGTCGCCGCCCGTGCGCTCGCCCTCGATCGTGGGAGCCTCAATCGCGCGGCCGGGGCGCGCGATCGCGCGCGGGCCCCGGGGCGCGTGAGGGACGCCGTTCGTCAGCCGACGCGGCGGCGCCTCACGCTTGGGATGCGGATATTTCGGGGCGCGCGGGTGCCTCCCGGTTCCGGACGACGCGCCGCTGGAGGCGCCGCATCGGGGGGGTCCCCAGGAGGCGCGACACGCGGCGTGCGCCGCCATCGAGCGGCGCACGAGCGGCGACTCGGGGGCGCTCGCGGGATGAACCCTCGCGGCGGAGGGCCGGAATCGGCGCGGGGTACGCGCGTCGCGTCGCGAACGGCGCCCCCTCGAGCCGCACGGATCCGAGGCGACGTCACGAACGCCCAATCGCCGGGGTGACGGCGCTCGCGCCTCGTCCCCGAGCGAACGCGACGAGGGACGCGCGCGCGGGCGGTCGAGCGCGTCTCGCGGCGCGGGACGAGACCGGCCGTGGCGCTCGAGCCGGGAGTGCGCAGTGCGCGAGGGCTTGTGCGCGCGCGAGCGCGGGGGGCGAGGGAGACGCCGGGACGCGGGAGGATTGGTTCCGGGAGATGCTCGCGAAAAGGGAGGGCGCTGTTGCTCCGGCAGGCCGCCTCCGAGAGCGGAGAGCCACCCGATTTCGTCCAGCGCGACGAGTCCTGAACCAAGCGTGAATTTTTAGGGAACATCGTTTCTTTCACACTAATTACTCGTTGGATACACATTATGACATTTATTCATGACTAGCTCTTAGAGATGGACATTTTTTTTTTCTCGGTCTTCAGGCCTCTCCGTGTTGGGCAGCTTGAGCGCTACGACTTCCCCGGCTCGAGGCGTCGGAGGTGCTGATTTTTGTCGTCTCTGCGACGAGTCGACTCCGCGCGCGCCTCCGGCGCTGAAACCCGTCGGCGCGGCGGCGGCTGCGCGCCGGACGGGGTGGAGGCCTCGGCCACGCCACCGGCGCCATGGTCCACCCGCACCTCCGGCGCGGCGCGGAGGTGATTCGCCTGTATCGGCGGTGCGTCCCGACCTCGCGCCTCGACGCTCGCCGACCGCCGCCCCTCCCGTCGTGCGGTCGCGCGCCCCCCTCCCCCACTCGCGGCTGGCTCCTCACCCACCCCCGGTTCCTCCCCGACGATCCCACGCAGGGGCCTGGAGCTCTCGCGCCTGTTCCCCGATCCGTGCTGCCGGCACTACCTGTTCAACCGCGTCGCGCAGGTGTTTCGCTCGCGCGCGAAGGAGACGTCCCCCAAGGCGGTCTCGATGCACATCAAACAGGCTCGGAATCTCACGCGTCGGATGCGGCGCGCGCTGCGCGGGAAGGACGCGTACGAACACGTCGTGCAGCTCGCGTACGGCGTCAAGGGCCGCATGCGCCACCTCATCGACGCCGTGCGGAACGACGCGAGCGGGGCGGTGAAACCGAACGCGAACCGACCCCCCAAGTTCCTCCTTCCCCCGCTCCCGGGGTCCGAGGCGCGGGAGACGTTCACGATCAAGAGCCTCCTCGAGCACGCCGCGGCGCCGGGCGGGGAGTCTCCTCGCCCCTCCTCCCCCGCGGACGTATCGGACGCCGCCGCGCGGCAGCTCGCGGCGCTGCGCGACCTCGTGCCGTCCGTGTGGGAGAGGCGCGCTCGTCGGGCGACGACGACGGGCGAGGACGGGGGCGAAGACGAGGACGAACGCGACGGGGGCTTTTTTTTCGACGACGACGACGACGACGACGACGCGAGGTCGGGGTCTCGGGCCTCCGCGCGGGGCCGCGGGGGGAAGTACCGCGCGGGGCATTTCCAGGGCCTCGCGCCTTGGGACGTCGATCGCGCGTCGCCGCCGGGTCCCCGCGGGTCGCGTCCTGCGCAGGCGTTTCGCGGCGCCACGGGCGACGCGAGGGAGTGGGAGACGTCGCACGTCGCGCTCGTGGAGTCGACGTTCTTGCCCGCCGTCGCGCGGATGATGGACGACGGCCGCCTCGGCCGCGCGTGGCGCAGGTTCTACGGCCGAGCTCTGGCGGCGCCGCGGGAAGAAACGCTCGTCGTCGCGGGCGCGCCGGAGGCGTGGAAGGTGAAAAACGGCGGAGGCGGAGGCGGAGGCGGAGGCGG
>MDSW01136401.1_pt1 | contig 13250 bp, 9 predicted proteins | sample 811171 | NCBI WGS metagenome assembly MDSW01 (sample SAMN05326641, study PRJNA326480) | marine metagenome | isolation source: seawater | place: Atlantic Ocean: North West | collected 2012 | reverse complement strand
GCAATAGTTGCCCATAGGCGGTTATCACCCTAATAATAAGGTTTAACCAGCAAATTCGGCATACGTTTCGGTGTGAAAGTAGGAAATATATGACTGTGAGGTAAGTTTGGGTGGGTATTTGTTGGGTGTGCCGGTTATTTGGGATTCAAATTGACATAAAAAAAAGGAAGTAAGTTTTTGCGCAGCTGCAATTCCTAATGCTTTTTTATCCCGTCTCATTTATTTTACTGATATATGTCGTTGATTAGCAGAATACTTATCGTCTTCTTCCTAATGCCTCTGGCTGTGCAGGCACAGCCCGTCGGTAAGTTGTTGGATTTACGAGCGTACGGTCTGAATATACCGCCCGGTAAAGTGATTGCTTCGCAGGGCCAGAATGTCCTGACAATGGATGAGTTTGGCAAGTCGGTTGTCGGAAAAGTGCATGTAACTGTTGGCAACTATCACATTGTGCTATTGCCGGATGGGCAATTAGTAGGACGATCGATAACGGAGACTAAGGAGACGAATAGGCCGTTTACCGGTGCGGATAAGCAGCAACTTGGTAATTTGTTGAAGCAACAGGTGTTTACGGGTTTTAAAGTGCGGAAGAGTGGGCGTTATGTCTACCTTTATAACACTAGTGATGCTTTCGCTCAGGCTACCAGCCAAATCCTCGAAAAGATGGCTCCTGGCATTCTTGGATATATGAGAAATCTGGAATTACAAGTTCATGAACCAGAAGTTCCGCTTGTAGTGGTGATGTTTGCAACGGAGGCTGAATTTCAGCGTTATCGAAGTACGCCCCGGGGAATAGTTGCGTATTACCACACGCTAACGAATCGGGTGGTTATGTACGAAGAGTCTCGGTTTTCGGAACTCAAACCTGAGTTGGCGATTAAACAAAAGATCAATACAGTGGCTCATGAAGGAGTTCATCAACTATTGCATAACGTTGGGGTTCAGACCAGAACATCACAATGGCCAATGTGGCTTACTGAAGGGATCGCTGAATATCTATCCCCGACCAGTACCGGTCAATATATGCGTTGGAAAGGCGCAGGGACGGTCAATGATTTCAGGATGTTTGAACTCGAACAATTTCTTAAAAGCACCGAGCTGCTTTCCAAGTCGCCGGGGACCTGGATGGAGGGGTTGATTAGTTCCCATCAGCTAGATTCGCAGGGTTATGCCTCCGCTTGGTTATTGACGCATTATCTGGCGAAGCTAAGACCGATGCAATTCAGGACGTACATTCAGGAATTACAACGACTTGGCCCCCTTGATGGTAGTTATCGTCTCTCGGCGGAAGGAAGGATTCCTCAGCATCTGGACTTGTTTGCTAAGCATTATCAAATCGAACTGGCTGAATTAGAAACACGACTTGTACCGTATGTTAATAAGCTCCCTTATAAAGATCCGTTCATTGAATGGCCGCACGTGACCTTGTTGTTGCGGTTTCAGGGTCCGCGGGGCGTGCAAATGCTTGGCAATGTGTTCCATGACAATGAGATTGCTGACAAATGGCTTGCCAAGACTTTAACGCAGCTAAAGTTGAGCAGGGACCAGGTGCAGGTACAGAGAAAAGTCTTCCCGAACAGAGTGCTGGCCGAGCGATACGTGCGAACGTCAGTGAATTAAGGTACGGTGTCCGATCGCTAATGTGGTTTCATTTAAATGGGGAATTGTTCTGGTTAGGTACCGTACCATATTGGGTGATACTGTTTAGCGCACTACTGATACGCAAACGACGGGGTATCGGTATCTATTTGGCGCTTTCGGCTGTTGTTTTACTTTTTCTTTCGGACGTTATTCATTGGGTTATTTATCAGCAAACCAAAATCCCGTTATCAGGCACATGGCAAGAGGGCGGTGTCTTCTTCTATGGCTTAGCGATGACCTTGTATCAGGCCTTTCCAATGGGGTTGCTATATCTTTACAGCCGCTGTAGTGACGTTCCGGTGAAAAAGCAAGGGCATATGAATCGGGGTAGAGTTAACCCGCATTCGCTGGCAGATCATAACGGTAAACGCTGGCTTGTTCTTTCTGCTGTGTCGTTTATCCTTCCATTCGGTCTGCTGACAGGGCCGTGTGGCGTTACCCATACCTGGTGGCGTATGCATGAAATGGATATGGGACGAGTCAATCCGCGTGGCCGGGGCCTATTAGCCCTAGCACAGGTAGTTTTCGGTATGAGTTGGTTGTCGGGGTATTTCCTGTTGGCGGTGTTCATCTGTGGGTTTCGTTTTTACGCCTCTGAGATTCTCTCGTTTCTCGGGTACCCACCAGTCTTGCCCCCCTTTTGGGATGCCTGTGTCTTTTATTTTGCATCCGCTTTGATGGTGATGAGTTTTTGGCTCGCTATGATGATAGTCGCCATTTATCGGAGATCTTATTCACGGGTGGGTTCACTCGGACAAATGGCAGGGATAGCGATTCTCTGCATAGGGCTGATTTGGCAGGTGACAAGTTCGGTGCAAGGAGAGTTTCATGAGTCCCCGGCCGTTGTCTATCCACTCGAGGGCCTCTGGCTGGTTGTTGTAGGCTGGGTCGGATGGGTGGCTAGTCTTTCCGGTGTACATGAGGTCCCGGGACTGGAATCGCCCCCGGGAAAGACAGGGAAGCCGATGAGGTAGTGAGAGATTCAAACACAAGGTTGATGTCTGTTTGAGTCTGTTTTCAAATTAGAAGAACAGACAGACGGTAACAACCATCGCCGACAGGAGATTTGCCGTTGGCTATTTATGTATGAAGTTTTTCTAATGCCAGTGATTTGATGCGGCCAATCATAGAATTAAGGCCATTGGATCGGGAACGACTAATGTGTTGTCGTAAATCGATCGCTTCAAAAACGTCGTTGATGTCCAATTGGAGTATTTCGTCAGCAGACTTGTCGCTGAATAGCATGATTACTAAACAAACCAGACCTTTAACAAGTTGAGAGTCGCTATCAGCTCGATAATAGTAGCTTCCATCTTCGGTCTCTTCGATCACAAGCCAAACGCTGCTAAGACACCCCTGGACGCGATTTTCCTCGGTTTGGTATTTCGCTTCTAACGGTGGCATGGAGTTGCCGGTTTCGATAATGTAACGATAGCGTTCTTCCCAGTCATCGAAGAGTTCAAATTCTTCGATGAGCTCTTCAGCGGAAATGGATTCGACTCGATTGGACACTTAGGAAGACCTCGGGCGATTGATGCTATCGAATAATTGTTAGAACAGCTTTTATTTTCACACAGAACATGATTCGTGCAACCGCTAACTAGTCTCCATGTTTTTCGCGTAGTCGTGGTGAAGTGCGACAGATTAACTGAATCCGTTCAAACTCCTGAAGCCAGTCCTGAATTACCTGTTCATGCACATTGTCCCCAGGTGTGACCATCCCTGTGCTACATGCGGCGCCAGTGATCGTTTCGGCCATCGCTCGGTATTTTGAAATGGTTCTATCACCATAGTGTCCCACGTACTGCATATCTTCGTTGAAAAATAAAACCTGAGGGACACGTGCACCACCGCAAATGGTTAAGTTCTTCTTGAGCTCCGGGAACGTGTCGCGGTCGAGAAATCGCAAATTAATACATTTAGCAGCTTCAGCAAAACGCTGCAGGATTGGACATTGGACAACACAGTCTCCACACCAGGCGCCGGCAAAAACCAAGACATTCATTTCCCGTACAAACGAGACCAGTAGTTCACTTTGTTCGCGGTTCAATTCGGATTGTTCATAAACCTGTTCCCATCGACGCTGATCTCCCTCGTGGCCGTGCTGCTCGAGGAATTGCTGATAGGTGAGACTGTCGGGGAAAAAATCGGCTGGATTCATGGTAACTCGTTTGGAAAAAAGTATAGGGGTTTGAGGGTTATCGAATTTTGTTGTTGAGATCGCGAATCTGACTGTGCACCTGGCTGGACGCCCGAACAACAAGCAGTCGCAAAGGCGGATAATAGACGATGACTCCCGGTCCGCCATGGAGCCTCCAATGCTCTGGCGCGATAGTTCGTTGAATTAATGCTACCAAGTGTGGACCGTAATCCGGTAGGTTGGCACCGGCACGCGGAGCCAGAAACTCTCGTGCTCCGCCGGCCGAACGTGATGTGGCTTCCAGATGACGCTCCAGTGTCGATTGCAATCTGTCGGATGTAGTGCGATCAGGCGGCATCAGATTGCGCGAGATGCGAATTTCGAGTTGCCGCAGAACCTTTATGAGTCGGGCTCTTACCTTGACACGAAATTGATTGAGTGTGGGGCTTAGTCTAATCCGTGAGTCACTTGAAAGTTCTCCATAGAGTCTCGCTAGTTCAACGACGGCTAATTCATGATGACCTGATGTTTTCGCAGTGGCTTCGGCAATCATCCATTGGGAAACTTCCTGATCGTAGTCGTTGATGGACTTCTGTTCCGGCACTTGACCCCATGCGTTTGCACAAAAAAGTAAGGAAAGTAACGTTAGTGTTGATCGGTGAAATTTGGGCATGGAGTTAAGTGCAGTGAGGGGTTGGCGGGTATTTACTAATGGTAGGAAAATAAAGCTAAAACGCAACCGTTCAAGGTAGAGTTGCAGGGTTTCTCTGTTTGAGAGAAGTAGTTCGTTCTGGTAACTTAGTTAGTGTCTGAATGTTGCCGGAAATGGCACGTAGAGATACGCGGATCACCCTTATTAATGAAACGACATAGCCAATGCTAAACCTTACCAGCAATGCTAAAGCACATACTTGTGACGGGGTCTCCAGACGAGATTTTATTCAGGTTGGGAGCCTCGGGGCGGTCGGATTATCTTTGCCGCAATTAGTGGAGGCACAGGAAACGGGTGCCGTTCAGGATAAACACGACGACAGAAATGTCATCATGATTTTCAATTTAGGTGCTCCGAGTCAAATCGACACCTTTGACCCGAAACCTGATGCGGCCGCGGAGATTCGTGGTCCGTTTCAGCCGATCCAGACGGCTTCTCCGGAGATGACCCTGACGGAGATACTGCCACGACATGCGAAGATCGCAGATAAGTTCTCTCTCGTCCGAAGTGTTTACCATTCCGGAGCTGCCGTTCATGATACGGGGCACCAAATGATGCAAACCGGACGACTTTTTAGTGGTGGGATTAACACTCCCCATGCCGGTTGTGCATTATCGTACTTGCGGGGACGTAAGACAGATCTGCCGGCCCACGCCATTTTACCTGAGCCTATGGGGTCCACCGGTGGAAATCTCCCTCATGGTCAGGATGCCGGGTTTCTTGGAAAATCATTCGATCCCTTCGTGTTAAATGCGGACCCTTCTAAGAAGGATTTCAAAGTCCCCGATTTGTTACCACCGCCTGAAATTGGGGAAGCGCGGCTGAACCGCCGTCGAAAGCTGCGCGATGTCGTAGAGGATACGGTTAAGGAATTTGAGAATAGTGAAAATGCGGAGTTGCTTGGATCGAATTTCGAAGCGGCGTTCCGTTTGATGACCAGTCCGGCTGCCCGCGAAGCGTTTGATTTGAGCAAAGAACCTGAAAAGGTACGACAAAGATATGGCTTAAATCGGTTTGGACAGTGTTGCCTTTTATCGCGTCGTTTGATTGAGGCAGGTGTGCGATTTGTGACCGTGAATACCTTCTTGACCGTCTTCAATGAAATTACATGGGATATTCACGGTAGTAATCCGTTTACATCGATTGCGGGTATGAAAGACATCGTAGCGCCTATGTATGACCAGGCTTATTCGGCGCTTATTGAAGATCTAGAGGAGCGCGGATTGTTGGAGAATACACTCGTCTGTAATCTTGCTGAATTTGGAAGGACACCGCGGGTCAACCCGGCAGGTGGTCGCGATCACTGGCCTCAGTGCTACAGCGTTTATTTCGCAGGTGGTGGAGTACGGGGTGGACAGGTGGTGGGTGCCAGTGACCCTAACGGAGGCTTTCCTGCAGAGCGGGCTGTTGATCCCGCCAACGTGGTGGCGACTATCTATCACAGCCTCGGGTTCGATCTCGATACGATGCTTCCCGGACCCAATGGCCGCCCCTTCCCTCTGGTGGATTTCGGTAAGGATGCAATCACTGAATTGTTCTAAGCGGTATGCAAAAAATTCCCCGTAAAATTAATAGATTCGAACCGCTGAAGCTTTTAGTTGGCTTGTTGCTGCTGTTCGTATTTACGTCGATTGGTGCTGCTGTGGAATTGAAAGTCTACCCGGCGTCCGTACGCCTGCATCATCAAGAGTCTTCTCAGCGGATTGTTGTTCAATATCAAGACGAAGTAGTTGCAGGGCAGGTGCGAGAAGGGTTGAAGCTTGAGGTTGAGAATCCGAAAGTTGCAATTCTCGAAGGTGAGTTTGTTAAACCCGTGATGGACGGCGAGACCCACCTGATTGCCACACTGGGCGATTTGACAAAGCGAATCCCGGTTAAGGTGAGCGGGCAAAGTCAGGAATTCCGTTGGAGTTTCCGTAATCACGTCGAATCGGTGCTGTCCAAGGCCGGTTGCAACGGAGGAGCATGCCATGGCGCCCGGGCAGGTCAAAACGGTTTTCGCTTAACGCTCTTTGGCTTCGATTTGGCTGCAGATTACTCGTATCTCACACGGCAGGCTAGGGGACGACGCATTGTCCCTAGTGATCCGGGACGCAGCTTGTTGCTGACGAAACCGACAGGCGCTCTGCCTCACAAGGGGGGAGTGCGACTGGATGTTAACGAAATCGAGTATAGAGTCTTGGCCGAGTGGATCGCTGCCGGGGCACCGGGGCCCGGAAATGATGACCCTGTTATTGAAACATTAGAGGTCCTTCCTCCTCTGACAACCCAGAAAGTCGGAGCGACACAACAACTCGTGGTGATGGCCCACTTTAGTGATGGCCACGCGGAAGATGTTACTCGCTGGGCAAAATATACTAGCGTCGATTTGAATGTTGCTAATGTCGGTAAACATGGAGTGGTGAAATTTGTGGGTGCCGGGGAAGGCGCTATTAAAGTATGGTACCTCAATCTAAATGCGCTCAATTTCAATACAGTGCGTTTCAACGAGGAACTATTAGGCGGCGAACCGCCGCAGCAAAATAATTTTATCGACGAGATTGTTAATCGCAAGCTTGCAGACCTTAGAGTGCCCGTTTCACCCCTCTGTGACGATCCTACATTTATTCGCCGGCTGTATGTCGATTCAATGGGGGTCTTACCTACTCCGGAAGAGTATCGGGCTTTTCTTGCCGATACGCGTCCGTCAGATGTAAAGCGTGCAGCACTGATAGACGAGGTGTTAAGCCGTCCGGAGTTCGTGGATTACTGGGCTTACAAATGGTCAGATTTACTGTTGGTGACGGGGGCTAGATTGCGTCCCGCCGCCGTGGAGGCGTATTACAAGTGGATTCGCGAACGGGTTGCTGATAATACGCCGTGGGATGTTATGGTGCGTGATGTGGTAACAGCAAGTGGTAGTGCATTAGAAAACGGTGCAGCAAACTTCTACGCTTTACATCAATCACCAGAAGAGATGGCGGAGACGGTCGCTCAGGCTTTCATGGGACTCAGTATTAACTGTGCAAAATGCCATAATCATCCGCTCGAAAAGTGGACGAACGACCAGTATTACGGTATGGCGAATATGTTCTCTCGTGTTCGTGCTAAAGGCTGGGGTGGAGATTTCCGTAGTGGCGATGGAAACCGGATTGTCTTTTCCGATACCCAGGGTGAACTGATCCAGCCAAGCACAGGGAAGCCTCAGCCCCCACGGCCGTTGGACGCAGAGGCATTGCCGTTTGCTGACACTGGGGACAGGCGGATTACTTTATCGAAATGGCTCACCTCAAGTGAAAATGCCTATTTCGCAAAATCGATCACTAATCGGGTTTGGGCCAATTATCTAGGTGTGGGTCTGGTGGAGCCGGTCGACGATATGCGAGTGACCAATCCGGCAAGTAATCAGGAACTGCTGGATCGGGCTTCCGAATATTTAGTGGAACACGAATTTGATTTGAAACAGTTGATGCGCGTATTTCTAAACTCGGCGACTTATCAACGGTCGAGTGTAGCCGTCGAAGGCAATGTTGGTGACAGGCGTTTCTATTCACGTTATTATCCCCGCAGACTCAAGGCGGAAGTCCTATTGGATGCGGTCTCGCAGGTGACGGGGGTTTCGAGCGTCTTCCAGGATCGTGAGCCAGGGACACGAGCATTACAGTTACCCGACAGCAGTATCGATAGCTACTTCCTATCTACATTCGGCCGGCCGGAACGAATTATTACCTGTGAATGCGAGCGGACTGATGAGCCCAGCGTCACTCAGGTGTTGCACTTGTACAACGGCGATACGTTGAATCACAAACTTCAATCGAAGGAGGGACATGTCGAGAAACTCTTTACACAAAAAACTCTCCCTGCGGACGCGATCAAGGCAGCCTATGTGGAAGCTTTGGCCCGGGAGCCAACTGAATTAGAGTTGCAACGTTTGGTTGCTATTTTTGATTCGGAGTCCAACCCAGCTGAAAAGCGATTGGTTTTAGAGGATCTTTATTGGTCCTTACTGACTTCCAAAGAGTTTATTTTCAACCATTAGAAAGGATGGCACGGCGTAATGAATAAAGTTGTTTATGCATTTTTGTTTGCTGCTCTTGGTACCAATCTTTTCGGTCAGACTGAACAAGGTAGCGCTGAGCCTGAGTTTAATGCAGCGATTGCTCCAATCCTCACGAAGTACTGCGTTGCGTGCCATAATGCAGAAGATGCAGAGGGTGGTCTTAGCCTCGAAACTTTCAACGAATTGATGAAGGGAGGCAAAGGCGGGGCAATATTACTGCCGGGTCGAGCGGATTTGAGCAGGCTGGTGAGAGTGATCAGCGGTGCGGCAAAGCCTAAAATGCCCCCGGAGGGAAATGAAGTTCCGACGGCAAGTGAGTTGGAGGTATTAAAAAACTGGATTTCCGCTGGCGCTAAGGGGCCAAACGGTTCGGTTGTCAAACCGATGCTGATTACCCCCAAAATTGAACTACTAGGCAAGGCGCGTGACCCCATTAATTCTGTGGCGGTTAGCCCAGACGGAAGCCTGCTGGCGATTGCACAGTACGGTCGTGTCGAGATTAAGAGGCTTGAGGATGGCACGCAGGTGGCATTGCTAGACGGTTTGACGGGAGTCGTCAACGGAGTGTCATTCAGCAGGGACGGATCGTTGGTAATCGCCGGTTCCGGTGAAACCGGACTATTTGGAGAAGTATCGCTGTTTAGGACCGCTGACTGGTCGCTGGTGCGCAAGTCTCGGGGACACCGTGATAGCGTTTATGCAGTACAAATTTCACCAGATAATACCTTGGTTGCTTCAGTGGGATATGATAAGCGACTTATTGTCTGGGACCTGGTAGACGGTTCCAAGCGACGGGAGGTGCAAGGGCATAATGGACCTGTCTATGACCTTGCCTTTCATCCGAGTGGAAAAATGGTGGCCACTGCCAGCGGTGATCGCACGGTGAAACTTTGGGATTTGGGCACGGGAAAAAGGCTGGAGACCCTGAAGGAGTCTCAGAAGGAACTCTACTGTGTTGCCATTGCACCCGATGGTAAAACGCTTTCCGCGGCAGGTGTCGATAATCGAATTCGTACTTGGAGTCTGAGCAACGATTTCAAAGAGGGAACCAATGTGCTGTTGACTAGCGTTTATGCCCATGAATTGGCCATAGTGGATATCGCGTATTCCGCGGATGGCCGTCGGTTGCTCAGCGCGGGTGAAGATAATTTGGTCAAGCTTTGGGATACTTCATTGATGGCGAATGTTGCTTCCTACAAATCGGAATCTGACTGGGTGTCAGCAGTCTCCCCGATTGTGAGTCACGGGTTTGTAGCCGGTCGCCTGGATGGAAGCGTGGATGTTTACCAAACGGGCGCTGGACAGACCGGCGAGGTGTTTAACCCTCAGATCTTGGACGATTTCATGCCTTTGGTTACATATGAGAACGTGACGCCTAGAGAGGAAATTCCTGCCATTCAGGAAATCGAGCCTAATGATTCCGTGGCCGATGCTCAAGTTATTTCATTACCAGCTAAGTTTCAGGGTAAGATCTTCAATTCCGAAATGGAGCGTTCGACAGTCTGGATCGAGGACGATTTGTTTGGCTTTGATGCAGTCGCTGGCGATCAATGGATCTTTGAGGTGAATGCAGGTCGTAATAAATCGATGTTGGACTCCAAAATCGAAATCTTAGATGCTCAAGGTGCTCCGGTTCCTCGTGTTGTGCTAGGTTCTGTCCGAGATAGCCTGATTGAGTTTCGATCGGTCAGTTCAGACCAGAAAGGGTTCCGATTTGCCAATTATGATGAGACTCGTCTAGATGAATATCTATACGTGAACGGAGAAGTCCTTAAGCATTTTCGACAGCGTCGCGGACCTGACTCCGATTCTTTGTTCTATCCGGAGAATGGTTCACGTCAGGGATACTTTGATACGACTCCACGTTCACATCCACTCGGACAGGTTGCTTATGTAGTAAAACCGTATCCAGTCGGCACGGTGGTACCAGATAATGGGCTGCCTGTTTTCACGGTTAATTACGAAAATGATGATTCGTCGGATCGTCAACAGGGCAGTGATTCGAAGTTGCATTTCGCGGCTCCCGCGGACGGGCGGTTTTTTTTACGCTTGAGTGATGTTCGTGACCATCATGGCGATGCGTTTCATTATGAGGTCATTGCACGACGTCCTGAGCCCTCTTATGAAACTTCGGTTAGTGGTGGGAATCCTACCGTCAATCGGGGTGGTGGGAAAGCGTTTACCGTCTCGGCAAACCGGATTGATGGTTATAACGGTCCTATTGAAATCCAGATCGCCAACCTTCCACCGGGATTTACCGTGACCTCGCCTCTCGTGATTCAGGCGGGGCACACCCAGGTCCGGGGGGTAGTGCACGCTCATGCGTACTCGCGTGCTCCGGAAGGGAATCAATGGGGCATGATTACGTCCAAAGCAATGATCGCCGGACAGGAAGTCATCAAAGACGGTGGCCTGCTTGGTGAGCTTAAGATTGCCGATGCTTCCAAGGTCGTTGCGCATCTGACGCCAATCACGGTTGAAGACCGACCTGTCACTGAATTTTGGAGTCGTCACGACCGTAAATTTCAAGTGTTGACGCCAACGGATTGGCTAGCAGAGGGCAAAACGGAGTTGGTTAAACAGGAGGATCAGTCCTTGCTCGCAACGGGAGAAACCCCGGATAACGATCTTTACAGCGTTAAATATGCTTTGCACGAGGGAAAAATAAATAGTATTCGTCTAGACGTTCTCGGAGATGAGACCTTGCCAGCAGGGGCCCCGGGCCGTAATCCTGAAAATGGAAATTTCGTTTTGAGCGAACTGGACTTGTATCTCGTCGACCCTGCCAATCCAGCAGCAAAGCAGAAAATACAGGTTGCCTCCGTTTTTGCCGATTTTACCCAGGCAGGTTTTAAGTCGGAATGGATTGTTGATGGAAATCCGGATACAGCATGGGCAATTTCAAAAAAGGGAGAAGGAGATGTATTCAGCGTACCACGCAATGGCGAAGATCCGTCTCACTTTGTGGAGCTAGAGCTTTCCGAGCCTATGCAAATTCCCGCCCGACGGACTCTGCTCGCCGTATTTAAGCACAGCGCTAAATTTAAACAACATACGATTGGTCGTTTTAGGGTATCGACTACCAATCAAGAATTGATGCCACCACCGGTTGAAGTACCAGTGGTAGCTGAAATAGATATTGTGCCGGGTAAGGAAACTCAAGTTCGGTTAAGTGTTCAACGTCGAGGATTTGATGGTCGAATAGCGTTTGAGGTGTTTAATCTGCCACATGGTGTGATCGTTAATGATATCGGTCTTAACGGCGTATTGATTGTGGAGGGGCAGACAGAACGAACGGTGTTTTTAGCGGCAGAGGATTGGATTCCACAACAGAGTCGGCTCTTCTATGCTCAGGCAAATGTTGAAGGTAATCAATGTACGCTGCCCATGCGACTTAACGTTGTAAGGCCTCAGCAAAATATCGAGAAATAACAATTCATAAGGGATATATCATATGTCAATCAAACGACGAATTTGTATGGGGCTTATGTTGCTCTTTATTTTCGCTGCGATTAGTGAAGGTAGTAAAGCGAATGGGAAGGATGGTTCCGTAAATATCCTGTTTGTGACCCAGAGTGCAGGCTTTCGGCATGGTAGTGTCACGCGCAAGGAAGGGAATCTTTCAGTTGCCGAGCGAGTCATGACAGAACTTGGGATTGCTAGTAATGAATTTCGAGTGGATTGCACGCAGGATGTTACAAAAGACTTCACAAAAGAAAAGCTTGAGCATTACGATATCGTAATGTTTTACACCACTGGCAAGCTCCCGATAACTGAAGAGAATCTTGATTACTTTTTTAATGTGTGGCTCAAGCAAAAGGGGCATGGGTTTATCGGTACGCACTCAGCCGCAGACACGTTTAAAGATTATGAGCCTTATTGGGACATGATTGGTGGCTCCTTCAATGGTCACCCCTGGGGTAGCGGGTCAACCGTCACGATTACCAATCACGAGCCCAAACACCCCATCGTTGAGGCCTGGGGTAAGGAAGTCACTCTGAAAGACGAGATTTACCAGTTTAAGAATTGGCAGCCTAAAAAAGTTCGAGTGCTGATGAGTCTGAATATGGAGAAAACGTCTTTAAAGAAGCCCTATCATATCCCGATTTGCTGGTGTAAGAGCTACGGGCAGGGAAAAGTATTTCATATGAGCCTTGGGCATCGAGAAGATATCTGGACAAGCCCAACCTTTCAGAAATCGATCCTGGGAGGTATTCGCTGGATTGTTGGCAAAGAAAAGGGTGACTCAAAACCTAATCCGGAATTATCTGAGGCCCAAGAGAAGCTGGCCAAGGATGTTTTCGAAGCGGCTCAAAAGTAACGAGGGCCTGAGCGTCTGGTACTAATCGTCCTTAAATACGGGCTCCAATAAACGCCCCCAAATCTTTTTGAGAGTTTCACTATCACGTGTGATATATCTTATGTCATGCGATTTACCGGCTGCTGCAGAGACATTGATCTCTTCCACGGGGACGCCAAACGTTGCGAGGTTAGCATGGCTGTACAGTCCCTTATATCCAGTTGCTTCAGGACGCAGTTTCCCTTTGGGGTAGAGTTTTGGATATCGTTTGAGAAGAGGGTCGGTGCTGTTGTAGACATTCAAGAATCGGCTCGTGCTCTTAAGAGCCTCACCAAAATGTTGTCCGGGCTCTAACCAATCCCGATTGATCGCACCGGCCACAATTAGGTAGGCAACTCTATTGTTGGAAATTGATTGG
>MDSW01121472.1_pt1 | contig 13250 bp, 12 predicted proteins | sample 811171 | NCBI WGS metagenome assembly MDSW01 (sample SAMN05326641, study PRJNA326480) | marine metagenome | isolation source: seawater | place: Atlantic Ocean: North West | collected 2012 | reverse complement strand
TCGATTAATAAAACAACTTGCTTATCTGATTCAAAGGCTTCCCATAACTTTCCTTTTTTAATGTAATTTTTAATATCTTTAACTCTCTCATCTCCAAGTTGAGAATCTCTAAGTCTTGTGACAGCATCATATTCATAAAGCCCCTGGGATGCTTTTGTAGTAGATTTGACGTGCCATTCAATTAAATCCATTCCAAGTGATTGAGCTACTTCAATTGCTAATAATGTTTTGCCAGTTCCTGGCTCTCCTTTAATTATTAAAGGACGTTCTAATGCTATAGTTGCATTAACAGCCATACTGAGATCCTCAGTAGACACATAATTTTTTGTACCAGTAAATTTCATTTGGTTTCCTTTTTTTAGTTTGAAGAAATTTTTTCTTCTGATTTTAAGATTTTTGCGAGCTGCCTGCTAGTAGCAACTAAGTTTCCTTTAATATCCCATATATAACAATCTTGCTCAAAATATCCATTACTTATATCTTTTGCAAGTCCATCAATAAACAATAAATTTGTTTGGGGAAGTTGACGAATGTTGCAAGTTAATGCAAGTGTAGGAATCCATCCCAAAGATCCATATTTATTTTGAACAACAGGCGGCAAAATATCAGCTAAATATGAAAGAACAAATGTATCCGCAATACCTCCCTCCAATTCTAGATAAGCAGAACAGCGAGCTTCTGCCGCATCGGAAGAAATATCTCTATCCCACCAAGCATGATCTGGATGAACTGACATATTTAATTGCTTTATAAATGATGGAGTTGACCCCGACCCTAAATTCTCGTAATTCATCACTTTAAAATCATTCTGTTTAACAGTTTTCATTATTTCAGGTACTGAAGTCTTAAGGCCTGAATAACCTTTCATATAATCAAAATCAGAACACAGTGCTGAGTACAAACATGTTATTTTATTATTCTGAATCAATTTAACTTGACCCATTGATGATCCTTTAGAAGTTCTGAAGACTTCAACATGTAGCTCAGCACATTCTGGTTCGGTTCTATCAAGAAAATAGACATTTGAATTAATTGCGCTTGGATGGGGAAGTACTTGCGTCATCGCTTTATTCATTAACGCTAATAAATATCCTCCGTGAGGCGTATTGCCAACAAAATATCTTGGATCAGGAGTAAAAGAAAAAATATTTTCTGAAACTTTGCTCAGAACTAAGGCTGCTTGAAACTGTTCAAATTGGTTCATATTGATAGATAATTACAACATCATTGTAATAGATAGAATTTAAAAATGGCTGGATTTATAGATATTGCTTGTAATTTTACTCATGATTCTTTTAAAGATAATTTAGAGACCGTTATAGCTGATGCTGAAAATGCTGGAGTAGAGAAATTTGTTTTACTAGCAGCGAGCTTAAAAGATCTTGATCCAATCAAAGTTATTCAAAGTAAATCTCCTGAAAAATATTTTATTTGTGCTGGTATTCATCCTCATCATGCTAATGAAATCAACGATATTAATTACAAACAATTGCTCGCGAAACTTCAGTCAACTTGTCCTAATGCAATAGGTGAAACTGGATTAGATTATTTTAGGAATATTTCTCCCCCTAATATTCAAAGAGATTCCTTTAGAATGCAAATTGATATTGCGAAAGAATTAAAACTACCTCTCTACCTTCATCAAAGAGATGCGCATGATGATTTTATAAAAATCATTAAAGATAATATTAAAAATTTCCCTAAATTTATTGTTCATTGTTTTACAGGTACTCAAAGTCAATTAGATCAATATTTAGAGTTAGGAGCCTATATTGGTCTTACGGGATGGATATGTGACGCAAAAAGAAACATTGATCTACGTAAATCAATTAAAAATATACCAATTGAAAGGATGATGATAGAAACTGATTGCCCTTTTCTAATCCCAAAAAATCTTATCAGTAAGCCCAAAAATAATTTAAATGAGCCAAAATATTTACCTCACATAGCTAAAGAAATTTGTGAGCTTATTGATGTTAAGATAGATAAATTAAAAAATGTTACGACTAATAACGCCATAAATTTTTTCAGCTAAAACAAGATCTATCTAAATTATATTTGGAACAGATTTCGTCATTGTTTTCTCCAGCTTTTACTGAAGAATGCTTGATATTAGGAGTTGTATTAGAAAACCGTGGTGCAGGTGCTGGCTGGGTTATCCCATCAACTTCAACAAATGAATTTCTTGCCTTCATATGATGATGATCAGGGGCTTCAGACAAACTTAAGACAGGTGCAACACAAGCATCAGAGCCTTCAAAAATTTTTGCCCATTCATCGCGAGTCTTTTCTTTTATTCTATCTTTCATAATAGACTTTAATTCTGGCCATAATTCTTTATTATGCTGATCTTGAAATTTTAGATCTGAGATCTCAAGTTTCTCTAATAAAACTGAATAAAATTGAGGTTCAATTGAACCAACTGCAAGAAATTTTTGGTCAGCACATTCATAGGTATCATAAAAATGTGCGGCCCCATCTAAAGCATTAGACTCTCTTTCATCTAGCCAAAAACCAGAGGCTTTAAAAGCATAGAACATTGTCATCAGAATTGAGGCACCATCAACCATTGCAGCATCAACAATCTGACCATTACCACCTTTTTTTACGTTTAGAAGTGCGGAAACAATTCCAAGAGCAAGGAACATCCCGCCCCCACCGAAGTCTCCTACTAAATTCAGTGGAGGTGGAGGTGTCTGACCTTTCCTGCCCATTGATCCTAGTGCGCCTGTTAATGCTATGTAATTTATGTCGTGGCCAGCTGTTTTTGCTAGTGGTCCATCTTGCCCCCAGCCTGTCATCCTGCCGTAAACCAGATTTGAATTAATTTTCAAACACTCTTCAGGACCAAGACCAAGCCGTTCCATAACACCAGGTCTGAAACCCTCTATAAGCCCATCGACATTTACTAACAATTTTTTAATTTCTTCAATTGTTTTTGGATTTTTTAAATCTGCAGACAAAGATAGTTTTGATCTGTGCTGAAAATCTATTGTATTTCCTTGACCATGTTGAGAAGCTCTATCAATTCTAATAACCTCTGCTCCTAAATCAGCTAGAATCATTCCACAAAAAGGCCCAGGCCCAATACCAACAAATTCAACGAGTTTTGTGCCACTTAAAGGTCCTGCCATTTATAACTCCTGATATGAAAAAGCATTAAAAAATTTCAATAGAAATGGTAACAAAGTTAAGGAAGCGAAAAAAGAAACCATTAAAGCAAAAGCTGTGAATAATCCAAAAAGAACAGTTGGCGTAAAATTTGAAAGAGCAAAAATAGAGAATCCAGATGCTATTGTTGTTGCGGTATAAAAAACAGCCCTACCTACAGTCTCATGCGTGTTTAATATTCTTTGATCGTTAGATAAGTCTTTATTACGAACCTCAATCTTATACCTATAAAGATAATGAATAGTATTATCTACAGCCATTCCAACACTAATTGCAGCCACAGTGATAGTCATTATATCCAGCGGTATATTTAAAAATCCTAAAAAACCTAAAACAGAGCCAGCTGTAATTAAATTTGGAGCAAGCGCAATTAAAGTAATTTTTATTGATCTAAAAAGTATTAACATCATCAATCCAATAATGGAAAAAACTATTCCTAATGATTTTATTTGTGAGGAAAATAATGACTGCAACATATTATTATATAAAACTGCTAGACCTGTTACCTGAATTTGATCTTTAGTTAAATCAAATTTAGTAACAAGGTCATAATTAATCTTGTTTAACAGCTCATTTCTATTGAGTGTTTCTGCAGACTCAAGGACTCTTGCTGAAATTCTTACTTTTGAATCATCCTCATTAATATAAGAGTAAAGCAAAGTTTCTTTAATATCTTCTGGCAGCACAGAGCGTAATAAAGCTAACTCTAGGTCATTTAATTCATTATCATCATTAATCATTCTTGCTAATTTAATACCGCTTGCTACGCTTAAGACTTTTCCCATTTCAGGAATTTCGTCAAGATAATCATGAATCTCCTCTAGCTTCGCTAAAGATGAAGAATTCCACCAGTAACCAGAAGCATCACTAGATTCATCTGCAAATAAATCATCTTCAAATAAATCATCGCCTTCAAAATCCAATCCATCAAATATTTCAGGGACCGGTTGATCAATCAAAATATCTAGTGTGGCAGTTCCCCCTAATTGTTGATCAAGCAATAACATGCCCTGATAAATTTCTGTGTCTGGAGAAAAATAGTCTATAAATCTATTCTCAACTTCAAGTTTTGAAATTCCGTAAACTAATGAAATTGAAATAAAAATAAAAAAGGCAGCAATCAACTTTCCTTGATTGATTGTAAAAGATGCTAGTTTTGAAGGTATTTTATTAATGAAATCTAGTGAGTGAGTATGTGTAGTTTTTATAACAAGCTTCATTAAACTTGGTAAAAAAGTAAAAGTAAAAGCAAAAGCAAAAGCCATTCCAACTGCCATCATTTTCCCAAACTCAATTACAGGTTTAATATCTCCCATAATCAGTGAAAGAAAAGCTATTGCAGTAGTTAATGCAGCAAATAAACATGGCATAACCATCTGATTTAAGGTATTTAATATAGCCTCATCTACTGATTCAGAGTTTTTTGAAACTTCCGAAAATCTTACCAATACATGTACGGTCAATGAAATAGTTAATATTAGTAATAAGGCAATAAAGTTTGATGAGATAACACTAATTTTCCAATTCATTAAACCAAGTACACTTGCGGTAAATGCTGTAGTAACAAATGCATTACTTAATGGCAAAATTACAAACCAAATATTTTGAAAAAATAAATAGAGCATTAAGCAAAAAATAATTGCAACGCCAGCTCCAAATGCAGCTAAATCTGATTTTATAAAACTCATCATGTCTGTTGCTATCATTGATGCACCACCTAAAAACAAAGTTCCTTGATCATTGTTTTGTAACAAAATTTCTCTAATCTGAGTTATTAAATCTCTTCTTTCATTCGCCTCATTGTCATTTATGTTAGAAATTTGTTGATTGATATTACGAAGTTGATTTTTTTGGCTGATCGAAAGGCTGGATATATCGAGCAACTCATATCTTTTTTGAATTAAATCTCTATACAAACTATTCTCTTGAATAGTTACCTGTATTGCTGTTGTATCTCCAGATGGACTAATTATGAGCTCTGAATAAACAGGATTATTGAGTATTTCCTCTTTTGCTGCTTCAAAATCAACATCTTTAGATTCTAAAGTTTTAAGATTATCCATCAAATCGGCTAAAGGAACTTTAGGCTGAAAGAATATTGGGGCATCTAAAATGCTAAGAACCGATTGAATACTGGGAAGCTTTTCTAACTCATGGGTTAACTTTTGAATTGTTGCCAATGATTGAGGTGAAAAAAGGTCTGCCTTGGGGGTGAAAGTAATAATTAAGAAATCTGAATTGCCAAAAATTTTTCCTGTCTCTCTATATATCCTAAAGGCTTCATCACCCTCTATGACTAATGCATCCGAAGATGCATCAAGTTTAAAATTTTTAAGCCCGACACTTGCTGAAAGAAAAATAGCTACTATAAAAACCATTACTGTAATTGGTTTTTTGAGAATTAATCTAAAGATACTCTGCATATTTATAATTTTTTGTTGGCGCAGTCTGGAGATGAAAATATTACTGGATTATCTTTGTATTCTTCAATAGTAAAGGCTTGTATAGATAATGCGTGTATTTCTTTCATGACTTTGGATAGAATTTGATATATCAATTGATGTCTTTTAACTCTGCTCAGTTTTATAAAATCATCTGAAGCAATTATCAATTTAAAATGAGTCTCTGAATTTGGGGGGACATTATGCATTGAACTCTCATTCTCTAAAAACATATGCTCAATAGTTAATTGATTGTTCAAAGCATTTATGATGCTTTCATAAGCACTCATGCGGACTCCATTCTTAAAAGATATTCTTTATTTATTTTCCCAAGGGCAAAATCCCCTGTTGATCCATCTTGCTTAATTACCCTGTGACATGGAATAAGAAGAGGTAGTGGATTTAACCGACAAGCAGTTCCAACTGCCCTTGCAGCTCCTGGAGAGCCAATCATTGAAGCTAGCGAAGAATAAGATTCAGTATGACCTCTTGGTATTGTTAGTAATGTTTCCCATAACTTTATCTGAAATGGGGTGCCTTGAAGAAAATATTTTGGGAAGCTTTTTAAACCTTGTTTGCTAAAGAAATGATTTATTACCTTTTGAAGACTAATATCAGGGAAATAAGAGGAATGTTGTTGGTCAATATAACTAAGCTTTACCAAAAAAGAATTAACATAGAAAGAGTTAAAATTTCCAATTGGAGTTATTATTGACTTTGCTTCCATGTGTATAATTTTAACATTGGCAACTCCATGAAATAAAAAAATATAAAAAAAGAGGGCCTAGGCCCTCTTTGGTCAAAAGAATATATTCTTTATTTCAATTGGTGAGTAATATAAATCCTGCTGTTAGAACATGAATCAATAAGCTCTCCTAGTGCTTTATCTTCATCTGATCCATTTATATTGATCCAATAATTATCAGATGCAGCACCAAGCTCAGCTACTGTTCTTGCATAAAGTGAGTATACATAATCATAATCCCCTTCTGTAGCACCAGAACCAGGAAAAATCATTTTACGACCAAGATTATCTCCTTTTGATCTGGCTGCAATTGCAAAATCTTTATATGCATCAAATACTTGTCGACCAGTTACTCCATCTTTCATCTTGCAATCTGAAAACCTAACCGCTCCTACTTCCATGTCACCTTCTGGAGATGAAATTGGCCATTGCCAAGTATCAATTGCTTGAACTGGAATTGTTGGTGCTTTTTTAAGAAGTTCAGCTCCATTTTTAATCCAATAATCTAAGCCAACATATTGTTCAGTTGCATTTGGCCAAATTCCCAAAAATACACTATCTAGGGCTTGAGAATTTGAATTGAAGTAAGGCATAAAAACAACAGGCTGCCAATTATCATAAATCGAATGCTTGCTGGTCCATTGAACTAACTGATCGCCCCATTTTAATAAGTCTTCAAAATCCTTACCAGGCTTAAATTTATCAACATAATATTCTGCTTTATTTGGAACAGGCTGATATTTATATTCATCTTGTGCATAAGTAATTGCTGGCACTAGTAACAAACATACTGCCAACATAGAAGTTAGATTTTTCATATTTTCTCCGTAAAAATGTATTTAAAATACACATTAACACGAAAATAATTTTATTGTTTGAAATTTATTTAAATGGTGCGGCATCCGAGATTCGAACTCGGACCATCTGCTTGGAAGGCAGATATACTAGCCATTATACTAATGCCGCTGCTTAATGACTTTCGTATATTACACTATCTTTTAACTAATCTTAAGAATATTAAATACTATCCAAGCATTTTAAAAAACTCACAGACAGAAATAGTTTAAAATTAATTATGTTAATTGATTTTTACCACCTAAAAAAAGCAAAGGTTGGCTACACAATCCATGGAATACGAGTTATTAAAATTGCATTTAGACTAATATTTCTTGGATTAGCAGGAATTATTCATGCGTTATTACCTTTTATTTTTTTAGAAACTGTCAGCACCGGAGTGAAAAAAATTAATCAAGAAATTTCTCAATTTTAATTTATATCACTTTATAACGACGATACATTTTTGAGGGCTGGCATATCGACTGCTCCAAAAGCAATGCTTGAATTTCTCTGCTTATCTTTAATGACTGCCAGGATTCTATAAATTCTTGCCTTGATTCAAGAGATAAGAAAATATTTGTCCATTGAAATTGATTTGCAGAATCAATTGCTTCTCCATAAAAAATATCCACCGGAGAATTATATTTCAATAATGCATCCGTGAATTGCTCAAGGACTAATTTTAATGTTGCATAATTAAATCCTGTGATGTATTCACAATTTAATATTTCTGAAATTACATTTGAATCCAAGATATTTTTAGAAGTGAGATTCAAACTTCTGATTAAAATATCTGAGTCCTCACATGCTGCTATCTCATCAAAGGATAACGTTTCAAGAGTAAGTTTAAATCTATCCAATGACAGCTGATAAGAGTGATTAAAAACTAGTTTGAAAGATTTGGTATCTATTTGATCGTCTTTTAATAGTGGAAATAAAAAAAATAGCTCCTCAGTACCTCCGTCAATTCTTGAAAAACTATTAACAAATTTAGGTATAAATCTCTCAACTGAATTGAGAGTTTTACCTGAAACTAAATTGCAATTTAAAGAAGTTTGATTAGTTGAGAATTCAGGCTTGATGAAGTTATCAAGATCTAAATTAGAATTTTGAGGATCTCCACCGCATCCTGAAACAACTATGAACAAAATTATTAAAAGATAGTATTTCAACTTTAGTTAAAAATATTTAAATAATGACATAATAATATTATGAAAAAATATATCTGCCTACAGGTTATATTGATGTGCTCTATTCTTTTTGCCTCTACTCAAGTTCATGCATATAAATATGGACTGGGATCTTGCCTTGATCAAAGCCTTGATCAAGCAATTTGGTTGGCTATTCAAGAAGAAAAATTAGATGGATTTATTTTTCTTGGAGACAATGTTTATGGAGATCAACCAAATGGGCAGCTTCTGAAAATGAAAAATGCATATGAAATTCAAAAAACTAGACTACCTAAGTGGTTAATAAAAGAAAAAGAGATTTTAGCTATATGGGATGACCATGATTTTGGATTAAATGATGGAGGAAAAGACTATCTCTATAAAGAAAAATCTAAAAAAATGTTTTTAAATTTCTGGAATGTTGCTGAGGATGACCCAAGGAATTACAGAGAAGGCTTGTATTTCAAAAAAATTAAAGACATAGATGGAACTAAAATTGAAATAATTGCTCTAGATACAAGATATTTCAGATCAAAATTAAATGGTAAGAAAAACGCTTATAAGCCAAATACAAATCCTCATGCAACCATTCTTGGTAAAAAGCAATGGGATTGGTTCCGATCAACAGTCACTAACTCAACAGCAAAAGCAATTATTATCTTATCGTCTATTCAAGTATTAGCTACTGATCATCCATATGAAAAATGGGCAAACTTTCCGTTAGAGCGCTCAAAACTAATAAGGGCTCTATCTGAAGCAGGTAAAGATAAAGCAATAATTGTAGTTTCAGGCGATAGACATAGATCAGGAATTTATCAAAATAATTTTTTTATCGAAATTACGGCTTCTTCCCTGAATAAACCTGGATCAAAATTTAAAGAAAGTGATCCATTGTTAATAGGTGAGACATTTCCAGACATGAATTACGGAATTTTGGATATACAGCCGTTACAAAATAAAATTACTCTCTCACTACACGACAAAAAAGGAAATAAACTTAATTCTAAAATTATTAATTTCTTTCAATGATAAGATCAAATATGAAAAACATGGGGCTAATATTTCCAGACGAGTTATCTGCAAATAATAAAGTTCTTTCTGCTATCAAAAACTCTGATCCGCTATTACTTTATGAGCCATGTGATTCTTTTTACCAACTAAAACATCATAAACATAAATTGGTATTGCTTATTTCAGGTTTAAGACACTGGAAAAAAGAATTAGAAAAAGATTTTCAAAATATTATTCATGTAAAAATTACCAAAGATAGAAACAAAGACTTAATGCATGAACTTGAAATCATTCATAAAAAAATTGAATTTAATATTTTACATGTGACGCAACCAAGTGATCATGGAATTTTGACTCAACTGATGTTCTTTGGATCAACTCATAATGTTGAATTAAAAATTTATCCAGATACTAAATTTATTGATTCAATAGAAGGATTCTCAGAATGGTCAAAGGATAAAAAATCTCTAGTGCAAGAATATTATTATCGATGGCTAAGAAAAAAATATAACTTACTTATGAATGGTAATAAACCTTTGGGAGATAAATGGAATTTTGATAAAGAGAATCAAAAAAGTATCTCAAAATTAAAAGAAATTCCAAAAAAAAGACTCAAAATAAAATCAGATGAGATAACAGTAACAACAATGGTTGATGTAGAAAATTGTTTCCCAGATTCAATTGGGGATTTAGAGGCTTTTAATTGGGCAGTTACTCATAAAGGCGCAAGAAAACAACTTAAAACATTTTTAAATAATTACTTTAGGTTATTTGGAGATTTTGAAGATGCTATCGATCAAGAAAATAATACCCTGTTCCATTCTCTTTTATCTCCATATATAAACTCTGGATTATTAGATCCAATGGAGTGCATTGTTGATGCTGTTAGCTATTTCAATGATGTAGATAATAAAATTCCAATAAATGCTTTAGAAGGATTTGTTAGGCAAATTTTGGGATGGAGAGAGTTTATTAGAGGAGTTTATTGGGAAAATATGCCGCAATACAAACAGATGAACTATTGGTCTCATAAAAATAGTTTAAATAATAATTGGTATTCTGGAGAGACAGGAATTCCCATATTAGATGATGCAATTAAAGAATCTGCATTAACAGGTTATACGCATCATATAAATAGACTAATGATTATTTCAAATCTGATGAATTTATCTAACATCAATCCAAATGAAATTTATAGATGGTTTATGGAAATGTATGTAGATTCTGCAGATTGGGTAATGGTGCCTAACGTTTATGGAATGGGCACATATGCTGACGGGGGTATATTTTCTACAAAGCCTTATATTTGTGGCTCAAGTTATATGCTTAGAATGTCAAATTACAAAAAGGGAGACTGGTGCGATGCGGTTGATGGTCTGTATTGGAAATTTATAGAAAATAATAGAGATTTTTTTGCAACAAACCCCAGATTGGCACTAATGATTAGATCGCTGGATAAGATGAATGTTGAAAGGAAAAATAAAATTTTTCATGCTGCGGAAACATTTATTGAAAAAAATACTTCTTAAAGATCTTCCAACAAAAACTCGGAAACAGCAAGGTTTAACTCATTGTGGGCTTGAATTCCATTAGGAACTAATTGATACCTCCATCTAAATGAGAGATTCCTTTCAACTCCAAGTCTAGTCAGATCATTGAAAAAATTTGTACCTCTATCAAGCCTATTCTTACCTTGTTTTTTTGCTTTTCTTGTTTTGATAAGAGTTCTATCTATTTTCTTAATATTATTATCACTTAAGAAAACTCCACCTTTTAATCGCATAAACCACTCAATTCTTTGGTTTGAAAGATTCATGTTTTTAGTCCCAAAAGGAAAATCTACCTGATCATCAACAAATGTGTAAAATCCAGAATTTGCCATGGCTACTTTATCTACTCTTGTATCATTGCTAAATAAAAGATAGCGCTGAACGAATTCAGAACCCTTTGAGTAACCATAGAGTCTATAACTTAAAGTAGAGAGCTTTAATTTGCTGTGAAAAAAATCAAATAGAATTCCTAGTGAATTATCTAAATGCATTGATTTATTATTTAATAATCTACCCTTCTCATTACTTATCATCAAAAGGGAATACTCTGAATAAAAATCATCAGAAAATTTTGGAGCAACTAAAACGACATTTCTGTCTCTGGCAATTTGAAGCCAGTCGTTAATAGATTTTTTTGCGTCTCTTGAGTCTCCATGGATTAAAAAAATAATTTTTGTTTTCTGATTTATAAACTTTGGAGTTGAATAAAAAATGTTGATATCTGGCTTATTCCAATAAGAAAATGTTACTTCTTGAATTTGTCGAGCTGATAGGTCAAAAGCAATAAATGAAGCTAAGGTTGATAAAAAAATCTTCATTAATGGTGACGCTCATGTTGATTTGGTATTTCAGGAGGTATGCATTTGCCTATCTCCCAATCTCCAGGCTTACAATCATAAATGATTCTTCCGTGATCTTTGAGGTATGAGTCTAAAATTTGGTGAGCATGAGCCCCAAAGCCTAATGATGCATCATTTTGCAATTCATCTTTTGGAATTGTGTAAGTTGACCAATCTTTAGGGGCTCGCCATCCAGGCGGAGGAACTAAGAGAGTTCTAGTTCCTGCAATTGGATGCAGAGCCCTCCAGTTTCTAATTTTTTCAGCCATTTCTATGACTAAATTAGGTTCTTGGGATGCCAAATCCTGATACTCATATGGATCATTAGCAATATTAAATAACTTATTTTCAACTTTAATTTCAAGCAATGAAGATGAAATAGATTGGACAAGCTTCCATTTTTTATTGAATACAGTGGTATGAAAATGTCCATAATTAGGAATTTCCGATACAAAGTATATATCCTCTCTTAATGGAATATCCTCTCGTTCAATGATCGCAGGCCACATATTTCTGCCATCAATCATTTTTGTATTTTTCATATTTATCCCGCTTGCAGATGAAAGAGTCGGAAATACATCCATAACTGTCATAATTTGATCAAGTGAGCTACCTGCTTCTATTTTCCCTTTCCATTTTAATGCTGCGACAACTCTGATACTTCCTTCGAATGTATCTCCCTTGCCTCCTCGAAGAGGAAAATTATCTGCCCCGCCTCCTCCATAAGTAGCTCCTCCATTATCAGAGCTGAAAAGAATTATTGTATCTTCCTCAATTCCTGCATCTTCAATAGTCAACAAAATCTCACCAATGGCTTGATCAAGAGCATCCACAACCGCAGCATATAAAGGCCTAGCAGATGGGGCTAAAGTTTTACTTACCTCTCTTGTTCTATCAGCGGTAATATTTCGAGTAGGCTTTCTTGTATCTTCAAGAGTTTTATATTTTTCTATTAAATTATCAGGTGCCTCAAGTGGGGTATGAGGAGCTAAGAAAGGGACATACATAAAAAATGGTCTTTCTTTATCTCTAGAATTTATCCAATTTGACGCTTCTCTTGCTAAAAGAAAGGTTGAGTAACCTTGATCATTTATAGTGACTCCATTTTTTTGGAAATCAATTCCACCTTGATTTGAGAATGGAGGGAAATAACCAACCTCTGTATGAAGATGGCCATAAAAATGATCAAATCCTCTTTGATTGGGATGAAAAATTTCCTGCGAATGACCAAGATGCCATTTTCCGAACATTGCTGTTTGGTAACCATTCATTTGAAAAGATTCAGGCATAAAATGTTCATCTGGGTGAATACCGTTATTCATCCAAGGCATTATTACACTGTAGGCGACCCCAAGTTTTAATGGATCTCTGCCCGTCATTAATGCCGCTCTAGTTGGACTACATATTGGTGTTGTATAAAATCTATTTAAAGAAACTCCCTCTTTAAATAAAGAATCAATGTTTGGTGTTTTGAATGGAGCTCCTCT
>MDSW01089702.1_pt1 | contig 13250 bp, 12 predicted proteins | sample 811171 | NCBI WGS metagenome assembly MDSW01 (sample SAMN05326641, study PRJNA326480) | marine metagenome | isolation source: seawater | place: Atlantic Ocean: North West | collected 2012 | reverse complement strand
ACTGATTTTCCATAATATTTTGAGCCAATAGCAGCTGCTGCGTCTTCTATAACTAATACATTAAATTTGTCACATATTTTTCTAAGCTTATACATATCGGCCGGATGGCCAAGCGCATGTACAGCTATAACTGCAGTTATTTTTTTACCTTCCTTAGATATTACTTTCTCAACAAGATTAACGTCAATATTCCAAGTTTTTATATCAATATCAACAAAGTATGGAATTGCTCCTGCCATAAGAACAGCATTTGCTGTTGCTGAAAAAGTCCAATCTGGAACAATTACATAATCTCCTGGTTTAACTCCGGCAACAATTAAGGATAAATAGAGGCCTGATGTAGCATTTGCGGTGGCTACAGAAAATTTACACTCTGCATATGTAGCTATCTTCTTTTCGAACTCTTCAATAAATGGGCCGGCTGAGGAAATCCAATTATCACTAATGCATTTGCTAAGATATTTTAATTCGTTTTCGCCTAAATCGGGTTCTAGCAATGGTATTCTTGTTTTATTTTTCATCAAGAAATTTAAAATAATTAAAATGAGTAACTGCTATATGCTCTAACTTTTTTATCTTTGATTTGATTCTTCCACCAATCGATTGTTAACTTCAAACCATCTTCTAATTTTATTTTTGGTTCCCAGTTAACAATTTGTCTAAACCTATCTGTTGACGCTATAAGTTCAAAGACTTCTGATTTTTCTGGACGGAATCTATCTTCATCGGTTTTTATTGCCTTTTTACTACCAGTTAACTTAAGTAAACATTCAATCATTTCTGATATCGATATTGATGTTCCTGTTCCAATATTATGCGGGACACCGTAATCAAATCCTGAATTTACTCCAGCCAAAATGAATGCTGAAACTGTATCTGAAACATAATTAAAGTCGCGTTTAGGCTTGGTTGAGCCTAAGTGTATCTCATCACATCTCGGATCTAATATTTGACGAATTGCTGATGAGATAACCGCGCGTTCACTTTGACGAGGACCATAAGTATTAAATGGCCGAAGAATAACAACAGGCAATGAAAAACAGCGTGCATAGGAATCAGCCATCATATCAGCCCCAATCTTTGATGCAGAATAAGGTGATTGTCCTTGATAAGGATGATCTTCGGATATTGGTGTTGTGATTGCTGTCCCGTAAACTTCACTTGTTGATGTATGTATAACTCGTTCTACATTATGTATTTTTGATGATTCAAATACATTTATGCTGCCAGAAATATTTGTTTGTACAAATGAGTCTACGGATTTATACGAAAATGGAATTGATATTAAAGCCGCCAGGTGGAATACAATATCTTTACCTTTGACTAAATTACTTACAAAACTATTATCTCTTATATCTCCGCTAACAATATTAATTGAGTTTCTAGTGTGACTATCTATATCATCAAGCCAACCATAAGAGTCAAATGAATTATATAATGATAATGCTGTAACATTAGCATTGTTTTTAACTAGTTCTTCGACTAAATGAGAGCCTATAAAACCATCTGCCCCCGTTACTAACACTTTTTTTCCTGTATACATTTTATATCTCACTTAAATTAAGCACGCTACCGCCCTATGGTTCCTAGCTAAAGACCCATATAAAATTACTTTTACTAAACTACTAACTCTTTTTAATTCCTAAAATTGAAGGAACTAATATTTTTTCACTTTGATAGTTATTTGTTGTTTCTGTATAAATTTCAAATGGATCTTCCAATGAGGTTATTATGCAAGCATCAAATTCATCTGCATCATCAATACTTTCCCACATCGGAAAACCGAGAAAGAAACTTTGTTTGCTTTTTTTGTCAACCGTTCCGACAATTGTGATTTTCTTTTCCGATGCGCGTATTGATGCAATTTCAGCTAATTCAGATTTACCGCATAACAAAATTCGTTCCCAATTATTTTTTTTACAAATTTCGAATACTTCGTTTAAGGAATCGCCGGCATTACGATAAAAATTAAATGAGGATGTTAGGTATTCACCAGTCAACCTACTTTTTTCTGAAAAACCCTTTGGTGTTAGGTAATATAAGTAACGATTCGCTGGCGCTTGGGTAATTTTAATCAAACCTTTATTAGCGCATCGTTTTAAATATAAATTTGCGAGGCCAAGCGCTACATCAAGCCGATTAGCGATGTGTCTTTGAGTAACATCCTCTTTATTTTCAATGGCTTCTAGAATACTCAGTGTTGCCGCATTCTCTTTCTGTTTTTTGTTCATAATATGAACAGTATACACGCGTGTGTTCAAAATATGAACTACTGGTGTAAGTTAAAAGTTCTTAGGTGGTTTTTTCAATAAGAGATTGATTTAATTGTACTTTTATGTATTTTTCAGCAATATTTAGTAGCACAACGACACGATCTTCAGCGTTCTGACTAAATAAGGTAGCCTCGTAACCTTCAAATGGCCCTTCTATGATAAGTATTTGGTCGCCTTTTTTTAACTTTTTACTCGGCAGATCATGATAACCTTCATCGGCTTCATTCTCTTTAAGTCTAATAATAAGATTTTCGGGTACTTTTGCTGGTGCCATACCAAACTTTACAAGGTTAGATACACCAATAGTTGACCTGATAGGACCCCAGTCGTCTGTTTGGTCGCTAAGATATATAAATAGATATCTGGGGAACATTGGCTGAATTGATCTTTGTGTACGACCACGCTTCTTTATTCTACCCAAAACTAGCGGTAAATAAGTTTCGTAGCCCTGCCTTTCTAAGTGCTCCTTAGCAAGTTTTTCTTCCTTCGGCTTTGAGTATATTAAATACCAAGATTTCATTTTGAAAAATTATTTTCGAATTGATGTAATAATTTTTTTTTCTAAAATATAAGTGAGCAATTTTTCAAGACATTGTTCAATTGACAGTGAATGTGTTTTTAAAATTAATTCGGGGCTTTTTGGTATTTCGTAAGGAGATGATATACCTGTAAATTCTGGTATTTCACCTTTACGAGCTTTCTTATAAAGTCCTTTTACATCACGTGATTCACATATCTCTAAAGGGCAATCACAATAAATTTCAATAAAGTCATTGCCTCCTACTAATTCTCTTGCAATCCTTCTATCATTGATAAATGGTGAAATAAATGCCGTTATAACAATCGAACCTGCATTCATCATAAGCTTACTGACTTCGCCTATACGCCTAATATTTTCAACTCTATCATTATCTGAGAAACCAAGATCATTACAAAGACCTTGACGTATATTGTCTCCATCTAAAACGAAAGTCCTTACTTTATTTTCATGTAAAGTTTTTTCTAGCGCATAAGCTAAAGTTGATTTCCCGGAACCAGATAGTCCAGTAAACCATACTACTACGCTTTTATGGCCATTCATCTCTTCTCTATCTTTACGATAAACTGCAGGCTCTTGTAAAACGGTATATTGATTTGTTATTTTGCTCATAAAGAATTCTTATCGTCCTACAGAAAAATAATCAAAGCCATAGTCTTGCATTTCTTTCGGTTCATAAACATTTCTAAGATCAATGAATACAGGGGTATTCAGTTTTTCTTTGACTATTAGCATATCCATGTTTCTATATACATTCCACTCGGTCATTAACACAACCGCATCAGTTCCTTCCATTGATTTGTAAATATCATCAAAATACTCGACTGATGATGGTAATATTTTTTTAGCTTCTTCTACACCTTTAGGATCATGGGCATTTATTTTAATACCCCTTTTAATTAATTCTGGCAATATAGTAAGTGATGGAGCATCACGCATATCATCAGTTTCCGGCTTGAACGTTAGCCCTAGAATAGCTATTTTCTTAGTATCTGCATTTTCACCAATCGCGTGACATATTTTCTCAATCATTCTCACTTTTTGTATTTCATTTACTTCTATAACTGTCTCAACAATCCGAGAAGATATTCCATTTTCACTAGCAATTCTTGCTAGTGCCTTTGTATCTTTGGGAAAACAGGAACCGCCATAACCTGGACCCGGGTGTAAAAATTTACGCCCAATACGGTTATCTAATCCCATCCCTCTTGCAACAGCATGTATATCTGCACCAGTTTTTTCACATATCATTGACATTTCATTTATAAAACTTATTTTTGTGGCCAAGAAAGCATTTGATGCATATTTAATTAATTCAGCGCTCTCTAGATCAGTTGATATTATTGGTGCTTCTATTAAATTGGTTGGTCGATATAGTTCTCGCAATAAATTTTCTGACCGTTTATTTTCAACGCCAATAACAACTCTATCAGGACGCATAAAATCTGAGATTGCTGCACCCTCCCTTAAAAATTCTGGATTTGATGCTACGTCAAAATCAGCATCCGGATTTAGATCGCTTATAATTTTTTTTACATTTCTTGCTGTGCCAACTGGGACAGTTGACTTGTCTACCACTACAGTATATCCCTCTAATAGCGGAGCTAAATCTTCTGCCGCCTGATAAACATAGCTTAAATCAGCATGGCCATCGCCTCTTCTTGCCGGAGTACCTACAGCTATAAATATTAAATCAGAACTTGGGATAGAATCACCCAGATTATATGAAAAGGAAAGTCTGTTCTCGTTTATATTCTTCTTTAATAATGACTCAAGGCCAGGCTCATAAATAGGAACATTAGCTTTCATTAACTTATCAATTTTTTCTTTATCTAAGTCACAACAAACAACATTTACACCAAACTCTGCAAAACATACGCCTGATACAAGTCCAACATAACCACAACCTAAAACTGTAACTTTCATCAGATTTATTACCTTTTCCCTATCTTTATAATCGCATTAGATTAATTTTTTCTGGCTTTTTATTTCTACTGAGAACACTTTTAACATCGAAAACAATACCATCATCTGACTTCAAAATTTTTGTTATTAAACGCCATCCTTCTTTAATAAACTCCTTATGAGGAACCGCCAGAATAACAACATCAGATTTTTTTAGATCATCAAACTCAGATAAATTAATATTATGCTCATTTTTTAGCTCGCTATTTTCAAAATAAGGATCATATATTTGAACTTTTACAGACTGATTGATAAGTGCCATATATATATCTATAACTTTACTATTACGGATATCTGGAATATTTTCTTTGAACGTTATACCGAGTATTGTAACCATTACTGCATTTAAATCTTTATCTTTTCTTTTCAACTCATCAATAATGGTATTACTGATATATTCACCCATACTATCATTAATACTTCTACCAGCGAGAATAACCTCAGGATTATAGCCTAAAAGAGATGATTTATGAGTCAAATAATACGGATCAATACCAATACAATGACCGCCGACCAAGCCGGGTTCAAATGGTAAAAAATTCCATTTGGTACTTGCTGTTTTAAGAACATCATGTGTATCAATATTCATATGTTTGAATAAGATTGCTAACTCGTTAATGAGTGCAATATTAAGATCACGTTGTGTATTTTCGATAACTTTAGCAGCTTCAGCGACTTTTATTGATGTGGCTTTAAATATTTTTGCACTTACAACTGAGGAATAAACATTAGCAATTTCGTCCAATGTTTCATCATCTTGTGCAGAAACAACTTTTATAATTGTTTCAAAAGTATGTTCTTTATCTCCTGGATTTATCCTTTCGGGTGAGTAGCCAAGAAAAAAATCTTTGCCACATTTAAGTTTAGATTCACTCTCAAGCACAGGGGCACATTCATGCTCAGTTACACCAGGGTAAACAGTTGACTCATAGACAACAATATCTCCCTTTTTTAAAATTTTCCCTATAGTTTTTGATGCTAACAAAAGGAATTCTAAATCTGGCTTTTTATTTTTATCTACTGGTGTCGGAACCGTAACAATATGAAAGTCAGCTTTAGATATTTCATCAGAATTTGATGTAAAACGCACCTTTGATAAAGCAAGTTCTGAAGAAGAAATCTCTCCTGTTGCATCATACCCATTCTTCAGATCATTAATTCTATTTTGGTTTATGTCATATCCAATAACTTCGGTTTTTTTTCCAAAAGAGACGGCAACAGGTAGCCCAACGTACCCAAGACCAATAACTGATATATGTCTTTTTATACTTCTGCTCATAATTTATAATATTCCTTATACCACCTAATAAAATTCTCAACGCCAACTTCAATAGAAGTCGAAGGATAATAATTAATTTTATCAACTAGTGTATCAACGTTAGCATGCGTATCTGGTACATCACCGGGCTGTAATGGTAAGTAATTCACTTTAGCTTTCCTATCAAGATTCTTTTCTATTAATTCAATGAAATACATTAATTCGACGGGAGTACTATTGCCGATATTATGCAAACGATAGGGAGCAATACTTGTTGATGGATGAGGTTTATCACTATTCCAATTAGAGTCACTGGTTGGAATATCGCTTGTTACATGCGCAATACCCTCAACGATATCATCTATGTATGTAAAATCTCTTTTATGTTGTCCCTTATTAAATACATCTATTTCTTCGCCATTAAGAATTTTTTTAGTAAATATGAATAAAGCCATATCAGGTCTTCCCCAAGGCCCATATACGGTAAAGAATCTAAGTCCAGTAGTTGGAATGTCATGTAAATGGCTGTATACATGCGCCATTAATTCATTTGATTTTTTTGTTGCCGCATACAATGAAAGAGGATGATCGACATTATCATTAACACTAAAGGGTAGCTTGGTATTAGCGCCATAGACCGAGCTCGAAGATGCGAATACTAAATGTTTGGTAAATTCATTTCGACTAGCTTCCAGAATATTCATGAATCCATTGATATTAGCCTCAATATAAGCATATGGATTTTTTATAGAATAGCCAACTCCTGCTTGGGCTGCGAGATGTATAACATAACCAGGTTGACTAGCATGAAATATTTTATCAAGAGATTCTTTGTTATTTATATCTAACTTGAAAAACTCAAATTTATCATAGTCACTAAGTTTTGATAAACGTGCTTCTTTTAATGAAACATCATAGTAATCATTAAGGCTATCAATACCAATTACATTTTCCCCTTGGGCTAAGTAACGCATCGCGGTATGAAAACCTATGAAGCCAGCAACACCTGTGATTAAAATATTCATTTTTATAATTTATCATTAGTATGTAATATATTCATAATAAAACCTATATATTGATTTCTAATCATCTGATTTTACTAATATACACATATTTAGACTATGCTAAATTCTAATAACAACATCATTTTTTTTGAGGTATTTGAGGAAGAAAAAAATGCTATTTCCAAATTTCTGCCTAATGATATTAATGCTACTTTTCATCAAAATACAATCCAGGAAACCTGTAAATTCAAAGATATTAAACTAGAAAAAAACACTATAATTTCAATTAGAACTCAATCTATTATTCCAGAAAAATGGAGTTCGAAAATCTCTGCTATTTTAACAAGAAGTACTGGTTACGATCACTTAAATTCTTTCAAGAATAATCATAAAAAAATATTATATGGATATTTACCAAATTATTGTGCTAGATCTGTTGCCGAACATGCTTTTCTTATGTGTCTAGCACTGATGAGGAGATTGCCAGAACAGATTAATAAATTTGATACATTTGAAAGAGACGGCCTGACTGGTTTTGAAATATCAGGCAAAAATTTATTACTAGTGGGTATTGGTAACATAGGAATAGAAATCTATAAGATTAGTAAATCTATGGGATTTAATGTTGATGGTATTGACCTAGTTGAAAACTTTGAAGATGTTAACTACATAAAAAAGGATAATGATATTAAAAAATATGACGTTATTATTTGTGCAATGGATTTGAATGAGAGTAACTATAGTTATTTTAATGATAATTTCTTTAAAAGAGTAAAAAAGGGTAGTTTATTTATAAATATTTCAAGAGGTGAAATCGCTCCAGTCAGTATATTGAACAAATATCTTAATAATGAAACTCTTTCAGGTGTAGCACTGGATGTCTTCGATACCGAAAGTTCTTTAGCAGTATCATTGAGAAATAGAGAAGAAGATGAAGATACTAAATTGATAATGGAAATAAAAAAACATCCAAACGTCATATTGACGCCTCACAATGCTTTTAACACTCACGAAACAGTTCTTAGAAAAGCTAAAAATACCATAGAACAGATTCAATCATTAATCGAAAAAGGCAAATTCATTTGGGAAGTGCCATAATATTTGATAACAAATAAAACAATATTTACTTTATCATCATAAAAATGGCGTCCCCAAGGGGATTCGAACCCCTGTTGCCGCCGTGAAAGGGCAGTGTCCTAGGCCTCTAGACGATGGGGACAAATTATCAATACATCGATCATTTAAATTGAGATTATCTGGTGGAGCTAGGCGGGATCGAACCGCCGACCTCTTGCATGCCATGCAAGCGCTCTCCCAGCTGAGCTATAGCCCCAAAAAATCCCGACCAATCTCAACAGGTCGGCGACTGTACGCGACAGCTTAATAACTGTCAAGATGGGCTAAGATTCTCAATATAATCAATAGCACTATTTAATCTTTTTAGTGTGTTCTTTTTTCCTAGCAGTCGTAATGTGTCATCGATACTAGGAGAAATATTTTTTCCGGTTACGGCAACTCTAAGTGGCTGCGCTAATTTTGCCATTTTAATATCGTAACTATTTGCTGATTTTTCAATTGCTTCTTTAAGATTTTCGTTGTTCCATTCATTCATGTTTTCTAGCAATTTATAGAGTGTCTGCATAGGTTCCAAAACAATAGGTTTTAAAAATTTTTCTGCTAATTTAGCATCATATTGAATTGAATCGATATAAAAAATAATACTCTGATCTGCCATATCTCTTAATGTTATCGTTCTCTTTTTCTGAACTTCAATTAGATCATTCAAGTCAGGTCCAGTGTCAGTTTGAATACTGAGTTCGTTGAAAATATCAACTAATAAATTTTTGAGGTAAACATTATCAGCATTTTTTAAATACTCTTGATTAAGCCATAGTAATTTTTCATCATTTATACGAGATGCAGATTTATTAACATCTTTTATATCAAACTCAGAAATCATTTCCTCGATACTGAATACCTCTTGGTCACCTTTAGACCAACCAAGTCGAACTAAATAATTTAAAATAGCTTCATGTAAATACCCGTCATTTTTGTATTTTAAAATATTCGATATATCATCTCTTTTAGAGATCTTCTTACCAGCTTCGCTAAGAATCATTGGTACATGTGCATAATTGGGTAAAGGCATATCTAATGCATTTAATATATTGACCTGTCTTGGTGTATTATTGAAGTGATCGTCACCACGTATGACATCGGTGATTTTCATATCCATATCATCAACAACTACCGTAAGATTATAAGTCGGAGATCCATCTGCGCGAGCGATAATTAAGTCATCAAGTTCCTTATTATCAAAAACGACTTTACCTTGAACCAAATCATCAACAATAATTTGCCCATCAAGTGGAGTTTTGAAACGAACAACCGGGTCAACATCACTGGGTGGTGATTCTTTCCTATCACGCCAAAAACCATTATATCTTGGCTTTTCTCCACGTTTAATTGCTTCATCGCGCATAGTATTAACTTCTTCTTTTGTGCAATAGCAATAATAGGCATTTCCCGTCTCAATTAATTGTTTGACGACTTCTTTGTAACGTTCTAACCGTGCACTTTGGTAATATGGTCCTTCATCAAAATCAAGTCCTAACCATTTCATACTATCGAGAATAATCTGAGTTGACTCGTCTGTTGACCGTTCCCGATCTGTGTCTTCAATCCTTAAGATGAATTCTCCTTGATTGTGTTTGGCATACAACCATGAAAATAGAGCAGTTCTCACTCCACCAATGTGTAATGATCCAGTAGGGCTCGGCGCAAAACGAGTTCTTATCATAATAAAAAATAAATTAAATTTTTAAATATCTTTAAAAAGCCAGGGATTCATTTTTGCTCTTGTCCTTTCGTATTTGTAAATGGCATCAGAATGTTCAAGAGTAAGAGCAATCTCATCAAGACCTTTTAGTAAACGAACCTTTAGGTTAGGCTCAATATCAAATCTAAATTTATTGTCAGTATTGGTCTCAACAAATTGCTTTTCGAGATCAACTGTAGCCTTTAATCCTTGATTTGATTTCGTTAAATTAAATAGTAAATCTATGTCCTTATTTTTTAATTTAATAGGCAAAAATCCATTTTTGAAACAATTGCTATAGAAAATATCACCATAACTTGGAGCTAATACAGCCTTGAATCCAAAATCAGATAATGCCCATACAGCATGTTCCCTTGATGAACCACATCCAAAATTCTCTCTCGCTAATAATATTTCTGCTTTATTATATGGTGATTTGTTTAATATAAAATTAGGATTATCTTTTCTTTTAATATTTTGATTTGTGTTTTCATTACTGTCAATATAACGCCAACTATCAAATAAATTTAAACCAAAACCTGTTCGTTTTATTGATTTTAAATATTCTTTTGGAATAATTGTGTCCGTGTCGATATTAGATCTATCCAATGGAGCTATAATTCCTGTAAACGTTTTAAAGGTTTTCATTTAAAAGTCTCTTATATCAACGAAATGACCAGCAATTGCTGCTGCTGCCACCATACTTGGACTTGCTAAATGTGTTCTTCCGCCAGGTCCTTGACGACCTTCAAAATTACGATTTGAAGTAGATGCACATCTTTCGCCGGATTGTAGTTGATCCGGATTCATCCCTAAACACATTGAACAACCAGGCTCTCGCCATTCAAACCCGGAATCAATAAAAATTTTAGCCAATCCTTCATCTTCAGCTTGTCTTTTAATCAAACCTGATCCTGGAACTACCATTGCTAACTTAACGTCTTTGGAAACTTTCTTCCCTTTGACAATATCAGCAGCCTCACGTAAATCCTCAATTCGCGAATTTGTGCAAGAACCGATAAACACTTTATCAATTTTTATCTGATTAAATTTCATTCCCGGCTTTAGATTCATATAACTTAATGCATTTTTATAGCCTTCACTTTTTACAGAATTCTTAGTTTCGGCAGGATCAGGAATAGTGTTGTTAATTGACACAACCATTTCGGGTGACGTGCCCCATGTTACTTGCGGTTCAATTTTTGATGCGTCAATTTCGACAACCTTATCAAAGTGCGCATCACTATCACTCTTAAGTTTTTCCCAAATGTTAACTGCGTTCACCCATTCATCATTTGTTGGTGAATATGGCCTATTTTCAACATAATCTATAGTTGTTTTATCTACTGCAATGAGACCAAAACGTGAACCAGCCTCGATACTCATATTACAAATGGTCATACGTCCTTCCATCGACAGGGAACGGATTACATCTCCAGCAAACTCAATGGCATAACCAGTACCGCCAGCAGTTCCTATTTTTCTAATAATATTAAGTATAATATCTTTTGCAGAAATACCCTTACCTGTTCGCCCCATTATATTAACGAGCATATTCTTATCTTTTTTTAAGACCAAACACTGTGTTGCAAGCACATGCTCTACGTCAGAGGTGCCAATACCAAATGCTAATGCGCCTAAAGCTCCATTAGTAGATGTGTGAGAATCACCACAAACTATCGTCATACCAGGTAAACACGCTCCTTGCTCTGGCCCTATTACATGGACAATCCCCTGTCTTGGATCGAACATATCAAATTTAGTGATTCCCATGCTCTTACAATTTTCTTCCAATGCTTCCAGTTGAATTTTTGATATTGGATCATTTATAACTTCTCGGTTTTTTGTTGGTACATTATGATCGGGTACAGCTAAATTTGTGTTTAACCTCCACGGTTTACGATTAGCCAGTCTAAGCCCATCAAATGCTTGTGCTGAAGTAACTTCATGTATTAGATGACGATCAATATATATTAGTGATGTATCATCATCAAAATCATGTACAACATGATCATCCCAAAGTTTGTCGTAAAGTGTCTTCATCTTATAAGTTTAATCACAATCCCTTTTCAGGGCTAATTGATACAACTGTGCGGCCTACCGTTTTACCAGATAGCATATCTTCAAACACAGATGATAGATCTTCTAGTTTAACAATGTTAGTTACAATTTTATCAAGATGGTTCGGTGCTAAATCACTAATAAGACGGTCCCATAAATGAGTACGTATGGGCATAGTGCATGCAGGTGCATTAATACCAAGAACACTAACACCTCTTAAAATGAAAGGCATAACGGTTGTATTAAAATGTGATCCTCCGGCAAGCCCAACTGATGCTATATTTCCATACGGCTTTGTTGTTCTTGTTAACCACGCTAAAACATCGCCACCTACATTATCAATACCTCCGCCCCACTGACCCTTTTCTAAAGGCGGTCCATCTGATTGTATTTTATTTCGGTCTAAAATTTGCTTCGCCCCTAGAGTCTTTAATGATTCATGGCTATCAACTTTTCCCGTGACCGCCACAACTTCATAACCCAATGAAGACATAATATCGATAGCAAAATTTCCAACGCCGCCGCTTGCACCAGTTACCACGAATTCACCTAAATCTGCAGTCTGATTATTTTCTTCAAGTCTGTGAACACACAAAGCTACAGTAAAACCAGCAGTTCCAATCGCCATCGCATCAAACAAACTCATTTTGTTTGGTAGTGGTACAACCCAATCAGATGGTACTCGACAATACTCGGAAAAACCTCCATCGTGCCCAACACCAAATTCATATCCCGTAACAAGAACAGCATCTCCTTCTTTGAAACGTTCGTCAGATGAACTCACAACATTTCCAGATACATTAATACCTATTACCATAGGTAATTTATTTGTCAGTCTTAAAACACCGGTGCCGGCTAAAGCATCCTTATAATTTACTGAGGAATATACGGACTTTATTAACACCTCTCCTTGATTTAAATCATCAATATTTAAATTTTCTACGCGTCCAATCGTCTTATTATTCTCACTACAGACCCTAAATGCTCTAAATTCTTTCATAATTTATCTCTATTAATGTTTACAATTGGCACACTACGTGGAACAATTCTGCGTTTTTATTGACTAACATATTATATCTGATAAATGGTACGAACCTGCTCACGATCTCAAGATTATCAAGTGAGTATTATATTTTATAAAACATAAAACAGCATTAACAATAGTGAGCTTAAATACATGAAAAATATTCGCCTTTTACTGATCTTACTTATATGCATAATCACAACTACCGCACGTGCAGATTTCAATGATGGCGTGGTGGCTTATCTAATGGCTGATTATGAAAAAGCATTCAAAACGATGCAGTCGCTAGCTGAAACTTCTGATCATGGT
>MDSW01174981.1_pt1 | contig 13251 bp, 12 predicted proteins | sample 811171 | NCBI WGS metagenome assembly MDSW01 (sample SAMN05326641, study PRJNA326480) | marine metagenome | isolation source: seawater | place: Atlantic Ocean: North West | collected 2012 | reverse complement strand
TAAAGGCGGACCTTCTGATGGAGTAGACATTATTGAAGTTGATAATGGGGCTCTATCCTTTAGTATCATTCCTTCAAGGGGCATGGGTATATGGAAGGGCCAGTATCGTGGCTTAGATATTGGTTGGAATTCACCAGTCCGTGGACCTGTGCACCCAAGTTATGTCGATTTACAAGATCGTGGAGGTCTTGGTTGGTTATCGGGTTTTGATGAGGCTATTGTTCGATGCGGTTTGGATTCTACCGGAGCACCCGGTCCGGACATTGTTCCAAATAATATGGGTATACCAACTGAAGTGGAACTTACGCTTCATGGAAAAATTGCGAACCTGCCAGCCTGGCGAGTAGAGATTTCTGTTTTGCCGGGGGATCCGGATAAACTAATAGTAGTTGGTCGAGTACAAGAAGCCGGCCTTTTTTGTCCTCAATATGAGCTTGTAGCTAAGATAACTACATTTGCTGATTCTAATATTCTCCGTATTGAAGATGAAGTGACAAACATGAAAGGTATTTCAGCCGAAATGGAGTTACTCTATCACTGCAACTTTGGAGAGCCGTTTCTTCAGGAGGGTTCGATATTGTCGGTGCCTGCAGCTGAGGTTGCACCTCGGGATGAGAGGGCCGTTGAAGGTCTTGATTCCTACGAGTCATATCTTGGTCCAACGCAGGGTTATGTTGAACAGGTTTATTGGTATGACTTATTGGCAAACAAAGACGGCGCGACTTTGGCGATGTTGCGTAATGCCGGAGCAGATCGAGCATTGGTTCTACGTTTTAATAAGAATGAGTTGCCAGCATTTACTCAATGGAAAAACACAGCTTCTTTAGCTGATGGTTACGTAACTGGGTTGGAACCGGCGACAGATTACCCTAACGGAAAGGCTTTCGAAAGGTCGAAAGGTAGGTTGGTAAACCTTCTACCAGGAGAAACTCATAGTGCGAGTTTACAATTAGAAGTACTTACGACCGGGGAAGAAATAGCCACAACTCAAAAAGAGATAAATTTTTTGCAGCAACAAAAGGAACGGATAGTTCACTCGAATCCGATCGATAAATATTCCGACATCTAAATACAGTTGATTAGATTTAAAAGGTTTAAAGGTTATGCATCCACTAAAAATTCACATAACTGGCGCATATGGACTGATTGGCAATTTAGTTTTCAAGCACTTAAGTCAGTGGCCGGATCGTTACGAATTGTTTGGCAGTGGACGACGCGCTGTCAGCTCTCACCGTGCAGATTTAGACGCGAGAAAGGTTATCCCCGACACACATTTTTGTATCGCAGACCTAAGTGATAGCCAAGCGGTTCATGCCGCCTTTGAGGGCATGGATGCCGTATTGCATATTGGAGCTGTGCCAGGTCCGGAGGATACCTTCGATGATGTTTTAGACAGTAATATTCGTGGTACATTTAATGTACTAGAAGCTGCTAGAAAGCATGAGATAAAGAGAATGGTTTACGCAAGTACTATTATGACTACGTGGGGCTATGCGAAATATGTTGAACCCTACAAATCCATTTTTGAAGAGAGAATCGAAGATATACCAAAGGATTTTGAATGTGTTACTCATGATGATCCCATAAGGCCAACGGAACCCTATTCTATGAGTAAGGTATGGGCAGAAGGGGCTTGTCGGACGTATGCTGATGCGCATGGGTTGTCGGTGATATGTCTTCGGATCGGTTGGGTTAATAAAGAGAATGAGGCGCAAGGTCTTTTTTCTAACTCGATCTGGTGTAGTCATCGCGATATTGTACACAGTTTCGAAAAAGCATTAGACCGAACATCGGACCCCTTGTACGGCGTATGTTATGCAGTGTCCAACAATAATTATCGCTGGGTTGACTTAACACACGCTGATAAACTTACGGGTTTTGTGCCACAGGATGGGGGCGGATATTAATTTACGCGGAACTGTTCGAGTTGCTCTTCATCTAATTCTATGCCTAATCCAGGACCCTCTGGTATTTTAGCAACTTCGGGTCCTAATTTGAGGGGTGTCCTCAATAAATCCGCTTCATGGTATAATGGTCCGATAAGATCAGCAGGGAAGGATTTACTGTCGACACAATTTGAAGTGGCCGCGACCTGTAGCATTGCAGCTGTTCCTATCCCCAATTCCAAATTACTGCCGATGTGACAGTTTAGCCCTGCTGCGTGGGCGACGTTAGCTATTTCCAATGTATTTGAAATACCGCCATGCTTGCCTGGATATATACTCAATATATCCGCCGCATTATTTGTACAAATATTCCATGCATCTGACAGCGTAAAAACACTTTCGTCAGCCATAATGGGGATGTTGCTATTCTCACGTAATTCTGCTAAAGACTCGATACTGGTAGGAGCAATAGGTTGTTCAGCAAAGAGAAGGTCGAATTTGGCTAAGCGGTTTAGCATATCACGCGCGATAGTGGGTTTCCAACCTCCGTTAGCATCAACCCCAATAGTTATATTTCTATCGGCTATGGCATGAATAGCGGACACTCGCTCTATGTCTTCGTATGGATCAAGACCTACTTTCACTTTTAGGCTTAAAACGCCCCAGCCGAGGAATTTTTCTGCTAAGGCAACGGCTTTTTCAACAGGGAAGGCACCCACGACCATCTTTATCGGAATTTCTGTGTGAATAGCTCCTCCTAAAAGTTCACATAAAGATTTTCCGACTGTTTTTCCTGTTATATCCCAGAGTCCCATTTCAATTGCGGCTTTAGTGAAAGGATTATGTACCAATGCTTTGTCCATTAAAGGTCGAATCTGATTAATTCGAGTAGGATCTTTACCGATTAACAGAGGGTTGAAAATCTGTTCTATTGCGGCGACACACGAGGCACTCGTCTCTCCACTCCAACGGGGTGCCAACGTAGCTTCCCCTAGTCCTACGAGGCCCTCATCTGTATGAATACGTACGATTACATACGGAGAATCGATGTGTTCTCCATGAGCGGTTTTTGTTGTAAGGCCCTGTTTTAGTGGGACTAAAATAGGAATTGCTTCAATGTTTAAAATTTTCATAATAGTTTGCAGTAAGTGGACTAAATGGACCAGTGATGCCACGGGTCTTCAGGAATAGATTTCCGTATTCCCGTATCGTCATTGTGAGTCCATCGAGCGAAGAATCCTACTCTTGGTGAGGGATTGATATTAGCCGATCCAGAATGGCATAGCCAACCATGCCATAGGATTACATCTCCTGCTTTTGCAAGAAATTCTCGAGGAGGTTCATCATTATCGTCTGAGAAAATTCCCCAACCTCGATTTTCCCATTCAGGCGTTTCTCTGAAGGTGCCTTCAATCCGGTCAGGATATTTTCGAAAGTAGCGATGAGCTAAATGGTGACTTCCTGGCCAGTAAACATAGGCCCCGCCTTTTGACTCGACATCATGCAAGTATGTTGTTGCTCCCATCATTAAAACAGCTTGACAACCTTCACCTGGATAGCCATCTAAATGTCCCGTATCCGGCATAGACCAGGATTGATCGGTGTCCGGCCATCTAGTCAAGACGCCACATCCGCCACCACTGAAGTTTCCACCTCCAAATTGCTCTGCAATAGATGTTAATTCAGGCATGCTCCCAAAAAGTGGTGATGGCTGAAAGCCTTCGACCTTATCCGGCCACTTTTCGGGCTGATCGATTCGACAACTCAGATGATCCCAGAATTGGCTCTGCCAAGTGGACACAGTCTCTTCGTTGATAAAGCCTCGAAGAATTAGATGTCCATTTTTCTTAAAATTCTCTATTTGGTCTTGATCTAGCATTTACTCATCCTTGGTAAAACCGAGATTAATATATTGCTAAGGGCCGCATCGTAAAGCCAGCGGTTGTACCCTTAATTTTGTTCGTTGTTGCAACATAAGTGAATTCATAAACTTTTTCTTTTGCTAAATCCTCTAAGTAATGGAATTCTGCAATGTGCACGCCCTGTTCGATCAGGAGATAGTTATGTACAGGCATAAAACTGTCACTATTTTCTGGTGGTGTAGCCATTTGCTCCAACCCACTGGTATCGGAACCTATCATTATAGCTCCTTTTTCTTCTACAAGCCATTTCGCAGCGGGTAATTGAATACCTGCGGAGTCATGTTCGCCAATTTTTTCTTGATTGGCGCCGACATCGTTCCAATATCGAAGCGTACCTGTTCGAATAAGCACAACGTCACCAAATCGCAAATCTGTTTTTTGTTTTCTGAGTGCGCCTTGTAAGTCCTCGGGAGTGATTATGTATTGCGATGGCAAAGCGTCTAAACCTTTGAATCCGGCAATGTCAATTAGAATACCTCTGGCAATTATGGGCGGTATAGTCTCTGCGCCAGCTTTGCGGATACCCCAATCGCCACCCCAATCTGATTCGGTAAATCCATTATACCAATGATTGTCTTTTCCAGTAACGGCGTGGCCTAAACCATCTATTTGGGTTGCAACGTTGTCGTTTATGAAAAGCGCACACGAATGCCAAGTGGTTTCGGAGCTGTTTCCGTTCTCTGGAAACGTGAAATCCAAATCCCTCTGTGTTTTTACTCCGGCCGGTGTGCGAAATGTCATGATTTCACCAGGCGAATGGCCGGGCCATTTGTAGGAACTACGATCATAATTAATGCCGAGGTCTTTAATCTCTCCTTTTTTAACGATGCTAAGTGCTTTGAGAACTGAATTATTATCCATTTCATTCAATGCACCAACTTCGTCTTCTGCTCCCCAAACCCAGCCCCAGCCTTTTCCCTGTTGCCACTTTTTTGGTTCGGCGTATGAGATTCCATTTGTGAATAACAGTACGAAAATAAGCATCAATAGTGAGCGCATAACATTATCCTCTTTAGACAGGTAAAATTGGTTTTGGCTATCATATTAGTTTGGGTTTACTAAATATCTAAGATAACTTTAATCAATTAGCGCTTGATAGGTAAGGTTCATAAAATCTTTATCCGGATTTTCGATAGCTGCCATTTTTTGTGTCATAAAGATACCAAACATTTCTTCTTTTGGATCTATAAAGTAAAAAGTCTTCGCAGCTCCACCCCAGCCGTACTCACCCGGTGAAGACATTACTTGGGCCGCTGGGGGATTAAGGCATACTCTTGAACCGAGCCCGTGTCCATATCCCTGAAGTTGCTCCTTATCCCATGTTGCACGTAGTATTGTTTGGGAAACGTGGTTTTCGTGCATGAACTCTATGGTTTTTCTTCCTAAAATACGGGCACCATCTAGCTCACCTTTGTTCAATAGCATTTGGGCGAATCGGGCATAGTCGTCAAGTGTCATAATCAAACCATGTCCCCCGCGAGCAAAGCCTTCTCGATTATACGGGCTAGATTTTTGTGCATCTACTATTTGCAAGTGTTTTTGTTTATTGTACTTTTTTTCAACGTTGGTGGAATTAAATTCAGAATTAGCTATATCCATTACTCCATACATCGTAGCAACACGTGATCTTTCACTATAAGGAACGGTAAAGTATGTGTCGTTCATTTCCAAGGGTTTTAGAAGGCGTGTGGCTAGTAACTCCTGGAACGGCACGCCGGCTACAACCTCTGCTATACATGCAGCTACGTCGATATTGAGTCCATAATGCCATTGAGTACCGGGATGAAAGGCTAATGGAACCACCGAAAGAGCTGAAATAAAAGAACGTAAATCATCTACCTCAAATGAGGACATATCGTACATTTTTGCAACAGGTGTATCTTCTGCAAAATGATAGCTAAATCCAGCCGTGTGAGTGAGCAGGTTGTATATTGTTGGCAGAGTATGGGGTTTTACACACGTGTGATTGCCTTCACCGTCTACTTCCAATACTGTGATGTTTTTGAATTCGGGAAGGTAGTCAGAAATCGGATCTGTTAGGCGTAATTTACCTTCTTCAAATAATGTCATCACTAAGGTGGCAGTGATAGGTTTAGTCATAGAGTAAACTCGATAGAGAGTAGCTGAGTCTAACGTTTTTCTTGAAGCAATATCGGCATATCCAATGTAGCTCTTTTGTACTAAGGAGCCCTTACGACAGACCATTGTGCTGAGTCCCGCATACAGTTCCTTGTCTATATATTTTTGCATCGTAACTTCGATGCGTTTGAGTCGATCTTTGGATAAACCTACTTTTTTAGGGTCTATTATTTCTTCAAACATGGTTTGCATATCGTTACCGAACATTTTTGGCTAACGCGAAGAGCGATTATTGTAAACTAAAGTATCAAATATAATTTTATAATAAATAAATTTTTTTATGTCACGATTTGCATAAAATATTTTTGTATAGTAATTCTTTATCCTCAAGCTCAAGGAGAACGCTTATGATTTCGCAAGAAACCAATTTGAACCGAATAGTCTTAGTACGAATCGCACCTGGTGAAGATATTTTATTAGGCTTACGCCAAGCTGTAGAGAATCACAGTATAAAAAACGGGCTTATTCTAACGGGGTTTGGTTCCTGTAGTAGCTCTCATTTCCATGTTGTTATGACGAACGAGCTTCCTCCGGAAGAAAGTTATCCTCGCAGTGAACAGCCTCTTGATATATGTTCCTTTAATGGATTTGTACTCGACGGTAACGTTCATTGTCATATTGAATTTTCAGACGAGCGTAATGGATTTGGTGGTCATCTTGAGGAAGGCACCAAGGCATTAACCTTTGCAAATATTGCAATAGGAGAATTGGAAGAAGGAGTAAAAATTGCAGGTTGGGATAAAATAGCAGACGAAAAGAATTTAGTTGGGTAGAAACGATTCATCTTCCATTGATTTTAGTATCAAAAGTCGTGAGATTTTTCAAAGAAGATAATTTTAATGTTCTTGTATTCTATCTTGACTGCTTGCAATTAATAGATCGACTATGGGCATTGCACGGCTAATAAAAGGCTTGTCCTCGGCAAGTGTCTCAATAATTGCATAATAATAGACTCCAGGTTGAGTTGTCCAAAGATGGATTCTTAGAAGTTTCAGTTTGTTTTTGTGTTCGATTTCGACGTCAAAGTTAGCTTTACTGATAGTTGAGCTATGTGAGTATACTGGTTCAGTTGAAGATGTTGCCATTGGCTTCAGTAGTTGTAGCAAGCGTTGGCAAAACTTTTTAAAATTATAGTCGTAGGAAGCTACGTTTTCATAATGCAATGAAACATGACCGTATTCACTTTTTATCCATGCAAAACGCGGTAAAAAATAACCAATGACGGTTTCCCCCTTTGATGCAGTATCGGGACTATGTCGCCAATCATCAGGTAGATTGATAGAAATTCCATTTATGGGATTTGTCCAGATCGAAAGCTTGTCTGCTATCTCTATATCCTGAGTTGAATCAGTATCTGAACATGCATATACCCCAAAGAGTAAAAAAAATGTTAAAGTGTAAATACAACTCAAGACTCTTTGGATTTTAAAGTACTGCATATACCCCTGCTAAACATAAAACTATGCCTAAGCCGATACGTTTAGTTATTCTTTCTTTCAAGAAAATTGCCGCAAACAATATACCAAATAGAGGAGAGCTTGAGGTTATGGTCACGACTTTTGCCGGGTCTATTTTGGTAATCGCATAGACAAAAAGAAAGCCTCCCAGTCCCATACCCAGAATACCTGTGGCTGAAACGATTAGTATATTCTTTAGTTTTATTCCGCGAAGATTTTCATTGCCACTAGGAAGGACGCGCAGGAAAAATAGCAAGAAAGCTATTACAGGCATCCGAATAGCATTTGCTTGAATGGAAGTCATGCTTACAGTGGCCGGTTTTAGTAATGTTGCGGAAAACCCCCAGCAGATCGAAGCGCATACAGCCAGCAGGATATTTCTGTATAAATTTGTCGGCTCTTCAATGTCTTCAACACTTTGCGATAAAACGATAATACCCAAAACTACAAGAAGACTTCCAGTAATCAATGTTGGATTAAGAGGTGCATTGAGAAGTAAAGTCTGCCAAATGAGTGTGGTAAGAGGGAAGGTACCAGTAAGAGTGAGGGTTCTAGACACTCCAATTTCTTTTAGGGCAATAATATACAATGTATCGCCTAGTGCGACTCCGAGGCTTAATGCGGCAAACATAAGAAACCATTGATTTTTAGTAACCTCGAGAAGGTCGGCAAGCGGTGCTGTGTCGAATGGTAAAGCGATAAAAAAAATGATAGATGCGACTATACAACGTATGGCATTCATAACTCCCGGTGTGACGTAGTCAGATTGGGTGCGGAGTATTATGCCATTGGCTGACCATATGAGAGCGCATGCAAGGGCGGACCATTCCGCCAGTGAAATACTCAACCAGGTTTTAGAAATGAGCGTGGTTTGACTGATCTGGCGCTTCGTAGACAACCTCTAAATGTGGTGTTTGCAGGGTAGAATGATCGGTGACCTTAGACGTTAAGCAACTTTCTAACGCACCACTAACTATGAGGGTTCTTTCGACAGGAAATGGAGCTTCCCCTGTGACTATCATCTCTTCAATTTTTGCAACTAAGCATGCCGAATAGGTCACATTGGGTGTTGGAGATAGGAAGAACTGAGTTGAAGCCACCTTGCCGTCCACTTTGCAGGCGAAACAGAAGTCTTTTATTGCTCCGTTGAGCATGAGCAATGTAGTTTTTAGACCGTCGTTATGTTCTAAAAAGTAAGCAGCGGGTTTTTCTACAATTTTTGGTAGTTCCCCATTTCCCAACAGGTCCTGAGTACGCCCATCCTCATCGGTTTTCCCACAAGGGGTATCACTTCGCGATAAGGCTGCTTCAAGTAAACGTTTAGAAATCCTTCCTTGATCCAAAGCCTCCCAAACGGCGTTGCCTTCGATCATTTGAACAGATTTGACACCGGTTTCTCCTCCTGCACGCCTTTCGATCATACATTGCATCGCCTCTAAGGCGTGGTAATCCATAGGGTCAGATCCTCCACAACCGATCATTAATGCTTCATCGACAGAGCAACCTTTTTCTAACTCTATGTCGGGCAAGCGCCAAGTAACAGGCAGTGATGAACCTGCTAATATTGGAAAATTTAGTCGTTGTCCATCATCTACCATCTCGCGCGCTTTTTCGAAACTGTATGAGAGATGTTTATCATTGTATACTGGGACTGCGTGACCGTCCTTTTCAAAAACCTCAACACATTGTTTAAAAAATTCATATCTCGGATACAGCTTCTGTCCTTTTTCGTTGTCTGGATAATCTCCATGTTCGGCAATGATGAGTATACCGTCTACGGCTAATTTATCCCCACCACAACGCAAAGCTTCAGCAATTGTCGGATAAACCTCGAATCCAAATTCGCGAGCTCGGTCTTCGCTTTGATCACCTTCAGGTTTCTGATCCACATAAAGCGAAACGATATCGACTTCTGGGTGGTGCCATTGCCCGCCATAGGGATAACCGACCAAGAACCGATCTGCAAAATGTTGAGCATGAGACAGATACCGATAAATAGTAGCAATGACGGCTATGCGTTTACGAGGCATTCTCAGGTCCTCCAAAAGGTAGATTCGGTCGTGGGTTGATATTCTATATTTTCAAGATATGGTGTATCTATTTTAGTTTGGTCTTGATGAAGGCTATCTACCCCGGCAATGACTAAACCGGAAGTTAGTAGCGTTCTTTCTACGGGATAAGTTGGTTTACCTGTGAGAAACATTTTCTCTATATTGTTAACGAGCGGGCTGAAGAAATTTGCAAGTGTTGAACGGGCAGGTGGCATAGGCAGATACATCTGTGTGGAAAAGAGAGCATCTGTATTTTTTAATTTCGTTGCGAAATTGAAATCTTCAACGAGACCACTCATTAGTAGCATCGTAGACTGTAGTCCATCTTTATGTTCATAGACGAAAGCTACAGGGTCGTTACATAAGCTTTTCATTTCATCTACTGTAGGAAAAACATTATTGAACCCTGGACGGGCTTGTTTAAGCGTGTGGCTACGACTGAGACAGGCATACATTAATTCACGAGACCAAACGCCATCATTTAAGGCTTGCCAGAACGATTCTCCTCGATAAGCTTTCAGCCATTTCACCCCGCATTCTCCACCCTTGCGTCGTTCAACCATACACTGAATCGTTTCAAGTCCATGATAATCATAGCTGTCAACCCCACCGTAACAAACTCCAACAGCTTCTTCAATCTCTGAATCTAATGGCATCTCGACGGAAGGCGTTCGCCATGTTACTGGTAAAGAGGATCCTGCCATGAACGCGAAGTCCAATTCTTTCGATAGATCGTACATTTCTTGGCACCAATCCCAGTTCCAGGATAAATGCTTATCGTTAAAGACTGGTGCAGTTTTTCCGGTAGTACGATACACTGACACTATTTGTTTGAATAGATCGTAGCGTGGATATTGGTGCTGACCTTTTTCGTTACGTTGATAATTTCCGTGTTCTGCTACTAACAGGACGCCATCAATTTTTAAATCATTGGTTCCCAAAGTCAATGCATCAGCAACGGTAGAATAGATCTTCATTTTTGGAAATCGCTCGGAGCGATCCTTACTCAGATCATATCTGGTCGAGGATTCGTCGGCACCCTCTGACGGTTTTGGCTCCACTTGGTCGACATATATAGATACGATATCCATTTCCGGCCGATGGTGTTTGCCGTTCCAACCATATCCTTCTAGAAATCGATCAACGATATGCTGTGTGTGCGAATACTTGTGATACACTGTAGTGATGGCGGCGATTTTGAGTCGATCGGCCATAGAACTTGTCCCGGTTTAAGTGTTGACTTGGTAAGATAAGAAAACTATTCAGAGATGAAAAATTTCCTAATTGCGAAGAAGAGAAAGTAACCATCATTTTGTTGCATTATCCCTTTTGTTAAGAAGTTTATTTGCCATTGCAAGAACCTTATGCCATTCAACACGCCAAGGACCATGGGGAGTCTCGCTTAATATGCTTTTGAGTATTATTTGAGAGCTATCGCTTTGAGGGTAGGCATGGTTCATCATCGCTGTTGCCTTGAGAAGTCGGTTACCTGGGTGATTGGGGTATAGAGCTAGTGCGTCATCGACAAGCGTAAGTGCTTTCTGTTTATCAATAAATCCAGTTATAAAAGGAACTTTGGGAATTGTTCCGTGTAAAACTGATAGTAGTCGTTGGCTTCCTCCTCTATCTACAGTGGGATCTATAGCTAGGGCTTGCTCTGCATAATTAAATATGCGTTTGGTGGACTTTAATTTGGTTGCCAATCCCTCTTGTGATCTAGACCAAATTCCTATGCAAATAGCACTCCAAAAATAGGTGCTTGCTACGTCCGACGATAAACAATTCAAAGTATTAATCGTTTTCTTTTTTGAGGACCGAGGATTCTTAAAACAGACAGCTTCAATTTTCAACATCGCGCTATCTGCAGCACTCTTCGCGGAGTCAATCAGCTCAGTCTGGCTACTGTCGGTTAAATCAGCAAATTCTATTAGAAAATGAAAGGCCCGTAGTCTCTTCCAATGAAGAGAAATTGTATCGGGGTATATCGTTATTGCGTGATTATATGCTTTGAGAGAGTTATTGGCTGGATCGATTAAAGCATGTCGAGACGTAGATCCCTCTGCTCGCCTATCAAATAAGTTATCGGCAATTCTTATAAGATTTTCCTCTCCAGAAACCGTAGAGAACGAGACTATAAGTAAAATGAGTATTGTAGGTTTAGCAGTTCCTCTATTCAATCGAATGACTCATCAATTACACTGAGTAACGCGGAAATTTTCAAACCGAACCCAGTGTTCCTCGTTTTCTGGGCCATTATAGCATTGTAGGCTGATATGATCACGACCCATCGAAGGTAACTCTCCTTGATCGGCTATGATAAAGTCGTCTTCCTCTTTTGTTTTGTAAGCGGCTTCCCAAGACGTAGCTCCTACGGTGAGGCATAGATGAATTGTGGTGTCCGGGATAGGGCATCGGCCGGGTATGATATACAACTCGCCGTCAATGAGCTCTTTGACAAGTTTGAAAACAGGTTTTCCATCTGTATACCAAGTTATTCCAATCTGTTCATATTGTTGAATTGGTGGACTTAAATTGGAGACGGAAACTTCAATTGAATATTTTTCAGTTGTACGGTCAGGTGCCGAAATCATCAGAGCATTCACAACGGAATCTGCAAGGCCGGGCTCGACACGGATTTCCAAGCCAGCGTTATTTAGACGCCAATGGTTAGGTTTCTCACGAAGCCAGGTCCATGTTTCAGGCAACGTGCTATTATTAAAACGTTCTTCATGAATTATTTTTTTTGTAGTCATATAACTTCCTTATTTTTCGTTACTGAGATTCTGGAATTGAATATTAGGTACCACTTTTTCTGGTGTCAAAAAATGAAACTATTTTAAGATGCTGTCTATACCAAAATGGCCATAAATTGGTTTTGTTCATTTAGACTAGTCGGGGTGGTGTGGCGAACAAGTTATCAGGTACTGGTGGATTCGAATTGGACAAATATAGGAAGTGATAGAAGGTCTTGATGCTCGTAACGACACTACTGTCAATAAGGAACATCTTTACATTCGTTATTGTTTAAACGGCGAATTTGCCCAAGTCGGCTTGAAGTATGCTTTTCATGATCAAGATAAATTGTTCGTCTCCGAGCAACTGATTGTCTACTGTAGAGCAAAAAGGCTAGGAAAAAATAAAAAATTCTCCTAAATACATATCTGGAACCTCTGCAATATTTTTCTTACATTCGTCAAGCTTTTTAACAAACCCTATTTCGCAGACGGAGTTTATGTATGGACGATGGTATAAGCCAACGACCGGCCCCCACTGGTATTTTAGGTAAGCTACGCAATATAGGCCCTGGTGTAGTTGTCTCTGGTTCAGTTGTCGGATCGGGTGAGTTGCTGGTAACGACTCGGATGGGTGCTGAAGTAGGTTTCATTTTTCTTTGGGGCGTAATTTTCGCCAGTGTAATTAAATATTTTATTCAGCTTGAACTAGGTCGTCAGTGTTTATTAAACGGCGAGACCACTGTCGCCTCCCTCAATCGTATTCCCGGTTTTCGTATTCGTGGAGTTTCCTGGTTAGCCTGGTTGTGCGTAATCGGTTATGCATCTGTTTTCATTTCGCTCATAGGTATTTTAGGATCAGTCGGAGGATTACTTTCCTCTGTTTTCTCGAGTGTTCCATATCAGCTCTGGTGTGTCATTGTTTTCGTTCTTGTTGCGGCTTTATTATGGAGAGGTATCTATGAAGAGTTAGAGAAAATGGTGACGATTCTTGTGGCATTTTTTAGCTTGGTCGTAATAGGATCTTTAATTTTTTTGCAGGATACGAGTTATGCTTTTTCGTC
>MDSW01117248.1_pt1 | contig 13251 bp, 13 predicted proteins | sample 811171 | NCBI WGS metagenome assembly MDSW01 (sample SAMN05326641, study PRJNA326480) | marine metagenome | isolation source: seawater | place: Atlantic Ocean: North West | collected 2012 | reverse complement strand
TAGGTTCTCATGTAAATCTTTCTGGTCTTGAAGTAGAAACCGCAAATGACTCTAACAGAGCATTTGTGTTGAAAGAAATATTAAATTTAAAGAAAGATGGTCTATTAAAAAAATACGATAATATTTTTATAGACTGCCCTCCGTCTCTGAGCTTACTAACTATAATGGCATTAGTTGCTTCAGATGAATTATTGGTACCACTTCAAACAGAATTCTTTGCTTTAGAAGGGATTACTCAACTTGTAAAAACAATAGATCGCATAAAAGAAAATCTTAATCCAAGTTTAAAGATCAGAGGTATTTTACTGACGATGTTTGACAAAAGAAATAAACTTTCTTCTGAGGTTGATAGAGAAGCTAGAAATTATTTCAAAGAAAAAGTCTATCAAACTGTAATTCAAAGAAATGTTCGGTTATCCGAGGCGCCATCACATGGTTTACCATGTGTTGTGTATGATAAAAATTGTGTTGGCAGCAAATCATATTTTAAACTTGCAGAAGAATTTTTAAAAAAAAATCAAATTGAAAGTGCAGCATGACTTCAAGTAAAAAAAAAGGATTAGGTAGAGGATTATCAGCACTATTTGGAGACGCTACCCCTAAGGAAAAATCAGCCATAACTAATCAAAATAATATGGCTGCTGTTGCTGATTTAACGAGAAATCCATATCAACCAAGACAAAATTTCAAAGAGGAAAAGCTTGTGGAATTAGCTAATTCTATAAGGAAAAATGGTATTATTCAGCCAATAGCAGTAAGGCCTAGCAAAACAAATGTAGGGAAATTTGAGATTGTAGCGGGAGAAAGAAGGTGGCTTGCCGCACAAAGAGCAGGTTTACATGAAATACCAATTACAATTTTAGATTTATCAGATGTTGAGTCTTTAGAAGTTGCAATAGTAGAAAACATTCAGAGAGATGATCTTAATCCAATTGAGGAAGCAAAAGGTTATAAGAGACTGAATGAGGAATTTAAATATGATCATGAAAGTATTTCTAAATTAATGTCAAAAAGTAGAAGTCATATAAGTAATACTTTAAGATTGTTAACACTTCCATCCGATGTTGTTTCAATGCTTGAGGAGGGCTCTTTAACTTCTGGTCAAGCCAGACCTTTAATTGGAATTAGTAATGCATCAACTATCGCTGAAGAAATTGTTTCAAAGAACTATAGCGCCAGAAAAGTAGAATATTTAGTAAGAACTAAAAAACAGGCTAAAGAAAATAAAAAAGTTGACACGAATATAATTCGTGCACAAGAAAAAATACAAAAAATTCTTGGATTAAAAGTTAGTATTTTAAATAAAAAAAATAATTCGGGTAAAGTAACAATTGAATATAAAAATTTGGATCAGTTTGAGTTGTTATCTGATCTACTGACTAAGAATTAGCAAGATGGCAAATATCAATTATCAGTTTTTTCATTAACAATTCTTTACTTATAATAGAATTAGATTTTATTTGTAATTCAAGATCATAAGTTTTTTTTTGGAGTTTTCTTATTTTTTCTATAGACCATTTATTCACTTGGTTTAAAAAAAATGGTTTATCTTTCCAAAATATTGGGGGTCTTAAATTATTAACTGTAGTTTCTATATTCTTGTCTCCAGATTTAATTACATCATAAAGTTTACTAATCCGAAGATTAATAAGTTGAATATAAAAAGCAGCTTTCTCATTTTCCAGAGTTGTTTCACTTAATAATTTATTTGTTTCTGTTTTATTGCCCAATAATGCCTGATTTTTAAGTAAACTAAAGTCCTCGTTAGTATCGATATTTAGTAGAATTTCAAGCTTATCAAATTCAATTTTTTTATTGTAAAAAAAAACTTTAATTTTATCTAATTCATTTTTTAATTTCGATCTGTCTAATTTACTATTAAGAACTATTAAATTCATAATTTGCGGAGAAAGACCATCATATCCTTTGAGTTCAAAGTTTATAATCTTTTTTATACTTATTTCATTATCAAGATAGCAAGGGATTATTGCGCATATATTTGATCTTTCAAAAATTGTTCTTAGTTTAGATTTTTTTTCTAGAATGTCAGAAAATATATAAATTTTTTGTGTTCCCTTGAGCTGAAATAGTTCCTCCAATATATTAGCGATTTTATCATTTGCTTGGTCAATTAAAAAAATTTTCTTTTGTTTAAATAATGAGCCGTTGCTTATTTCATTAAATAATAAATCTTTATTTTTAATGATATCCTCTTGTACTAATTTAATTATCTCAAATGTTTTATTATTTTCTTTTATTTTAGTTTTAAAATCATTTTTTAATCCCAAATTTTCACCATAAAACAAAGCGAAATTTTCTTTAAGAATTGTTAAGTCTTGTTCTAATAGATAGCTTTTATATTGCATTTAAATATTTTGATAACTCTTCTAAAATTTCATCACCTATTTTTTCAGTTAATAAATTTATCAATTTTTTTTCTTTACTAAGCGTAGTTGAATATTGTTTATTTACACTATAGTCACCCTGTTGAGAAATTTCATATGTTTTGACTTGCCCTAAACTAACTAAATTTAGTTTTACTTTAGTAGAGATTACTAATTGATATTTAGTAATTTCATTTTTAATATTTTTTTCTTTTATACTTTTTTTCTTTTTTGTTATTAAATGTACTTTTACTAAATTATCATTCTTATTATTACTCGCAAAATTTATTTTATTCTTTAAATTATAATTAATTCTTTTTTCTCCCTCATCTGTTACTTCTAATATTTTAAAAGGAAGTTGTCCTGGATTGCTAGCTATTTTGAAACCGCAATTAGAAGTAATTAATGCTAGTAAAAAAATGAGAGTAAAATTTACAATTATTTTCTTTAAGTTCATTTTGTTGAAATTATATAATTGATTATTCTATTTTTTACAAAAACTGTCTTAATTATTTTGCTTTGATCTATGAATTTGTTTGCTTTAGATTTACTAATAACTATCTCGCTTATCCTTTTTTCATCCAAATCTTTCTTAAAGGTCATAATATCTCGCGTTTTTCCATTTACCTGTATTGCAATTTTAATGTCCTCTTTCGTATTTTTTTTATCAATTTCTGGCCATTTATCCATTTGTTTGCATTTCAAAAGCTCTAAACATTCATAAGATAAATGTGGAGCGAAAGGTATCATTAGTTTCATTACTTTTTCTATATTACTTAAAAGTACTTTATTACTTAATTCTGAATTTATTTGGGTTTTAAAAAAATTGTAAATCTCATAAAAACTTGCAATAGCAACATTAAATCTAAAATTTTCTATACTTGTATCTATTTTATTAACATAGGTATTAATTTCTAAAATAAATTTGTTCTCTTTTAATTCATCTGCCTTTTTTTCTCTTCGTGCAGATAATGAATAATTTAGATTCCAAATTTTTTGTAAGAACTTATTTGCTGAGGCAACCCCAATATCAGACCATTGAATATCTTTTTCTGGGGGACTGTCAGATAATATAAACCATCTAACTGCATCCGCTCCATATTGTTTGATCATAATTTCAGGATCAATGGTATTTTTTTTTGATTTAGACATTGACTCAGCTGGACCTATTATAATTTTAGACTTATCACTTTTTTTAATCGCATTTTCGTTATCGATTTTTTCGATCTCTTCAGGGTATAGCCAATTACCTTTTTCATCTTTATAAGATTCGTGACAAACCATTCCTTGTGTAAAAAGATTTTTAAAAGGTTCAACCAAATTAAAATTTTTATTGAAACTATTTATTCCTTTAGTAAAAAATCGAGAATATAGTAAGTGCAAAATGGCATGTTCTATACCTCCAATATATTGATCTACAGGCATCCAATATTTTACTTTTGAACTTTCAAACGCCCCTGATTTAAAGTGAGGTGAACAAAATCTTAAAAAATACCAAGAAGAGTCTACAAAAGTATCTAATGTATCAGTCTCTCTTATTGCTTTTTGACCAGAGGGTCTATGGACAGTCTGTTTCCAAGTTGGATGAGCGTCTAATGGATTGCCACTTGAATTCAAATTAATATCATCCGGAAGTTTGACCGGAAGATCCTCTTTCTCCACTGGTTCTACAGATCCATCTGGCAGATATATCATTGGGATAGGGCACCCCCAATATCTTTGTCTTGAAATTCCCCAATCTTTTAATCTATATAAAGTTTTGCTTTTACCGATACCCATTTGAGTTACTTTTTGAATTATAGTTTCTTTTGCTTTAGAAATTTCTAAGTTATTTAAAAAATCTGAATTTATTAACTTTCCATTTCCAGTATAAGCTTCATTTAATTCACTAGAACCATCTCCATCTGATACCACTCTTATAATCTCAAGATGATATTTTTTTGCAAAATCAAAGTCTCTTTGATCGTGGGCAGGACACCCAAAAATTGCACCACTACCGTAATCCATCAAAACAAAGTTTGCAAAAAATATAGGAATTTTTTTCCCCTTTATAAATGGATGTAAAGCGGATAGGCCGGTATTAAATCCTATTTTATCAGCATGAGCTAAAGCTTCCTCGGTGGTTCCAGTTTTATTACAATCTTCTTTAAATTTCTGAAAATCTTTTCTTTCAGAAAATTTTTTACTTAAATTATGATCTGTAGATAAAGCTAAAAAACTTGCACCAAATATTGTATCGGGACGTGTTGTAAAAACATTTATTTTTTCGTTTTTATCGTTTATTTGAAAATTTATTTCACAACCATAAGATTTTCCTATCCAGTTTTTTTGCATAAGTTTTACTTTTTCAGGCCATCCTTTTAACATATCTAAATCACTGAGTAGTGCCTCGGAAAATTTTGTAATATTAAAAAACCATTGAGAAAGTTTTTTTCTCTCTACTACTGCATTAGACCGCCACCCTTTACCATCAATCACTTGTTCGTTTGCAAGAACTGTTTTTTCAATTGGGTCCCAATTAACATAAGTTTCTTTGCGGGAAACTAACCCTTGTTTATAAAAATCTATAAAGATTTCTTGTTGATGCTTGTAATAATCAGGATCACAAGTAGATATTTCTAAATCCCAGTCAATAGAAAGACCTAGCATTTTCAATTGATTTTTCATTGTCTCGATGTTTTTCTTTGTCCATTTTTTAGGATGTAAATTATTTTGTTTCGATGCGTTTTCAGCAGGCAAACCAAATGCATCCCACCCCATTGGATGCAAAACATTAAATCCTTTCATGAATTTGTATCTGGCTAAAACATCTCCTATTGTATAATTTCTTACGTGCCCCATATGAATTTTACCAGATGGGTACGGAAACATTTCTAAACAATAAAATTTCTTTCCCTTAGAATTGTAAAGTTTTTGGGTGACAAATCTTTTTTGCCATTTTTTTTCAATTACTTGAAAATTTACTCTTTCCATATTTGAACTTATTTTTTCTTACTTTTTTTTGTTTCAAGTTCTATTTTTGCAGCAAGCGACATTATAGAAGTTAATAGTTCATTATTTATTTTACTATTGACTAATAACGAAATCTTACAATTATTATTTGACTGACATGTTCTCTTATGAACTAAGATTTTTAAGTTTTCAGTTCTGATTTTATTTCCTAAAAATCTTACTGTGATTTTTAATGAGTCATTGCTATTATTTTCTGAATACCAGTCAGTAATAATCATACCCCCTGAATAATCCACTGTTGTTAGAGGTAAAAAATCTAAAATTTCAAGGGAGGCTCGCCACATAGGATTTGAGGTACTAAACTCATACGAAGTGGAACCACCTCTGCCAATTAAATCTTTTAATGAAGCTCCTCTACCTTCTTCAATATTTTTTCTTGCTCGTTCTTGGCCACTAATTGGTGTTTCTCTTGTATCAACTTTTTTTGGCTTTATCGCTTCACACGAACTTAAAATTGAAAACAAAATTAGAGAAAATAAGAGTTTTTTAAACATAATTAATTATTACTATTTTTATAAAAAAAAAAGATTGTAAAAATAGTCAAATACGGCCTATATTGTTGTATTTATGCAACATATATTAAAAAAGAACAAGAAAAATAAGCATTTTTACTAAATTTGCTCTCAAAATGGTAATTTAACTTAGTTTTTTTAAAAAACTATAACACAAAGGAAAATATGAAAACAATAATGAAAACTTTATTAGTTTCTATCGCATCTTTGTCTTTAATGTTCTCTGCAAATGCAGGTGAGTTATCTGTTAGCGGTTCTGCTAAAGCTACTTACAACATTTTGAACGGAGCACAAGGTGACAATGGTATCGGTGTTACTAATGAATTAAATTTCACTGCAAGCGGTGAAATGGACAATGGTTACACATGGTCATACTCAATGGAATTAGATCCATCAACATCTGGAACTAACGCCAACACGACGGGTGATGCACCAGGTCAAGCTATTAACGATGACACACAAATTTCATTAACAATGAATGATTTAGGTACAGTAAAATTCTGTGTATCTGAGTGTGGAAACAATAAAAAATATGCATGGGATGCTTCATCATACACAAGTATGTCTGACACTGGTTTCAGTGAAGGTATTATATACCCAGGCGATGCAGGTGGATATGCATCAATTCAATATCACACACCAGAACTTCCTTTTGGAACGTCAGGTTCATTAGCCTACGGTCAACAAAAGAAAGACGGTCAAAGTGGTAATGCTAGAGCTGCAAGCGGAAACTCAATTTCTGAGTACTCGTTAGTAACTAAGCCAATTGATGGTTTAACAGCTTCTGCTTCTTATTACACTATCAACGATTACGATGATGGTTTAACTAATGAAGAACAATTAGAAGAAGGTGGTGCATACGCATTGAAATACTCTGCTGGAAACGTAACAGTAGGATACGGTAAATCATATAAAGCTCCTGAGTCTACACAAGCTGTAACATCAGCTGGTGCGACTACAGCAGAATACTATGAAAATACTGGTGTATCTCTAGGTTACGCAGTTAATGATGCTCTTTCAGTATCATACACGAGAGAAGAAAGTGAAGTGAGTTACAGAACTTCATCAACTGTATCTTACGATATAGAGATGGATTCAATTCAAATAGCTTACTCTCTAGGTGGAGCAACATTATCAATAGCTAGAGCAGACTACGAAAACGTAGGTTACGCTCAAGATAGCGATGCAGAAGAGACTATTATAGCTATGTCATTTGCGTTTTAATTAACGTAACTTGATTGCTTAAAAAAGCCGGCTAAATATTTTAGCCGGCTTTTTTTTTACTTCTGACATAAGCGCTAGGAAATTTGACTTAACACTTTTGAGCTTACTTATATTTGAACTATTTATCCCACCTAATGGAATAAGCAAGTTGTTGTACTTAAGAGAATAATTATTAAATTTTATAATTCCCAAAAAGCTTTGATTTTGCTTATACGAAACTTTAAATAACCGAGAGAATAATATTAAATCACATCCTTGCCTTTTTTTAATATCTATTTCTCTAAAATTATGTGCACTTCCTATAATCCTAAATTTATTCGTTTTTTGATTTAAAGATCTAAAATTTATATTTTTAGCAGATAAATAGAGTCCATCGGAGTGTAGGTTAATAGCTAAATCTATATCGTTTGCAACAAAGAATAAAATATTTTTTGACTTACATAAAGTTCTGAATCTTTTAAGCTTTAAAATATTATCTTCACTTACTATATTTCTGTATATAATAACGAATTTATCCCTTTTTTTAATGTTTCTTAAATCTATATCTTTGATATTTTCAATTATTAAAAAATATTTTTTTTTAAAAACATGCATAAACACAACATAATTGAAAGTTTTAATAAAATAAATTCGAATATAAAAGAATTACGTCCTAAAAAACGGGTAAATATTGTTGCGATTAGCAAAACATTTTCTCTTGAACATATAAAACCTTTAATTGATCATGGTCATCTGCATTTTGGAGAAAACAAAGTGCAAGAAGCTATTTCAAAATGGTCAGATATAAAAAAAGAAAAACAAGAACTTGAACTTCACATGGTTGGTAAATTACAAACAAATAAAGCTAAAAACGCCCATAATTTATTTAACTATATTCATTCACTCGATAATCAAAGATTGGCTGATATTTTATCAAAATGTGAAACAAATAGCGGTAGAAAAATAAAATATTTTATTCAAGTAAATGTAGGAAATGAAGCTCAAAAATCTGGCGTTCCAATCAGAGAAATTGATGATTTTTATAATTATTGTACAAGAGAAAAAAAATTAAACGTCCAAGGTCTTATGTCGATCCCACCCAATGACAGCAACCCTCAAAAATATTTTAAAATTCTTAATGAACTTAATCTTGCCCTTGGACTCAAGGAATTAAGTATGGGTATGTCGTCCGATTATCTTGATGCTATTAATCACAATTCTACTTTTGTAAGAATAGGCAGCTCTATATTTGGACTTAGAAGTTAGATTATTTTTACTTTAGTTTTTTTTTTAATAAGAAGAATTAATTTTTTTAAATCATTTTTTTTAATTGCAACACATCCTTTAGTTGGAGAAAAATTTCTTTTTGCAACATGAATAAAAATAGCACTTCCTTTATGTTTTCTTATTGGATGCATATTATAATTTAATACTAAAATAATATCATATACATTATCTGATCTATAAAGTTTTTCTGAACTGTAAGCGAATGGGTACTTTATCAATTTATTGTATTTTATTGAATTAGGGTCATCACACCAACCCATATTTTTAGTTATTGGAGTTTTTTTTATTTTGGTTGTGATGTTATTAATTTTATCTTTTCTATAGAAAATTTCTAAAATATTAAATGTTCCTTTTGGTGTAATCAAGTCTCCCTCTTGTTTTTTGATATTTATTCCCCTTTTACCTATTGCGCATTTTACTTTATAGTCTCCGTAAGAAAGATATTTGTTTTTTATTACTACATGCATAAATTAAATATTTTGTTAATTGGCCCCGATAATTTTCTATTTACATTTAATGAGATTGAAAACTATTTCAATTTTTCTTTTAGCTCAAGTCAAAAAGATTTATCATATTTATCTTTAAAGTCTATTGATGGTTTAATATGTCACGAGCAATTTGCAGATAATAAAGAAATTAAAAAGCTTTTAGATATTGCTGATTGTTTTAAAGTTTTAGCTACAAATAAAAGTAAATCTAACCATAAAAATTTTGATTATTTACTAAAATTACCGACCACAATCAAAGAGATAAATAGTTTAGTAGAAAGTAGTGCAATTAAAAAAAAATATAATGAAAATTCATCAATAAAAATAAAGTCTTATCTATTAAATAAAAATGAAAAAAAGTTAGTAAAATCAAACGATTTTATTATTCTGACAGAAAAAGAGATCCAATTATTAGAACTTTTCCTAAAAAATAGTAAACCTATTTCTAAAAACGATATTTTAAATCAGGTATGGCATTATTCATCCGATGCTGACACTCATACGGTCGAGACGCATATTTATAGATTAAGAAAAAAGATTAATGATAAATTTTCTGATGAAAAATTTATACTTAATGACAAGAAAGGTTATCATATTTGAAAAAAAGAAACAAAATTGCTTTTGATTTATTTTCCGCAAAATATCGAAAGAGAATTATAAAACCAAAAAAAGGTAAGGGAAGTTTTAAAAGAAAAAAAAAGTAGATTAGTTAATACGAGCTCCAATTATTTGGATAATTTTTGATGACATATCAGTTCCTTTTTCCAAGCTCTCTTTAATTGTTCTACCGTTGATGTATCCATGCAGAAATCCACCAGCGAATAAATCTCCTGCGCCAGTTAAATCTTTAATATTGAGATTTTTTTTGGCAGGACATTCTACAATTTCATTTTTATTCACTGCAACAGCTCCCTTATCACCACGAGTAATAACAATTAATTTGTTTACCTCTTTAGCAAAATTAATTACATCATCAAAACGTTTTACATTTATAAGTGACATGATTTCTTGTTCGTTTGAAAAAGTAATGTCTAATTTGTTTTTGACCAATTCCAAGAAATGTGTTTTATGCCTTTCTACACAAAATAAATCTGATAATGACATTGCGACTTTGGATGAATTATTTATAGCTTTTTCGAATGCTTTTTTTGGTTCACCTTCATCCCATAGATAACCTTCTAGAAATAAAACTTCACTTTGTTTAACAGCATTTATATCAATATCTTTTTCATTAATTTTTCCCGCAGTTCCTAGAAAAGTTACCATCGTTCTTTCTGAATCAGGTGTGATTAATATCAAACAAGTTCCTGTAGGAGTGCTCTCCTTTTTTTTTGAATAAAAGAATTCAACATTTTCTTTTTTCAAACCTTCCTCGTATTTATTTCCTAAATCGTCGTCACTAATCTTACCAATAAAACCGACTTTATTTCCAAGTTGCGATAGACCTACTATTGAGTTTGCTACTGAGCCTCCCGAAACAGTTTCTTCTATTTTGAGTGTTGAAAGTAACTTTTTAAACTCAATTTCATCGACTAGTTTCATTGTGCTTTTAGTTAGTTTATTCTGATCAATAAATATTTCATCAACTTTACAAATCACATCAACAATAGCATTACCGACTCCAAGTATTTTCATTCAAGCTTTTTTTGTTTTAATAGGTTTATTTCTATTGGGATAACAGCTTTTACAAATTTTACAAGTTATTCCATAACAATCACGAGCTTTACAATATTCTCGCCCGTACCATATTATTTGCAAATGAAGTTTGTTCCAAAATTTTTTTGGGAAAATATTTTTTAAATCTTTTTCAGTTTGAATAACGCTTCTTCCGTCCGTTAGTCCCCATCTTTGAGCTAATCTATGTATATGTGTGTCCACTGGAAAGGCAGGGAAACCAAATCCTTGGGACATGACAACACTCGCAGTCTTATGTCCAACACCAGGTAATTGCTCTAATTCTTCATAAGTGTTTGGCACTTTACCTTTATACTTCTCAACTAATGTCTTTGATAAGTTGAAGATACTTTTAGCCTTTACTCTAAATATTCCTATTCTTCTTATTAGTTGTTCAATTTTCTTTCGGCCGAGTTTTACAAAATGCACCGGCTTATTATATTTTGGATAAATATTTTTTGTTACATTATTAACATTTACGTCAGTGCATTGTGCTGAAAGAAGAACAGATATTAAAAGAGTAAATTTATTTCTATAATTGAGAGGTATTGGAACCTTCGGATAAATTTGGTTTAGAATCCTTAGTATAATTTTAGCCTTTTTTTTTCTATTCACTTAAAGTTCAGGAGATCTCTCATAGAATAAAGACCAACTTTTTTAGACATGAGCCAAGCTGCGGCGACTAAAGCACCTTCAGAATATAAAGCTCTGTCAAATGACTCATGGTTTAGTTTTATAATTTCTTTTCCACTAGAAAAACTTACCTCATGTTCGCCAATAACTTCACCCTTACGAATAGAGTTAAAATTTATCTTTTTTGAATAAGGAAAGGATTTTTTATTCAAGTATTTTTTACCGATCAAATTGTAAAAATTTTTATTTTTTCCATCAGCAATACCTTTGCCTAACATTAGTGCTGTTCCAGATGGGTAATCAACTTTATGCTTGTGATGAACCTCAAAAACTTTAGATAAAAAATTATTACCTAATGACTTTGAAGTAATCTCTGTCAAATACATAAGTAAATTTACCCCTAAGCTCATATTGCCTGCTTTGAGTATCGGAATTTTCCTTGAGAAACTCTTAATTAAATTTTCTTGTTTCTTTGTAAAACCAGTAGTACCTATCACAACTCTTTTCTTTTGTTTTGAAGCAATTTCTAGAATTTCTAAAGTGCATTTAGGAATTGTAAAATCAATTATTACATTAGCTTTTTTAAAAGCATTTGGTGAATTTATTTCAGGTTTAATTCCTGAAATTTTTTTATTAAATTTTTTATTTTCAGTTAAAGATACTATATTAAAAGCTTTATTTTTATTTGCAGATTTAATGAGATTTTTCCCCATTCTTCCTACACAACCAGTAATAGCTAAATTTATTTTTTTCATTGTCTAATCAAATAAATAACTACAATAATAATAACTGTAATTATAGTCCAGACAGATAAATTCTTTAAAAACAGTTTTAATTTATTATTCGTGGATAAAAAACTAGGTAAGATTAAAGCCATTACTGCAATCAGAAATATTGCAGACATTATTTGATCAGTTTCCATCTAAATTAAGATTTGTTCCAAAATTTTTTTGCTTTCTCAAAAAAACTTTTAATTGCAGGATCTTGTTTATTAGTTTCGATTTTATTAAATTCTTGTAGTATCTCTTTTTGTCTTTTCGAAAGAGAAGTCGGAACTTGTGTAACGACTCTTATATAGAGATCACCAAACATACTTCTTCTTAGAACCGGCATACCTTTACCTTTCAATCTAAACTGTTTTCCATGTTGAGTACCTGCAGGAATTTTTATTTTAGATTTCCCCCCGTCGATTGAAGGTACTTCAACCGAGGTTCCTAGTGCGGCATCTGAAAATGAAATTGGTAACTCGTAATATAAATTTTCATCAGACCTTTTAAATATATTATGATTATCAATAGAAATGAATAAATATAAGTCTCCGTTCGAACCACCTTTAGATCCTGCTTCACCTTTACCAGACAATCTTATTCTTGTCCCATCATCAACACCTTTAGGAATTTTGACAGTAACGTTTTCTTCAGCTTGAATTTTACCATTTCCACTACAGCTGTTGCATGGGGTGCCAATCATTTCACCGTAACCACTGCATTGAGGACACGTTTGCTGAACTGTGAAGAATCCTTGATTTGTTCTTACTTTTCCTCTTCCGGAGCAATAGTCACACTTTATTGGCTTAGCTCCTTTTGCAGATCCACTGCCAGAGCATGATCTACACGATTTGTATGTAGTATACCTAATGTTTTTTTCAGTTCCTTTAAAAGCATCTTCCAAATTTATACTTACATCGTACCTTAAATCATTTCCTCTATTGTTAGTTCTTCTTGATGATCCACCACCAAAGTCACTAAAGAAATCTTCAAAAATATCTGAAAAAGATGAAGTATCAAATCCACCAAAACCTTGGAACCCTCCACCTCCACCTCCTTCGAAAGCTGCGTGACCAAATTGATCATAATTTGCTTTTCTCTTATCATCCGAAAGTATGTGATAAGCTTCACTTGCTTCTTTAAATTTTTCTTCCGAAGCTTTATCGCCTTTATTTTTGTCTGGATGATACTTAAGAGCTAATTTTCTGTATGCTTTTTTGATATCATCTTTTGAAGCTCCCTTTGGGATACCTAAGACATCATAACAATCTCTTTTAGCCACAGGACGTCT
>MDSW01025025.1_pt1 | contig 13253 bp, 7 predicted proteins | sample 811171 | NCBI WGS metagenome assembly MDSW01 (sample SAMN05326641, study PRJNA326480) | marine metagenome | isolation source: seawater | place: Atlantic Ocean: North West | collected 2012 | reverse complement strand
TGGAGTAGCCCATGTAGCGGAGGGGGGTGTCGCGGTACAGGTCGACCTCGCCGTCGGGGGACGGGGAGGAGGAGTTGGCCTGCACGGAGAAGCGCGCCTTGGCGACGGGCGCCTTGCGCGCGACGTGCGCGGCGAGGGGGTTGAACTTCTTCGCGCCGACGCGGCGGGCGCAGGCGACGCGCGCGGCGACGGCGGTGGTGGAGCTGATGGCGAACATTGCGGTCTCGGCGGTGGGGACTGTGAGGTGTGCGGAAGTGTGAGCGGGACGCGGCCCGCGCGCGCGCCGACCGAGCGAGCGAGCGAGCGGAGATGGGAGAGATTCGGCGCGCGAGGAACGACCGGACGGACCGAGGTGGCACCGCCCGGCGCGAAATTCGCGGTGGAGAGGCGACGGCGGGAACCGAGGGGTGCCGAGGTTGGAATCGATCGACGCGAGGACGGAGGGTTCGAAATCGATCGGTCAATCCGAAACCCGTTCGAAACGCGACCCGCGGGTCAAGCGCGAACGTTGACCGCGCGGCAACCCCACAGAGCGCGAATCCGATGCGGTGGCGCGGAGCGCGCGGCGGTTTTCTGTGCCGTTTTCCTTCACTGGATACGCGCGGGGAAAAACGACGACGGGGTGCGCGGACTCGGAGCGTTCGAGGGTCTGTTAACCCCTGGCGCGCCACGACTCTTGCAGGGCGAACGAACGAACGAAGGGGTTCGTTCCGTCGCTCGCGCGGCTCTTCGCGTGCCCTCGCGCCCGCTGGGGGTTTGTTTCCTCCTCGTCCGCACTCCTCACGGCGCCTCGCGCGCCTCGGGGTCGCGCTCCCGGCCGTGGCGGCGGCGGCGTTCGGGACGGCGTCGTCGTCGCGCCTCGTCACGCCGGGGCGCGATGGACGCGCGCGGCCGCTCGGCGCCCGACGCGCGCGCGCTGGGCGCGCTGGGCGAGGGCGTTCGCGCGCTCGCGGTGTCGGGCCCCCCGCCGCGGCGCGAGGGATTGTTCGCGGGCGCGCGAGCGGGATCCGCGACGACGCGGCGGGATCCTCCGGACCCTCCGCCCCCCCCGCCCCCGCGTCCCGCGAACGATCCCCGCGCCGCCCGCGGAGGGGCGGAGGTTGGGGGTTCGTCCTCGGTTCCTCCGCCCCGGGACGCGTCGTCGTCATCATCAGGCGCGGCGCCCTCATCAACCGGTGTGCATCGTCGTCGAGTGCTCGTGGCGCGGCGGCGCGACCCCGACCTGCGGCGGGAGAGCGCCCCCCCCGCGTCCTCCTCGTCGGCATCGACGGCGGCGGCTCCGACCCCCCCCCTCGCGCCGCTTCCCTCTCTCGGGGAGAGGGAGGCGGAGTACGCGAAGGCGCGCGAGCGCATCTTCGGCGCTGTGTCCGCGGAGGATGCGTTGCCCGGCGACGACGCGCCCGCGTCCTCGAGCGATGTCGTCGGCTCCGGAGATTTCGTCGGCTCCCCTCGGGGGGGGGCTCCCCTCGGTTGTTCGCGCGACGAAAAAGAAAAAGAGAGACGCTCGGGACGCCGCTCGCGCTCCGGCTCGCCGCGGCCTCTCTCGACCGGCCCGGGCCCGGGCCCGGGCCCGGGGGGGCGCGCGGTCGCCAGGGACTACCGCGCGGACATGCACGATCCCGACTTCGATCGCGGCGCGACGCGCTTCTTCGCGCCCACTCATCCGATCATGGCGGGCCCGGAGTACGCGATCGTTTCGGGCCCGCCGGCGATCCGCGCGGAATACTTCGGGGCTTCTGAGTACTTCGGGTACGCGTACGAGCACGAGGGTGCGGGGCGCGGGGGGGGCACGGTCGGCGCGTGGGGGGGGCGCGGGCGCGGGCGCGGAAGCTTCCGTGGGTCGAGCTAGCTCTAGACGACGACGAAAGGCGCCCTCGCTTCGCGGGCGCGCGACGTGATTGATGGTACACGGCGGCACTTAAAAGAAGCGTCCGTTCCGTTCTCTCCCCGGAGGACGGGTTCCGTCCTCCCGAGTGGGTTTCGGTTTCGCCGCGCCACGGCGTTCGCTTTTCGTTCGCTCCGTTTCGTTTCGGTCGCCGTTTTAGCGCCGCCGTCGGTTCGCGCGCGACGCGTCGTCGAAACGCCGCGCGCCCTCTTCGCCGTCCTAATAGGATGATCATCCGCGCGCGCCCCGCCTACGCGCAGACGTTGATGTGGCCCTCCTGCGCGATCTCGTCCACCGAAAGCGTCTCCACGTCACCGGTCGCGTAGAGAACCTTCGCGGACCGCGAGCGCGTGTTCAGGCTCACCACCTCGGCCTTGTACCACATGCCGTCGTCGGGCCAGTACAGCTGTTTTTGCGCGGAGAGGAGCGATTCGCGAGAGAAAGCGCGGGTCAGCCAGCCGCTTCAGTGTGCGTGCAAAGCGGCCGATTTCGCGATTTGGCGGGGAAAAGCGCTTCGCGATTTGTTCGTTCGCGGGGAAAAAGCGGAAATGTGGGGAGGCGCGGCGTGAACCCCGGCGTCGAAAACGGCCGCGGGATCCGGTCGCGCGACGGGCGCCTCACCTCGATCTGCGCGTTGTTCAGCGGGGTCAGGCTCTGCTCCGGCTTCAGGATGAAGCCCGGGGAGGGCTTCTTGATCCCCGCGGGGTTCGCCGAGGGCGCCAACGCCGGTTTCTTCGCGGGAGCCTGCGACGGGGTGGGTCGGATTGATTTTAGGCACCGCTTCGGAAAAAAGCGGCGAGCAGGCGCGTGCGGGGAGAGGGTGGGGTCGGACGCGGCGCGTTCGCGCACCTGCACCGCGCCCGCGGGAGGCTTCTTATTCGCCTTCGCCTTGGCCGACGCCTTGCCCGAGAGAATCTCGTACACCGTGGGGAGCGAGTTGATGCGCTTGAAGAGCCTCTCCCTGCGCGGACGAGGGGGGGGGGTGAGCGTCAGTGGGAAAACACGCGACGCGCGGGACTAGGGTCGCTCGTCCTGCCACGGCAGACGGCGGAGCGGGGAAAAAATTGCAGCCAAATCCCGAGGTTCTGGCCGGCGTCGCACCTCTCCTTCGCGTCGAACTTCGCGCCGTAATAGAACGCCACCGCCATGAGCCACGCGTCCGAGTGCACGGCGACGAGCGCGAGCCAGTCCTTCCGCTGCGGGGGTCGAGGAGGGGGTTCGGCGGGTCAGAATCCCGGCTCGCAACGGCGGAGAGTAAAAAACAAAACACCGCGGCCACCCGAGGCGCCGACCCCGCGCCGGCGTACACCCCGCGACCTCCCTCGAGGAGGCGCGCGCGCTCGATGTCGAGGGTCGATTCCGGGCGAACGCGGACGTTCTCGAGCGACGCGGACGTTCGCGCCTCGGGAACGCACCTGCATGCCGTCCCTCGCGAAGTTTATGCCCAAAGCCGGTTCAGGGAGCTCCGGAGGCACCTCCTCCGCCGGCAGCTGCACCTCCCAGGTCCCGTCCGGGTTGCCGTAGAGGCATAAGTTTTCCTTATCGGGGTCGCAGCACGCCCAGAATCCGTCGACGTCTGCGGAGGGGAAGGGAGGGGTCAGCGACGGGATCCGACCGCGCGCGGGGTGCCAGGAAACATTCTCAAACCCGCCCGCCGTGGCGCGAGGCGCGGCGCGCGAGGGACGCACCCGAGGTGAGCGCCTTAATCAGACCGTCCCGCCGCGAGCTGAAGTTGTTGAACACATCCTCGACGGTCCGAGGAGCCTCCATGTCCGGCGAGTCCCGAGGACGCTCGCGCCGTGCGAAGTGTGCCCGCGCGCGGAGCCGATGACGCCGACGGGAAATGCGAAGGCGACCGAAGAAAGAGCAGTCCGTTCGCGAGCCCGGCCCGGGTTTCGCGCGGAAAATTTATCGTACGATGCGAGTCCACGCGTGGCACCCGACTACCGTGCGTGTGTGTGAGTTTTGCAGTGTTCAAAACCGTCCGTTTTCACCAGTGATGAGAAAAAAAAGACTCTCGCGCCCATCCCCCCGCCCGCTCGGCTCTCGCGCCCACCACCCCCCCCCGCGCCCCCCCGCTCTTAAAACCCCCTATCACAAAATCCCACCACACCCTCAAAAATCAGCACCCCCCGCGCGTCATCCATCATCCCATCTGGTGCCCGAGCAGCGCGTCCGGCGCGAGCTCCCGCTGGCACACCAGGAAGAAATCGCACGCCGCCGCGACCCACCTCCTGGGCGCCTCCGCTCGCGCTCTGACCCCCCGCTCCCCGCAGAGCACCTCCCCGAACCCGCGCCGGGTCTGGTCATCCGGCCACCCCTCCGCCGCCCCCTCGCACCGCGCGATCGCGCCCTGAAGCCACGCGTCCGCGGCGACGGGAGTGACGGTACCCCCCCCCGCGACGACGGGACCGCCGCCGAAGTCGCCCCCGGGGCCCCCCCCCGCGACGTCGAGAAGAGAAACCAGGAGCTGCGCGAGGGGCCTGAGAAGGTGCCGGGGGGTGGTCGCGCGCGCGCCCGCGCGAACCGCCGCGTGGACCGCCGCCGCCGCCCCGGACGACTCGTCGCGGAGGAACCACTCGCGCAGAGGCGCGCCCGCGCCGAACCCGTCCCGCCACTCCGCGTTTTTCATCGCCCTCTCGCCCGGGTTGGCGAGCGTCGAGAGAAATGGAATCGCCGCGCTCGCCGCGTCGCGCTCGGAGGAGCGCTCGGCCAGCGTCGCCGTCGCCATCCGGACGAGCGCCTGGACCGCCGCCGGCGACGCGAACGAGACCGCGGGCGCGAAGACGAGGTGCGCCTTGGCGTGCTCGAACGCGGCGCGCGCGACGTCCGCGTCGAACCCGTCGCGCGCGAACGCGGTCGCGCTCGCGGAGACGCACGCGTCGAAACTCTTGGCGAAGAAAACGCGCGCCTCCGGGTCGAGCGTCGGGAGTGCTCGGCGAGAGTCGCCTCCCTTGGCCTCGGGGGCTCCCGGGTGTCCCTCCTCCGCGGTGCGTAGCTCCACTCCTCCCACGGTGGAGAAGACCTCCAGCGCGGTCGCGAGGGCGTCGAGCGCCGACGGGTGGTGCCTCGCCTGGAAGCTCACGGTGAGCGATTCGACGACGCGCGGCGCGACGGGCGTCGCGTGGCGCCTCGCGCACAGCGTCGCCGCCGCGTACGTCTCGTGGCACGCCCCGGCGAGCGTCGCCTCGCCGCGCCACGGCTCCGCGTCCAGAGCCGCCAGCGTCGGCCACGCGGACTCGAGCGCCGCCATCGCGGGGTGTGAATACTCGTTCGCCCACGCGCCAAACTCCAGGAACCGGATCGCGCTCGCGACGAGGCGAATCTCGGAAGCCGCCTTCCCGGCCGCCGCCGCGAACGACGACGACGACGAACCCGCCCCGGCCTCGGCGCACAGCGCGTTGGCGCGCGCCACGGCGTTGGCGACCAGACGCCGCGCGAACGCCACCGCGTTCGCCGGGTCTCGGACGCTCGCGACGACGCGCGCGAGGCCCTCGACGACGCACGCGCGGCGGTCCTCGCCGCCCGAGGGCTGATTCGAAGCGGAATTCGAAGACTCGTTCCCGGCGGTACTACTCGTACCCCCGACGAACACGCCCTCGCTCGGCGTCGCTTCGTCGACGCCTCGTATCAGAGCGTCGACGAACCCCGGGTCCTTCGCGAACGCCTTCGCGCACCGGGCGCACGTCGCGCGGAAGGCGACAGCGGCGTCCGGAAACGCCGCGGGTCCCCCGGATCGAAGCGCCGCTAAGAGGAACCCGACGACGGGTTTCGCGAGCGCCCGCCCGCCCTCCGCCGACCCGCCGCCGAACCACGCCGCGTAGGCGCCCGCGAGGCGACACGCCGAAGACGTCGCGCGAGGGTGCGCCGCGAACGGAGACTGTTGCTGTTCCGAGGAAACGACGCCGGTATTCGCGGTATTCGCCGAGACGACGGCGCCGAGCGTCGCCGCCAACGCGCGCTCCGTCCGAACCCGTTCCTCGAGTGCATCCGAGTTGTTCATCTCGAGCGCCTCCCCGCCGCCCGCCGAATGATTATTCACGACCACCTTCCGCGAGACTTCCCGCGCGGGCGCCCTCGCCGCGAACGCCGCCGCCTCCGCCGTCCGCCACGAGACCCCCGGCGCCGCCAGCGCCGAGTGCAGAATCTCAAAGTACCGCGCGCCGAGCGCGCCGTAGCACGTCTCGAGGACGTCCGCGAGGACGTGCTCCCTGAACCGCTCCCAGGTCTCCTCGTCCTCGTCGTCGGGGAGCGCGGCGTGCCTCGAGCACGCCGCGGCCAAGACGCGCTCGAACAGAGGCTCGCGCAGAGCCGGGTGGCGCTCTCGCGTGGAAACGGTGTTGAGCATGAGGAGGTAATCCGCCGCCGCCTCCATCACCTCCCTGCCGTGCGTTTCGACGCACGCCAGCACCAGCTCCGTCAACCTGAGGAAAGAGGGGTGCGCCGAGTGCGACGCGCACGCGTCCGCGTCGCGCTCGCACACCGCCGTCGCGACGGCGCACAGCGTTCGCGCCAGGTCCGACGCGCGAGACCGAAGCGACGGGTCCCACGAGGAGCCGTTCGCGTCCGTCGGAAGCAGCGCCCGCGGGCCGTGCGCTAACACCCCCTCCACGATCGCGAGCACCGCGCTCCGATCGTCCATCTCCTGTTGACCCTGGTGGGGGTTCAGACCGCTCGCGATGGACCCCGCGCCGGGGCTCACCGCGGCGACGAGAAGCTCGGCGCCGGCGTCCGCCGCCGCTCGGTCCTCCGACGCCAGCGCGACCACCGCGCCGCGCAGCACCCCCGGGCGGCTGCTCGCGATCTGCCCCGCGCTCAGGACGGTCGCGGACGCGGCGCCGTGCTCGTCCAGTCGCAACCACGCGAGGGCCGCGCGAAGCGCCGGGGGCAGGAGGGCGGACGAAGCGGAAGCGTTCGCGTTCGACGACGCTTCGTTCGCGGCGTTCATTTTTTTCGCCGAGACGCGATCGAGGGTCGCCTCGGCGGCGCTTAACACCTCGACGACTCTGGGCACGAGGCTCAGCACCACGCTCGAGCGCGCGTGCGGGTCGGCGAGGTCCGCCACCTCCTCCGCGACGCCCGCCTGGAGCTCCAGGGCCAACGCGACGCGTTGACGCGCGGAGGAGGATGACGCGTGTTCGTCGGCTGAGGCGTTTTCGTCGGCTTCCAACCGCCCATCCAACCCGCTCTCGGCGAGCGCGTTCGCCCGTTGGACCAACGCGTCGACGCGCTCGGGGCCGCACCTCGCGCTCCCCGCGGCTAAGACCAAGCAGAGCCTCCGCGCGGCTAAGAAGCACTCGGGCCCCCGAGCCGCGAGTCCGTCGAGGGCGTTCGAGCACGCGTCCAGGAATGCGCCGCGGTGCGCGGGGGGCAGCGACGCGAAATCCGCCTTGCACTTGCCGTGCAGGAGGTTCGCGCCGAAGTAGCACACGGAGGCGTCCGCGGAGGCGAGGAGGTGGAGCGCCGTCTCCCACGCCGCGGGGGTGGCGGCGTGCGCGACCAGGAAGTCGTTCGCCTCGCGCCGCCGCGCCGAGTCCGAGCCGTACAGGGCCTGGATCGCCGCGTGGACCGACGCCGACGACGACGACGACGCCATGGCGAGAGGCGCGCGATCAACACCGCGCGCCCTCGGGGACACCGCGGGCAGATCCGGGCGGGCGACGACGCGAGCGGTCGGGGGCGGACGCCGCGCCGCCGGGAGAGGCGCGGGAGGGCACGAGCGAGCGCCCCGGGACGCGTGACGCGCGACGTGACGCGAGACGTGCGAGGGACGAGACCGAGTGGCGCCGCGCGCCGCGCGGAGTGGAGAGAGCGACGCGGGAGAGAAGGGCGAGGCGAGCGGCGCCCGCGATGATCACTGCTGGGCATTGACGACGAACCGTCGCGCGACGCGATCGTTGTTCCGTCCGGACGAGGCGGCACGCGGACGAGAAATGAAAGGGTTCGTTTAAAGTCCTTTTCCTTCCCTTCTCGCCCCCCCCCCCTCCCTCCCTCCCTCCCTCCCTCCGCCCCGGGTCGATCACGCCGCGTCCTGACCGGTGAGCCCCGTCCCCGCGAACCCGCGCTCGAGCCCCCCCGCGGGTCGTTTCACCCCGCGCCCCCCGACGCCCGCGCCGTCCGTCGCCGCTCCGCCGTGGTCCTCCCACTCAAACGCCGGTCCCCGCGGCATCTCCAGCCCCGTGAGGTCGTCCGGATCGTGCGCGTCCCCGGCGTGGACGAGAAGCCGCGCGCCGGGCCCCACGCCAAGATCGGCGAGCTCGCGGTGGACGTCGACGAGCTCCTCGAGGAAACACTCGCCGGGGGGTGTAACACCCGCCCGAGCCGTGCCGTCTCTCTCGAGGAAGACGCGCTGGTCGAGCGGGTGCGCGTGGAGCTTCTCCAGGAGGAGAAGCTTGACGCGCCAGAGCGTGTACGAGTGGTCCACGGTGAGTTTCACGACGCGCCCGATCGCGTTCGCGGCCGATCCGTAGCCACCGACGAGCGTCGTCGTTTTCCCGCCTCCTTGGGATGAGTCACCCGCCTTCCTCGAGGGGACGGCCGCGCTCGCCCACCACGGCGAGGGCGCGACGCGCCTCCGTTTCCGATCGCGAGGCGTATGGGCGGCCAACGACGCGGCGTCGTTTTCCGAAGGCGGCGCGTTTTTGTTTTTTTCCTCCCCGTCGAAAAAGGACGTCTCGGGACGCGCCTCGCCTTCGGACGCCTTCGGGGGCTTCCTTCGGAGCTCTTCCTCCCGCGGCGGCTCGCGGATCCTCCGCACCTCGATCGTCGCTCCCAGGTACGCCGTGGCCGCGCGCGTCGCGTTCGCGGCGTCCCACGCCCTGGCCTCGTTCGCGCACGCGGCGCAGACGGCGAGAGACGTCACCCGAGGCTTTAAAACGTCGGACGAAGTCGCCTCCGCAGCCGCCGCCTCCGGGAGACCTTTCTCGTCGTCGAACGCGATCGCGCACGCGGGCGCGCGATCGACGGCGCCGCCGAGGAGGTCCTCCAGCGTCTCGAAGACCTCCGCCGGGACGAGCTCCGTCGCGGCGATGCTGGGGCGCGGGGCCAACGCGCCGCGCGCACTACTACCGAAGGACGCGTCCTTCGCGTCGGCATCGGCGACGACCTGGCGCCACGACCCTCGCGACGCGCGTTTGAACTCGGGCGTCGCGATCGCGACGCCGCCGTGGGGACACGCGAGCGCGGCGACGGCCGCGCGGAGCGCGTCGACGGACGGGGGATCGGGCGTCGCGCGCGCGTTTCCTTTTCCTCCCGAAGGTTTCCCCGAAGTTTTCGAAGTCTTCGACCCCGGCGGCGTCTTCGCGGCGCGGCAGAACGCGCGGTACGCCGCCGTCCACGCCGCGGGGACGACGCGGTACCTCGCCTCCGCCCCGAAGGAGCCCTCGACGCTCTCGGGCGCGATGATCGCGGCGGGGCGCGCGACGAACGCCCCGAGGGCCGCCTCGTGGAGCTCGGCGGTCTCCCGCCTCGCGCGCGCGACCCGCTCGGCCTCCGCGAGCGCCGCCGCGCACGTCGCGCACGCGTCGCGACCCGCTCGGAGCTCAAGTGCGTCAATTCTTGACGCTTCCTCCTCCCCCCCGACGCTCGCCGCCGGATCCTCGGTGAGATCCTCGGTGAGATCCTCGACGACCCCGGGGCCCGGCGGGGCTCGTTCCTCGGCGTCGATCTCGATGACGGCGGGGCTCGCGGCGCCCCCGCCCCCGCCCCCGCCCCCGCCCCCTTTGGCCGGGTCCGCGTTCGGGTCCGGGTCCGCGTCCCCCCCCCGGGGCCTCGTCGTTCGGAGTAAGAGTGCCCACGTGGTTCGGTCCACCGCCTCGGCGTCGGCGTCGGGGCGGAGGCCGCCGTGCTCGCACGCGATCGCGGCGGTGGGCGCGACGCGGAGGGTCGCCGGAGGCGCCGAGGTGGACTTCCACGCGCGCCACCGCCGAAGCCACGCCTTCGAGACGAGGTACGAAGGCGGCGAGGGCGGCGAAGCGTTCCCTTCGTCCCCGGATTCCCCGGCCCCGGAATCTCGCGTCCCGGTCTCCGAGAGAAATTGAAATTGGGCGGCGGCGGCATTAGTCGCGAGCCTCGACCGCGCCGCCTCGCGCGCTCTCACGTCCGCGTCTGACGCCTCGGCCCTCGCGGCCGCCGCGCGGAGGCAGTCGCGGCACGGCCTCGCGAACTTCGAAGCGGCGGCGTCCGGGGACGTCGTCTCAGTATTACGATAAGAGGGGGTGACCGCGGGGGCCTCGCGCGGCGACGACGATCCGAAACCGTCGTCTATTTTTTTCGGGGGGTCGGTCATCGCCTCGTCCATCACGCGCCACGCGGCGTCCGACACCCTCACCGCCTCCGCGGCCTTCGCGGGGTCCAGGCCGAGGCCGTGCGGGCAGAGGAGGGACGCGCACGCCTCGCGCAAGGACCGCGCGGGGTCCGCCGGGTCGTCGCAGAACGCCCTCAGCCATCCTCGAGGGACGAAGCGGAAACCCCGAGGCGCGAAGCCGTCCCCGGTTTCCTCCGCGGAGCTCGTCGACCGCCCGTTGCTCCCGGCGGGGGCCTTCGCTCCGACCACCCTCGCGAGGTCCGCGACGAGGCGCGCCGCCGCTCGCCTCCCCTCCAGCCTCGCGCGTTCGTCCCTCGCGCGGTCGACGTGCGTGGATATCATCGCCGCGAGCGCGGCGTTTTCGAGCGCCGTCGCCTCCGCGAGGTCCGGGGGAAGGGTTCGGCCGAAGCGTTCGGCCGAAGGTTCGAAGGGTTCGGAAGCACACGCGCACGACGCCGCCGCCTCGGAATCGGCCGCGGTCCGCGCGGCGCGTGTTTGCGCGTTCGGCTCCGATCGCCTCCTGTACGTGAGCAGGTACGCGTCCGAGGAGGCGAACCGCCGCGACGAAGCGACGGCGCGTCCGCTTTTTTCGTCGCTCTTCTTCTTCCGAGAAGAAACCCCCGAACCGCTCCCGTCGCCCTCCTCCGCCGCCAGGGTGATTCCGTCCCGGCGCGAGATGGAGGCGGATTTCTTGACGCCCGAGGAGGAGGAGGCCTTCTTCTTCCCGCTCGATCCGCCCTCCGCGCCCCCCTCCGCGACGACCTCGCCGAAGGGCCCGCCCTCGAGCTCGTCGACGTCCTCGTCGTCGAACCGCCACCACCGGTCCCCCCGCGCGGACGCGCCTCTTTCGTCGGACGCGCTCTCTTCTCTTTGTCGGACGAGGGCGACGTAGTGCCCGCTCGTCGCGCACTGGCCGCGGTGCACCATGATGTGCTCCAGGTCGTACCAAGCGTGGCGAGACGACGCCGATCTCCGGCGCGCCTTCGAGTCGTCGTTCGTTTCCTCCTCGTGTTCTCCGGAAGAACCTTCTTCTTCGGAAGCGCCGGGCTCCACGTCCCCCCCCAGGTCGATCTCGGCGGGGAACTCGAACATCTCCGTCAGCTTCCTTCGCCCCCCCGCCTCGAGGTCGAACACGAATCGCTTCAGGGCGAAGCACGCGAACCGCGGCAACGCGCGGATCGCGACCCGCCGCGTCGCGTCGGTTTTCTCGGCGCACCGCTCGCACGCGTACCGGTTCTCCCCGTCCAAACGCTCCGTCGCCAAAAACGAATCCAAAGCGGACCGAAGGCTCAACCCTTTACCACCCTTCGAGCCTTCACCGATTTTTTTCACCGCACCGACCGCCCCGTCGCGGACGCCTCTCCCGCCTTCCCCGCCTTCTCCGCCCACGCCTCCCCCTCCGCCCGCGGAACTCTCTTGCTGGAGGCCGTAGGGATCGCTCGACACGTTGAGTTCGATCTCGCGGAAATCGACGGCGCGTCTGCTCGCCTCGCTCGACGCGCCGCACTGATCGCACGTCGTGACGTACGCCTGCGACCCGCCGAAGTGCGAGGCGACGAACCCCGCGGAAGGATCCTGATCCTCCGGGCGAGGATCCTCCTCGTCGCGCGCGTCGGCCGAGGCGGCCTCGCCCGGTCCCGAGGCGGCTTCGCCCGGGGCGGCTTTTTTTTTTTTTTCTCGGGTCGCCGCCGCCGCCGCGAGGTCCCGCCGCTCGAGGTACGCCAGGAGGAGCTTGAGGAACTCGGCGCCGTCCTGCTGCGTCCCGGACTCGAGGGCCAAGGAGTCCGCGAACCGAGTCGGGTCGGCGACCGCGCGGTCGCCGGAGAGAAGCGACGCGAACAAACGACGCAGAGACGCGACGGGGCCCTCTCGGGACGCGGGTCGAGGCGTCGGAGTCTTTGTCGTCGGAGTCTTTGTCGTCGTTTTCGAGCCCCCGACGCCTCCGACGCCGTCCGAGTCATCGTCCGCCGCGACCCGGGTCCCTCCCGACTCGTCGCGCGGGAGCCCCCTCCTTCCTTCACCCCCCTTCGCTCGCGGGGGGTCTTCATCTTCTTCCCCCGCGTCGGCTTCGTTTTCTTCGTCTCGTTCGGGTTTCATCGCGAACACGCTCGCTCGGAAGGAGGGCAACGCGAAGAGGCACTGCAGCGCGGCGTTGACGTAGCACGTCGAGCCGAGATTCTTCAGCCCCGCGGGCTTCGTTCGCGGCCGCCGCGCGAGCGTCCTGGGGTCGTCCCCCACCGCGCGTCGAACGAGCGCGTCCAGGTCCTTCTGCCACAGCCCGGACCGGCGCCACGCGCCGACGGGCGGGACGAGGCCGCAGACGCAGTCGCATCGACGAGCGCCGCCCTTACAATTCGGCGGGCACGGATGACCATCGTCGCCCATCGCGGGCAGCGCCGCGGGGCTTCCGGCGTGGGAGAGGAAGAGCCTCAGCGCGCTCGCGTCGTCCAGGTCGCCCCCGAGCGCGCGCCGACGCAGCTCCGCCACCTCCGCCGCGTGGTTCGAGGCGCCCGCCGCGGGCGCGCGCGAGGGGCGGCGCGGCATGGCGTCACGCGCGTGTCGGGGAGACGACGGACGCCGACCCGACGAAGGCCCCGAGCGAGTAATCCCGACGGACGACCGCCCGAGAGGAGGGCGCCCGCCGAGAGAACCGAACCGCCGAACCGAACCGCCAAAGCGAAACCGCGGCCCCGCCCCGCGGGCCCGACGCGGACGCGAGCCCCCCCCGAGACCGAACCGCCGCGCGCGCGAACGGGGTGTGCGCGAGGGGAGGGAGGGGACCCGCACCGCGCCGTCGCCGGTACCCTCATCGGACCGCCCGAGGAAAACTGCATAGCGACGCGCGCGCCGCAGCATTTATTACAGCAGTGTGTGCACATCGCTAACAACGCGCCTCGACGCTGAACCCCCCCCCTCCGCCTCGTGTCCGTCCCCCCTCCACTCTCTCCAGCGGTCCCCTGTCCAGGCAGGCCAGGGGTTGCTGCCGCTTCGCTGCCGCCCCGCGGCCCTGCTTGCGTGCCATAGTGGTTTCGCCCCCGATGTGACCCGCACGTTGCCATCCTC